>Ga0210059_1003379_pt1 | contig 25480 bp, 15 predicted proteins | sample Ectturendosymbi2_FD_188042 | JGI IMG/M metagenome (GOLD analysis project Ga0210059, IMG submission 188042) | Ecteinascidia turbinata endosymbiont from Florida, USA - Sample 2 (SPAdes) (version 2) | ecosystem: Host-associated > Tunicates > Ascidians > Unclassified | place: Key West, Florida... | reverse complement strand
AGAATAGAACTAAACTGAAATAGTTTTGTATTTTTTTTAATTACACTTTTACATTTTGCGCAACACTTGAAAAAAATTGCAGTAAAAAGTTGCACGCAAAAATCGAAAATGTTGCAAAAAGTTGCAATATAACAACCCTGGAAACAGCTCAAAACATTGAACTGCATGTATTTTGAGTATTTAGGAAGCTGTTGGAAGCTGTAAAAAAAAGTTGCAAAAGTTGCAAAAACTTGCCCTAGTCATGACTTTAATGTAATTTCGGTCGCATGCAGTGATCGTGTTTCCCCCCAGACGTAGGCGCCGAGTTTGAAATTTCTACGGGCGTACGAAATTCATAACGTCACAAAATATGACGTCAATACCTGCTTAAATTGGTAAACAAATCGGCTGAAGTATCCTAAAGCGTCTCCCACTCTGTTGGCAATTTACAGGCGCTTCAGAATTATTCGACAATTCATAATTTTTTCAAAACTTAAAACACGTTCACAACAGACTAAACTGGAGTCATGAAAAGTTAAAAACACGCAATTACCTAAACGTATTCATGCGAACTGCAGCCCTGTCAACCTAAACATTCATCTGTAGTTCAACATTAAGTTCGTCTGTCACAATGGAATCAATATTTGATGAATGACATGCATTCTACGTACTCGTACGTTTATTCATTGTCGCACAGAGATATTTTTTAATGCGACGAAGGGTACCAAAGGTTTGCTCTGCTTGACAGGTACTACAGGGAACTGAGAAATACATGCGCAGCATACACGTAACAGTCGGAAATGAATTAGTTAGAATTCGATTTTCCGCAAACAGTTTCAAAATAGCGTTTGAAATGGGACTGTTTGAAACATTGCTTCCCAAAATTCCTGATTTTGCTGTGCCACTGCTCCTTTGTTTACATCATCTTTGTAAAAGACGAATACAGCCAAAATGTTGCTTTCTCTCTGCAGTACAACTTACTGTAGAACCCATTCAAAATGCGTTGCGATTTTTAAGTCATCTGTTCCTTATATCCGAAAAAATTTCAATAAATTTCAGAATAATGTCTTAGTACTTGTTAACAAAGCACTGCTCAATCAACAAATGAAAAATTTGCCGGAGCGCGGCGCACTCCCGTACTCCCATATTGGCGCCTATACCCTGATGCACCTCCTGTGTTTCTCACAGTATGTGAAGCACACGGATTTTGTCATACATGATCTATAATATATCTTTACTATTTTCTTCCCTCAAAGCTCAAAGTTTTTCTAAAAATTGCTGAAATTGTTGTCTACTTCAGTTGTGCAGTTTTACTGCAAGGAAAATCGATGTCATCGTAGTTTTAATGTTGTTCATACCGGCAAAAACAAAAACTATTGTTGATCTTATCAATGCTTGTTCAACCAGTGTGACAAGGCTCGTAAGTACAAGCACCAGTAATGATTGCGACATGGGTCAACCATTTTTTCGAACACTTTCCTGCACCTGAAGTGCAGTCTGCGTCTATTTTATGTCATTCAGATGCACATTTTAGGCAAATAACATTTACGACGCTTTTTGATAAAACAAGGGCTCACTTGTACTACAATCTTTCCCAGTGTACCCTTCAACGCAAACACAGGAGAAGTCGTTCAACATATCTGCACACGTTCCTCCATTGAGACAAGGTGCTGACAGGCAGTCATCAATATCTAACAAATAACCAAGCGTACTGTTATTTTTAAACAACTGTTTTTCGTTCCATATATTTCAATGTACTCTAATCTTATGCTTAAGGCAAAGCCGAGTTTGGTTGCCAGTGATATCATCAAACATTTTCAGTCGAAGTCGCTTGTGAAACAAGCGCATAGTTGCTGTAGGTTGTGGAACATGAGATTTTAATTGGGCACACACAAACAGGGATGGCGTATTATTGACATTCACCCCACCAGCCACAGCCAAAGATCGGTTTACACAATAAAAGCCACAAGAACAGGTAGCTTGAAAGGCGGCTACACACATGCAATTAAAATCTATTAATAGGAGGTACCATCTGACCTATGAACGGCACACATTCAGTCAACTGAAATTCACTGGATCCCGAGTCAATCGAATTGCAAAACACTCATCACTGGTCATGTTCATCAAAACCATCAAATTATTTACGGCCAGCAAGAGATTCATTAATGCGCACCTCTATAAATAGAATAGAATTCTATCACTTTGGAAATGGAACAGAATTGAATCTTCTCCTTAATGCAGAAATTTGGTTAAATTGCAATGCAAGCTCAGGCTCCCATACAATTTTGAGAGTTTAATTGATTTTTGCAAACTTAATTCTGCACAAAAAAGATCTTGTTCAGGAAAAGTATATGCTTTAGGTTCGTGAAGTACGCTAAAAGATAAACATACCTAAAAATTATTCTACTTGTTACTTCAAAAATTTGGAAACAAAATTTTGCAAATATTGTAATATTTTCACACCGAAATTCTGTTCATCCAACTTGCTACTCTAAACTATTTTACTTGATTGAGAATATCAGAAAAGCACTTCTAAAAAACACGCGAAACTGCGCAGAATCGTATTTTCTCTGATATAAACCAGCAACCCCGCTCCGATTACCAGAAAAACTTGAATATCTTGGTATAATTTGCTAAAATGATTAAAAATTATTCCAAACGTTTCAAGAGCACATGTGTATATTTCAGCAACTCAGAAATTATTCTTGAACCCATATGAATATTTTTTTTCAAAGACAAATATATTTTCCCACCAAAAATGTGGGAGGTACGAAAGGCAGGAAAAATGCAGAAATTCCGCCAGTAGCTTTTATTGGCGGTCGGTTGTAGACCAAAATTGTATTCTGCTTGACGCTTGTGGTCCTACATGCAAAAGAAGTAAATTAAGCTGAGATATGAACATGTGCTATTTTGTAGTATTATATAGTGCAGTTTGTTCCCACAAGGTTCCTATAATCAAAATGGCAAAATTCGTTTTACAGATTAAAAGTATGAACAACCGAGGTCAACCAGTGCCATTTTTGCATAAACAAGTTTGACATTTTGGTGGACGAGCAAGCTTCGTAATTGCGCCCCATGAGGGAATTCGCTGATAAGACAAACCAAGTCGACGCGTGTGGCTCATGGAGGAGACCTCACGCACAGCTTTTGTTTTCAAACATCAGGCATTCACTGCCATCTTGGCAGTAACCCCCTCTAACACAAAAAATACAAAAGTTATGCGTATATCGATAGGACTGCTCGACAGAACGCTTAGAAAAAATCAGCTACTGAGGGAAACAGCTTAATAAGTGTATTTTAAGTTTTCTAAAATTTAGTGGAAAAATGAATTGCGCCTGTTGTCAAAAGAACGCAAAGGGATTTGCAAATAGGGGCTTTAGGTCAAAATGTAGACAAGCAACCAGCCGACAAGACTTGCTCTGATGTTGCCTAAAGCCAAAACAGTACGAAATCGTACTTTAGCAAAATAATTTTCAGAACTTTCACCTCCACCCTGCTTCAGACTAACGTAGGGCTCAAGAATATTTACAGAAACTCAGGTTACTAATAAATCTGCACAAAATATAGAATACTTCTGTTTTAAATCTGAAAAAGATTTATCACATCATATCATATTGGAGAATTTGTATTTGTCCTAAGTGTTAAGTCAAACGGTTTGCAGAAATCTACTCCATCTTTCTTTGTAATCAAGTAGACACATTTTCAACCACTGGTTGATTGAATGTTGCTTCAAGTTGCCAAAAAGCTGGATAACTAGATGCGGAGTTTTGCAACAACAAACTGTTATACGTGCGTATCAGGGCTATGTATATTTATACTCTTTATCTGTTTGCTTGCCAATGGTGCATAACCGTGTATGCTGGCCAATTGTAGAGAAACTACACGCGGACTCTAGCATGAAGCGCTTACGAGTTGCCTAGAACAATGCCAACCGAATTATGCAATATATACCCAGAGATGTAAGTATTCGCCCACACCAGGTTAACCATGATATCAGGACCTTTAATGCCTTGTTTTATAAGTTATTTATATGGTTATGTTTACCGATGTGATTCTTCACAAAATTTTTCTATCCGATCACTTCAAAGATCAGATGCTTCATACAAATCTTCATTTTGCGTTCATTACTTAATGCTCTTGTATGACGTTGACCAATTGCTATAGTTGCTGGTGCGTTGTCTTGGTGTCTGTTTTCTTTCAGCATTGCCTATGCGTAGCAGTCAAAACTTTCTGTGCCTCATAATTTTTGCTTTTTCTTGCAATTCCTCTCTCACCTCCACCATGTCGAAGATGCGCGCACGCCAAATAAGTAGTTAAATAGATTTATAAAACTAGTAAAATACCAACCGTCAAATACTGCTTTACATTCAGTGAAAACAAACAGTTGTCAGCCTGAAGGTAAAAAAACCTTGCAAAAACATTTAAAACCTTGATAACAACAATTGAAATGCTTTTATGAGCATCCCCAATTTACGATTTTAGCCTTGTACTTCAGAACCTGACGTTAAATTGATTTCATTTTTTTTCCCACTGCTGGATTACCATTTGATGATGTGTGAATGCAGTTATACCTGGTGCGCTGTTTCAGCGTTTCGCACCTCCCTGTGTTGTTTGTTTTCGTCATCTAACACTTGCTTTGCACTGCGCTATGACTAATCATTTTTGTGTTACTGTGTTATTCGAGCACCATTGTGAGATGGACCATGAGTCTGACACACAGTAATCAATATTATTATCATTATATTTCAGTACAGGTTTTTTTAGGTTTGACGTTGGTGACCGTTAAGACGTTGTGAGAGAACGCAACTACTTCATCTGAATACCGAGATAGTCACAAAGTGAACTTTTAGTGTATTTTGGTGGTGGTTATGCAGTGAGGTTCTCCTGTATTTTGAGAGATAGTTGGAAAAATTTGAGACCATTTCGGTTCCTCAAAACACCTTAAAACGGACACTGATTACGTATATTCCCAAAGATAGAAATGCGCAGTGTAATGGTCCTTGTCACTTGATCCAGTCTTAATTCAGGAAACACACGGCCTGAGAAAAGTACTGATGTTCAATTCGTTTTGCACTGCATTTCCTCTCCCGGCAAAATAGTCAAAGGGGATTCGGTCCTGAAACCAAGAAAAGCTTCAAAATTTGATAGCGAGCAAACGTAGGTGCCTCATATTGCATTCGTTCATTGATAACGATTGTCACCGCAGCTTGTTAAAGGGTGAACCAGCGATCAACATCAAACAGCAGTTTGGCACAAACTTGCTGTCGACCGTAATACTTCCAAGTTTCATCGTATTACACTGTGTTGTTTGTCGTGGAAAGTTGAACGATTTCTTTTACCCCATACAAAATCAGTAGCTTTCTTTAAATGAATATAGGGTTAACTTCCATTTGGGAAAGAAAAATAATCTTGTGTTTTCACATTTTTTGCCAGTAAAGTTTATGCAATTAACTACAGTGTTAACTCCGTTTATTGCACGTAAACCATAGATATTACTTGGAATTTTACGGAACCACAGCAACTTGAGAGAAGAAAGTAGATTTGAAAATGAGATTTTTCCGCAAGGTGATTAACAATTCGTGGTTCCACGGACCACGAGAGATTCACTAAGATGTTTTCAGATGTTTGCGGACAATCTTCATGTAACGTGTGAGTTGATGAATTTATTGCCTTCGATGTTTTGGCACTTCTTGCCCCAAAGAGTCCGTCATCGTGAACGCATATAGCGAAATTATCCCACTTACCCTCAGCGCAGTTTTTCCCAGTGTATCCTTGAATGCAAGAACAGGTGAAGTCGTTCAACTTGTCAGAGCAGATTCCTCCATTTTCACATGGTGATGACTGGCAATCGTCGATATCTGGTTCGGAGAAAAGCAGTATTCCTCGCAAAGCTCCCATTCACGTATGTGGAGCACGACATTTCATTTGCTTTTGAAATACATCGTTGATTATTGTAGTATCTTCCCACGGCAAATCAAGGCTTTACAAGTTAAGTTCACACAAAATTTGTTGAAAGTTTTACGAAACATCCGGTATATTAAAAAAGAAAACGGTTTAAACTTTTGAAAAAAGTTGTTCTGGGCAACTTGATCATGAAACACCACAACTAACTCACTTCTCGAAAAGTAAACGATTTTACTGGATGTCAATGCAATATCTACAGAAGTTCCTTGAGAACCTAGGGCAATATTTAAGATTCTAAGATGTAAGAAATTTGTCTGGCGTCTCCCATGCTTCTATCAATAAGGGATTTTTTCAGAAATAATTCAGGATCATTATAATTCAACAAAAAGCATAGCTTTTTACTTATTAGATCTCTTACTGCAAAACCTCATACATTTTTCGCATAGATGCAATTTTGTAATCATCTAAGTATGCTCCCTTGTTTAAGAAATATTTTGAATCGCGCATATTGGTTACCAATAAAATGCATCAGTCAATCCGGTTTGGAGCAAGAATGAGCATGCGAAAGATATATTTGATTGTTGGATTGTTAACGAGTATGGAGAACTTTTGCAGTCGTTTTACCATCGCCATCCATCTTCGTTGAAATTGAAGTAAACGTTTGCTGTCAGTTTTCCTTTCATCACAAGGCCCATGATATTACACTGTCAGACAGTCGATTAAATGTGGAAAATTGGTATATCACGCGGTTTTCCATGTTGATTTACGGTTTCCGCTCGGGTCATGTCAAAAGCTCGGAAACTGCAGGCTTACGGTTTTCTGCTTAAAATGTGTAGTTTGTTGTTTTAATCCACATGGAAAAATATTTTTAAGAAGCTACTGGCAATATTTGAACTTTCAAAGAAACAATCTAATGCTTTATGATTAGGGAATTGATGCATGACAAACTTGCAAACACTCATCTTGCCTGTAGAACATTCCTTGTCCGTGTAGCCCGGTGCACAAATACAGGAAAAGTCGTTGATTTTGTCAATGCATGTTCCATGGTTCTGACAAGGATCAGAGTCGCAATCATCAATATCTGTTGAATGCATCATATAATTCTTCTACACATAGTGAAGTATGTGAAATTGTGAATTATGTCATTGTCAACAATTTTATCTTTTGATTGTTATTTTTCCTGTGTTGATTAACAGAAATATTGGATATAAGAAATATTTGATAGAACGCAATAATATGAACATAGTGGTTTGAATTTTGTCAGTCATTTTGTGATCACTTAGAAACCTGACTTTCAGTAAATAGGCTATAGACGTCTTTTTAAGCATGAGTTTGATATCCATCAAAATATCTTCGTTATATGATTGTGAGTGCAGTATGCGAAATAATTGAAATGCGGTTGATTTAATTTTTGTGCCATTTAAAGAGAAAACTTCTTTCATCTAAAGAATGAATTTCTCCATTCTTCATTATTCTAAAGAAGAAAATTTTTTACGCACTGGCATTACAGTCTTTTCCTGCGTATCCTGGAATACACGCACAGGTATAGTCGTTCACCATATCTGTACATATCCCGCCGTTTGCACAAGGTGCTGATTCGCAGTCATTGATATCTTGAAAAAACATGTACATCGTATAAAAGTTGCTATCTGTGACAAATTAACTACATGAACGCTTTGCATTTGGTATATTAGAGGTTTTATTTGAACAAGTAAGTTTCTTTTAAAAGAAACCATCCACTCATGTGTGATGAAGAAACACGCAGAAACCGTATTTTTCCAGAACATTTTTACCCCTGTTTTTTTGAAAGTATAAAACAAACCAATGGAAAATTAAAGAATATTGAATATATTAAACTATTGTCGTATTGAACATTCAAGTCAAACCTTTAAATTGTCCTGATTTTAATGAGCAAAGTTTGACGCTCTGCTAATTGTTATATGAACGAAAATTTCTAATTACTTATGCTGCATCTTTCCCCGGTGTATCCTTCAACACAGGTGCAGGAAAAGTCATTCACCAAATCTTCGCACCATCCTCCATTTTCACAAGGGGTTGATGCACAATCGTCGATATCTGTTCAAAAACATGTCTGTATGAAATTGCACGAAGCAACGTTTTCATCATGGAAACATTGGTAAGATAAGCTGCCCGACTGATATGGCCTTGAATTTGGTTTTGTTTAAAGTTTCACAAGTAATTTTTGAGATATTTGCCGGAGTATTTTTCTGTTTAATTTTCGAAAATTGCAAAGAATAAAAAGAGATTAAAATATTTGACATAAGAACAGAGTGCTTTCATCTTTAGTCTTTTGCAAAGCAACATCGTAAGGCGCACTAATTTCTGAAACCCAGAATGCTAATTTGTCTGCATGATGTTGAAAGAATTTTGTGTTTGATCTGAAAAGAATCAACCGCAATATATCTTATTAGGTACATTTTGTTTATCTACTAAGATATGTTTACCCCAAGAGGAATTGAGATTTTATGTTGGGGGTATTTAACACTGTTTGGAAGTAAAGTTCAAGTCAGGACTGAAGACCTCATTCTCTAAGAACTGAGACTTGCTTCCACGCAGATTGACTTTATTTTGATACCCTTTGGCTTTGTTAGTAAACTTTGTTGAAAAAGTGTATCCATACTGACGAAAATTTGACTTTGGGGTATTGCGGCGTTAAAACGTTAAGGAACACTGTGTCAAATGTCATGTCAAGGGCATATTTAACGGTATACGTTCTTTATTTTGCCCGTTTACACCAAAGGTATAAACAAGCAATTCAAAAATGATTGTCAATTGAGCTAGTCTTACGTTTATCAAACCCATTCCTCACAATTGTACTGATTTTCAATTCCTTTTATACTTCACTGTCTTTCCCCCCACGAATAAACAAACGCAAAGCATCGAAAGCTATTGAGGACTGAAAAGAAGGAAATTTCGTAAAAATTGATAACGACTATCAGATCGCAGGTGTGAGCCCCTCGCACTAAATTGATTCATTGAGAATAATCGGTACCGCAATTTGTTGATGCAAGAAGTGATTTGCTTTAAACATCAGTTTGGCACAAACATGTTACCAACCGACGTTCTGCTTCGACGTTTTATCGCGTTATATTCTGTTTTTGGTTTGCAAAAAATCGAACGTTTTCTTGTGACCACGGTCAATTGCAGTGCTATTTTTGATGAACATAGAGTTAACTCCCATTTCGTTTCAACAAAGAAAACGATGTGATTGTCACAGTTACAGCCAGTAAAGTTTATGCAACTAACGTAGTTGTTCCTTTGGTAGTACGTACACTTAAGGTATCGCTTGCAACTTTTCGAAACCAAAGCAATTGGAGGGCAGAAAGTAATTTTTCACTGAAATTTTTCGTGTTGTGAAGCAGCAGTATTTTTTAATACAGAATGAACTTCCATTTCAACAAAGAAAACAATCTCGGGGCTTTTCACAATTTTTGCCAGTAACGCTTGTGCAACAACTAATTTGATTACTTCGTTTGAAGTACGTAAACTTTAGGTATTGTATGTAGTATTTCGAAACAACAGCAACTTGAGGGCAGAAAAAAATTTTGTAATTGAAACTTTGCCTTATGGTGGTTCATAACTAGTCGTTCCATGGAACATGAGAGACTGACGAAGAAGTGTTCAGAGGTTCACAGACAAATTTCATGTAACGCAGGTACTGCAGAACACTTTTGTTTTTGATCTTTTGCACTTCTTGCCACAGAAAGTCCATCTTGGCCACGAATTATATCCAAATTCCCCCCTTACTTGTAGTGCAGTTCTTCCCAGTGTATCCTTGAATGCAAGAACAGGCGTAGTCATTCAACTTGTCAGAGCAGAGTCCTCCATTTTCACATGGTGATGACTGGCAGTCATCGATATCTGGTTGAAAGAAAAGCAGTGTTTCCTCTCAACGCTTCCAATGAAATTTAGGGAGCAAAAATTTCAATCGTTTTTGAAACACATCGTTAAACATTACCTTCCCACGGTGGTCCTAGGCTTATAACGTGACGTTTACACAAAATACGCTTGAACATTTAAATGAAAAGTCAATATACTAAAAAAACGGCTTCAGCCTTAGAAAAAAGTTGTGCTTGGCAACTTGATCAAGAAATAACACAAATGGTTTACTACAGGTAAAAAAAGGCGATTTGACTGGATCTGAATGCAATATCCAGAGCAGGGGTCGGCAACCTTTTGCTAATTGTGTGCCAACTTAAGATTTCAAATCATTCTGTGTGCCAACAACATCCGTATATTTGTTCAAGTCAAGGTCAATATACCTCCTGTGTGAATGGTAGCAAAGCTGATATGTAAAACGTGGAGCTTCTCCGTGCCATTGGAAATTGCTTGGCGTGCCAAGTGCGGCACGCGTGCCGTAGGTTGCCGACCCCTGGTCTGGAGCATGTTCGTTGAGACTTGGATAACATTAGCATGCATAGACAAAATAATTTTGTGTAGGTTCTCCTCATAACGAATTTTTTGAGAAATTGCTTAGAATCGTTACAATTTAGCATAGACATACGCTTGTTTGCTTGTTAGGTCTCTTACTGTTTAGGTTTCATATTGTTTCGTATAAATTCAATGTTATATTTTTCTAATTATGCTTTCTAGTTCAGGAAATATTTTGAATCGCGCTTATTTATTACTAACAAAGTAAATCAGTAAATCTGGTTTGGAGCAAAAACGTTGAAGAGTCATATTTATTTAGTTTTTTGATTGGACGAGTAAGTCGATCTTTTTGCAGTCGTTTTACAAGGTATCGCAAACCATTATTGTCCAGGTTTGAAGTAAAAACATGCAGTCAGTATTCATTTCATCTTAAGGCTCTTGAAATTTCTTTCTCAGGCAGTCGACTGAGTTTGGAACATTTGATACATCATGCGCTTTCCAAGTTGGTTTACGGTTTCGAAAATCGCTCGGGTCATGTCAAAGTCTCGGAAAGCTATGCATACACATTTTCCGGGGTGGTTCTATAGGCTTTATTGGCGCAATACTTTCAATGATCTGCCAGCACCGCAGCATTCACTACAGAAGTAGCCTATTTGCCTGCAGGTCAGAGCATAGTGGTGGCATTTCTGAAAATGACTCAAAACTTGCTTTGGCGAAGAGAGTTCACTGAGGATGTGCTGCTGCACTGATCCTCTCGCCGTCCACACACACTCCCCAAAGCATCGAAAGAGTGGATTAGGAGATGTTGCCAGTGAGCATTTCTTTGTGGATTGCTTTGGCACGTCCTGCCCTGGTGCTGAAGAGTGATGATCCAAGTGAGATACCAAGGAAGATGAGGCGGCGCCCTTCTTCCCAAGATTGGATGGATGTGGTAAGCTGATTTTCCATGACTTTGTTCCCACCAGCTTTAAGTCAGAAGGGAACAAGTCAAGTGGAATGAAGTTGGAGCAGCTCGAAGCCAACATGTCAGCAGTCTCATTGTAGGTGACTCCAGAGTGGCCTGGTACAAAGACCCATATCACCTTTATGGTTGGGTGAGCATCACGGAGGTCGAACCATTGTACTGGAAGGTATCTTACTGGATCTTGCAAAGATTGGCCATCGAGTCCGTGGCAGCAATGATTGTAGATGGAGCTTTCATATCCTTGACCGCCTTCCAGGCATTCCTGATAGCTTCCAACTCCATCCTGGTGCTACTCGTAAACACCTGGTGTGCTCCAGCTCCCTGTTGGCTAAGTTCACCATTGCTGAAAATGGCAAAACCCCATCCTGCTTTGTTGGTGGCAGGATCAAAGGAGCCGTCAGTGGCTACAAGGATAGAGTCAGCATCACTGATGATGTTAGAAAGAAGTTCGGAGAAAGCAGAATTGGCTGCTCCAGGAGACCACACCCTGCAGCCCCGATTGAAGTTGATGATGACAGTGGGCTCTTCATCATACAGCTCTGGTGGAATCCACGCTGGAGAGTGGGAGAGATACTGGATGCCACTCAGTTCAAAAGTAGCAGATAAGGTATGCGCAGTCCAAGGCTTCCTCTTGAGTCTGCGAAGCTCAGCCTTCCTATTCCTTTGTCTGAGGTGAGGAAGAGCTGGTGTATTTTGCTGAGCAGACTGTAGAGCAGTGAGCTTGTTGGAAATGACCACAAAGTCTGTGTCTGCTCTCTTGGAGAGCCTTGCACATGATGGTAGCTTGTACAAGTTTTTGTCGTGTATCGACGGAGGGGAATCCAACCAAATATTGGAGGACATGGACTGGAGTTGACCTAGGCCACCCAGTAATGATGCGGAGACACGCGTATTGCAATCGTTCTAGTTTGCCCTTGAGGTTCTGGCTGATGTTGATCATAGGCAAAGCGTAGTCGACAACAGAGAGGAGAGGCTCTTGTACAACATTACAAGGTGCCTCTCCTCTGCCTTCCTACCAGCTGCAACCTTCAGGATATTGGCTGCCTTGATTCCACGATGGAGGACTGAGCTGACATGCTCAGAGAAGTTGAGCTGTCTGTCAAAGATGACACGAAGGTGACAAAGTATGTCTGAAACTCTGATCTCTTGCCCATCATAGCGGATAGGAGGAAAGCTGGATGGCTGGAGACGATTGTTTAATGTACACAGCATTGCCTCGGCCTTCTCGCCACTGCAGTACATGCCACTGCATTCATAGTTTGCCTCAATGTTGTGCAAATTGGGACTGATGAGGTCGATCATATCTTGGGCAGATATTCCCCTGCAACTAACCAAGATGTCGTCAACAAAGGTTCTCAGCCTGCAATGCGGTTGGTTGAGTCTGGCCAAAGGGAGAGTGTAGATATTGAGGAGGACTGGGGACAGAGAAGAGCCCTGAGGAAGTCCAGTACTGGTGGGAATCCAGTCAGAGCGCCATGTCCGATGCTTTATCATGCATCTTCTGGTGTTAAGTGCAGATATGACCCTCCGGACCCAGAAGACTGAGATGCCAAGCTGCAGCATGCGATCAGCCAAGATGGGTAGCCAGACGCGGTTGTAGACATCCTCCAAGTCAAGTGCGACCAACAAGGTGTTGTCCCTTTCCTCAAAGCCGTCCCAGATGTTTGCTTCAACCATGGCTGGATTGATCCAGGTCTCTCTGTGACTGCGGTAAGCACCCATGCCTGGTGGGAGGACAGATTCAATATAATACGCATGTATTGTATTGAGTAACGTCGTCACTCCCACACGCAAGGCGCTTGAATTTAGGCATGCATCGCAGTAACATGGAATACTCAAATACATGAAGGAAGACGAGGATACATACATGGCGGTTGTAGAGAGTATACACTTGATTGCGCAAATACATTTACTTTTATGAAACACAAACTTTTGAGACATACGCATGAATGAAGTCATCATGCTTATTATAATGTAGTACTGCGATGAATTCCAAGTACAGCGATTTATAAAATGCTTGAGGGAGTGGGAGGCTGCGAAGGACCAAGGGTCATCTAGGCTGCAGACCTTCCAAGGGCGAAACTGCCTATTTTGCAAAGGGAATAGTGCATAATAGTTAGTAAAAGTCTTTTGCTCTGGGTATAAAATGTAATATGAGTAATGCGGTTACAGGGTAAATTGAAGTAAAATGTAGTGCAGGCAAAGCCGAGCCACCAGAAAAAAATGGTTTAGAGTTATCAAATAAAACATTTACTCTTTTCACACATTCAAAAATAATCGTGTATGCTGGAGAGGAAATGCGTCAAAAGCTGTAGATCGCTGCGGCACCGCAATGTTGTCACGAGATTTAATCAGGTTGAGAACCAGTCGCGCAATCATGCTTTGCGGAAAAGAACTTGCTGTCAATGCATGCTGATTGCTGAGAACGGAAATTCGCTATTTTGTGTCTACAGGCTACAGCATTCCACTACTTCATACACTGGTTTGATGCGACCAATTTTTGTGAACAACCAAACAATGTATTATTTAACGGAGATACTTCATTATTTGACAGTTTCCACTGTAACAACGTTACGTAATTAAATCAATCCACTTGGTTTATGTACACCAATCAATAAGAACACAGAGTATATTTCTATTATCGGAGATATACATATTTCTTATTTCTTATACTCCCGCAAAAAAAGTGCCAAACACGTTTTATTTTTTATTTCTAAAGGAATTCTTGACCAGATTTCTATTGCACTGTGTTTTATCATTTTAGCACCTGAGTTCGAACGTGCTTTTGGTAAAGCAAATTGTAGATCGCTGTCAGAGCGGTTGTTCCTTGTTAAGCATTCACAATCAGGAAGCAATTAAGCATTGCAATGTTTATAGTCCATTCATCTAGGTTCAGGTGGGAAGCTCACTTTGCACTGCTGCGCCAGCAGCCATATATTCAGAACAGAAAAAGCATTCCAGCATATAAACTTAACACACTACGTATGCATTTTGCCTCTGGCAGTTTGTTATTCAAGTATAAATAGTCGCTTGCATTGGATGTTTTGTTTCAGACTTCACGGAAAGTAATATCTTTGCTGTAGAGTAAGTTGTTACGTATTTTGCAACAGCCCATCTATTTATAATCAACATCAATTCCGTGTTTGAAGAGATCATCAGGTGAAGTGACGGTGACTCATTTTTCAGATGTCTTGAGCTTAGCTTTTATATTGCCATTTCGAGTGTAGCAAGAGGTAAACGTATCAGAACAGGATTTTTGCATGTACTTCAGTAGCTTGTAGCGTAGAGGTGTGAGATCTTCACAAACGAAGACGCGCTGCCTTCCTTCGATATTTTTGAGTTCCCGTTTGTTAGTAAGAAACTCGTTTCTTTTTTTGTATGACACAAATCTTGCAATGATTGGGCGTGGATTCTCATTGTCTCTTCTTTTTTGTCCTAGTCGATGTACTCTCTGCATTTCATTATCTTCGAGATCGATTTCGAGCTCATCTACTATTTTCAACAAGACCTTTTCCCCATCATCTTTGTCTTCTTTATTTTCTTCTACTATATAAATAAGAATATTTTCTCTTCTTATGTATTGTTCTTGTCTGCCAAGTTGGAAGACAAGCAGATTTGTTTTCTGAACCATCTCATTGCGTAGTTGTTCTTTTTTTTTCTTCAAACTAATTCAACTTATTTTCATATTCAACCATCTTTTTTTGTATTCCGTTTAGATTGTTCTCAAGATTTTGTGTGACATTAGTTAGCTTGTCCAGTTTTTCATTCCAATGAGCATTGTTTCTTTCAACTGTTTGATACCTTGCCAGAGTTGATTGAATGTTTTTTTTTTCTTTTGAACTTGACATCCTGCTTGGTTTCTTTATATCCAATATCAATAGATCAGTATTCAGCAGCAAGTTGTATATTGTTTGATACAGTATTAAGTTATGATATTACACACACTATTACTATCCCCTGTCCTATTCAAATAGAATGGCGGGTGAATCTTCTGGCTGCTACCTTTTCTGGGATTTTGCCAATCACATTCTGCACCACAATGATCCTGTGTCCCTTAAGACATTTGTGGTCCTTAGTTGGCTTGGGTACAGGACCAATAAAGGCATCAGTCCACACCTCCGGTACTTTCCCACAGTGGAGACTGTTGTTGTGGAGATCTGTGAGCACCGCTGTGGTGTTGTCTGGGCGATGCTTCAGTTCATCAACCTTGATACAGTCAGAACTCGGTGAGCCATCTTTGCTTGACCTGACGGCGTTTGTAACCTCAGCGACAGTGATGGGCTGTGGAGCACTAGTCGTACGACATAGGTCATTAAGTTGACCAAGTAGGTACTGTCGTTCTTCCAAGTCACATTCATTGGACTGCTGAATGAAGCGGTGCAAGAATGCTTCACCTTGCTGCTGATCGGTGACAAGGGGGGTGCCGTTGTCATCATAGAGGACCAGTCTCGGTGAAGGAAGGCGCTTATCCAGACTATGATGGAAATGCCAGAAATCAGCTGTGGAGATATTGGCCTTTTCACACAGGGCATACCATCTGTCATTGTATGCCTTGGAGGCTGGTCTTCTGTATACAGCTGAGGCTCGATTCCTGTCTATTCTGGCAGCCACTACCAAGTCAGGGATGACAGTCACCTGAGCTCTGTTAAAAGAGCTCTGTGCTCTCTTTGTGTGTCCAGGCCAAGTCGACCTCATCATTTCACCATGAGGGTGCCCAGCTACGCCTGAGCAGCGGTCTAAGTGTACGTCTGCTCTTGGCGAAATTAAGGATGGCATTCCAGACCGTGTTTCCTTTGCTACACCGGTCGTATGGATGACTGTACTTGAAAAGAGGATTGGCATATCTGACTTGGCACTAGACAGTGCACCTCACACTGTAGATGATCGCTGTCCACGTGCCTGCCGAGCTTCCAAGTTAACCTGCTTCGGAGATCGCTGCTGCAGAGGGTAAGGTCAATGCAAGAGTGAATGTCACCTGGACGTTCTGCAAGCCTGGTGGGTTCATCTGTGTTGCGAAGATGCAGGTCAAGATCTAAAAGAGCTTCAGCGAGTCTTCTGCCATTGGGGTTGACCCCGGAACTGACCAAGAAAATTGACGTGCATTGAAATCTCCATTGACTATAAGGTTCTCATAGGTGTCACAGAGGTCCCGCAAGAAATGACAGGACTCAGCTGGACTTCAGGACTCAGCTGAGAGGACTCAGCTGCTGAGCCACCTCTAACATACAGGCTGACCAATGTGAGAGGCTTATGAAGTCTAAGATCATGGATTCGCAAGATCTGGAGTTGCCTGTCATCTCTAGTAAAGGTGGTGGAGTCCAGAATGGTGACAGTACAAATGGAGTTTCGTCGGTATGCATAGGCAAGCCCATTGCATGCATCTTCAGGTGCAAAGACAAAGTCACTGAGTGGAAAGGTGGTACCACCTCGGAGCTTTGTCTCTTGGAAAATAAGAATGTCAAAAACCTCAGTGGATTTCTCCAAGGAATATCTGCTGCCACGGATGCCTCTGATGTTACAGTAGCCAATGGAGATTCCACTGACCCTCATCAGCTCACACTTCCCCCTTCTGCTTCGTTTCCCAGCTTTGTTGCCTCTTTTCCTCTTCTTTCTCAGGCCTCGCTTCCTCTTGCAGGGCTTAAGACCACAAATAAGGATGCTTCTGGTGGGGCGAGTAACCTGTCCTGCAGCACTTACACAGTTGCGCCGGCCAGCCCTCGCATGTGCATAAGATTTATTTTTGTAGTTTCAGGCGAAATGAAACTTGCCTGTCAGGGATATCTCCCTTGAGCCTCCTACGCCCAGAGAGGCAAGCAAGTTGCGGTCGGTCAGTTCCCTTTTGGTCCTGGGGCTGCCAGGCTTAAGGCGGGCGGCGATTGACCAGCAAGGATGGGAAAATTCCATCCATCCCACCGTCATATGTGACCCCTGACGCGTAGTCTAACACCGCATCCGGCTGCACTTATAATCGGTAGCTGCCACATACCGGTATGTTTGCTGATATCTCCGCATGGAGTGGCCTCTCCATGACCGTTGACCATTGGGGTGAAGGTCACCAGTATCTGGTCATCGCCGAAGCAGAAGAACGGCTGGTTCCTGTGCTATTTGTCCATAACTGGATGACCAGCGTACTACATGGCATTGCTGCGACATGTCGCAAGCCCAGTCGATCAGGATGCACCAGACCATCGAGTGCACATTGATGCAAAGCGGGACTACTTTTGTCTGGCCTCTACCCTCTGACCACTCTGGCTTGGGTGACCCTTTGGAACCACTGCTCCCGCCAGCACAGCTCTAGGAGTCATCGAGACACACAAACTTACCAACCACGATAAGGTAGTAGTCCAAGGGAAGAAACTTGTCAAAACGTGCTTTGTTATTAGTAACAGCATTGCAGTCTTACACTTTTATGTTTGAAAAACAAGTGTGTTGTTTGAAGTTCACACGGACAATTTCGAAAGAAAGTCACTGACAATATTTGAACTTTCAAAGAAACTATCTAATGCTTCATGTTATGGTAAGAGGAACGTAACAAACTTGGAAAAACTTCATCTTGCCTGTAGAGCATTCCTTGTCCGTGTAGCCCGGTGCACAAATACAGGAAAAGTCGTTAATTTTGTCAATGCATGTTCCATGGTTCTGACAAGAATCAGAGTCGCAATCATCTATATCTGTTGAGTTAATCATATAAACATCTTAACATAGTGAAGTGCAGTATGTGAATTTATACCACTGTCAACGTTTGCATGCTTTGATTTGTATATTTTCTGTGTTGATTAACAGAAACATTTGACATCGGACATAAACACCAAAATACGAATTAAGAGGTTTGGATTTGCAAGGAATTTGGAAATTATTTAGAAACCCGAGTTTCAGTATATCAGATATCGAAGTCTTACTACTTGAAATAAAAGATTCTGATCGAGCCAAAAGATCTTCGTTATATGACTGTGAGTGCAGTATGCGAAATAATCGAAATACAGTTTAATGAATTAACCTTTAGTTGAATTTAAAGAGAAAATGTCTTTCATACAAAAGAAGATTGTTTACTTACTTGCACGACAATTTTTTCCTGTGTATCCTGCAATGCATGCACAGATATAGTCATTCACCATATCTTTGCATAATCCGCCATTTGAACAAGGTGCTGATTCGCAATCATTGATATCTTGCAGAAGAATAGAAATCGTATAGAAGTACATGTTTGTGACAAATGAACTATATTTAAACTTTGCCAATGACGCATCAGAGGTTTTTATTGCAACAAGTCTTTTTCAAGAAACCAAGCGTTCATGTGCAATGAAGGAACACGCAGAAACCGTATTTTGCCATAACATTTTTACACCTGTTTTGATGCAAAGAAGATCCAACCAATGGAAAATTTAGGTGTAAAAATTTGAATGCATTTTTCTATTTTCTTATTGAACAAATAAGTCAAACCTTCAAAATGTCCTGATTTTAATGCGCAGAGTGTCTCGCTCCACTACTTTCTATATGAAAGAGAAAATCTAATTACTGATACTGCATGTTTCCCCGGTGTATCCTTCAACACAGGTGCAGGAAAAGTCATTCACCAAATCTTTGCACCATCCGCCATTCTCACATGGGTTTGATGAACAATCGTCGATGTCTGCTCAAAAACGTTTTTGTGTGAAACTTCAGGAAATAACTTTTTCATCATGGAAATATTAGCAAAATATTATGCCTGAACCATGCGACAATAAATTATTATTTTTCAGTTTTCGGAACGTGTGTAAGATATTTACTGAAGGTAAACACTCTGTTAAAATTTTGTAACCTGTAAAAACAACAAGACGTTATAAAGATTGATATAAGTAAAAAGGCTTTCATCTTTGTTCTTCTACACTATGAAATTGTTAGTCACACCTATTTCAGAAACCCGGATGAGTAATTCACCTGCAGGAAAAAGGAAAGATTTTTGTTTATGATCTGAAAACAATGCATAGCAACATATCTTGTTGGTTAAATTTTCTTGTCCCAATAGTTGAAGGCAGACAGATAGCAGGTTTGTCTTACGTTGTAGTCAAGCAGTCTTTCGTTATAGTCAAGCAGACACTTTGTCCAACTATCGGACTCGATTTTGCTTCATGTTACTACAAACCCGATCAACTAAAAATGGAGTTTCGCAACAATTAGCTGTTAATAAATGTTCGTCTCAGGTGTATGTTTGACGGTATCTACATTTTTATATTGCCCGTTCACACCAAAGATAGAAAAAAGCATTCAAATATTCACTGCCACTTGATCCAGTCTTATGTTGATGAAGCGCTATAACTGCGAATCGTACCAAGTTTCAATTCGGTTTGTGTGTACTGCACAGAAAAACAACCAAGAATGTGGAAAGCTTGAGGATTAAAACAAAGGAAAAACCCTTACAATTCGGCAACGCCTTTCAAATCGTACATGTATGTTCACCACTACCTGTTAATAGATGAAAAAGTACATTTAAATGGTCTAGGCTTGCTCCAAGCTTTCAAGAAATCAGCCCGCTGGACTTTTTTTCCTCGCTTTGGGATTATTGAAATTTGCACATGTCTGTAACTAGTCTCCGGAGTTCTTACATTTAACAGTATTAACCTCAGTGAAACCGATACATACAAATATTTAGGTACTATGTTTCATCGAAACTTGAAATGGCATCATCATATTTTGTTGATTGAACAAAGGACCGCTCTTGGACTTGACCGCAAAAACCAGCTTTAACACCTTGTTCCACGCAAGTTACTCTATACACTTCATGTATATTGCGTTCTCCCAATCTTAGGCTACGGAAAAGTGATTTTCGCCTACTGCTGAACTTCGGTTAGCTTGCTTCTAGAGCACATACGTGCAAAGGCTGCCAATTTAAGACTATTGTTTTCGTACATCACGTACGCCGCTGTCCTTTCTGATCTTAACTTCATTCCGCTATCTAATAGGAGAGAACTCCATTACGCTCTTGTTGTTTTATAAAACAAAAATTGGCCACGTGTAAAAATTGGCAACAGTTGTAATCTTTACAGCAGTGTCTTGATTTCTTAAGCACACTGGGCGTTTTAAATCCCTCGTTTGATGATTTTGACTCCTCCATATTCTAGATCATCCTACTGTTATATTGTGTGCCTTTTGCCGCGTCGTGATTGGTTTCTTTTGTTTTCTCGTTTGCTGTTTATTTTGTGCCTACTAGCTTGATTAGACCAGAGGCATCAACCAGGCATCGGCCTGCAGCCAATTGTCTTTAAATAAATTCGTCACATTGCATGGGATGCAGCTAAACTAGTCTCTGCCACGGCGACTGAGTTAAATTCGTTCGGAAATGTTTTTAATTGGAAATTGCTGTCACGTTACGCTATACATCCTCAGTTTCAAAATCTTAATCAAATATAACGAAGAAGAAACTTTTTTCCTACAGAACCGTTATTCAAATAGAACGTGAATTCCGTATCTGTTTTAAACAGCAGTTTGGCATATAAGTATTGCCAATCAGCGTTCTACTTCAACGTTTTATCGCATTATACTGTATTGTTTGTTTGTTTGCAAAAAATTGAATAGTTTCCCTGGGCCAGAGTCAAAAGCAGTGGCCTTCTTATAATGAAACATAGCGGGTTAACTCCCATTGGACAAAGAAAACAATCGTGTGGTTTTTCAAATTTTTTACCAGTTAAGTTCATGCAAATAACAAAATTTTTAATCTGATTGTAGTACGTACATTTTAGGTACAGCCTTATTTGCAATCTTTAGATAACACAACAACTTGACTGCAGATAGCAGTTTCAAAAATGAAATTCTGTCTTACGGTGGTTCACTGTCACAATAGTGGTTCCGTGGAACACGAGAGACTCGACCCTGCTCAGGTAACCTCTGCCCATTTTGGGCATACAGTTTTTCTACTTAAACTAAAAATTAGTTAACGTTCACGTAGAAAGCTAGTTATTTCAGTAGCTGCATTTTTTTAGACACTCTTTCGAGCAGTCCTATCGAAATCTGCACACGTTTTGTAGTTTTCGGTGGGGAACAAAATTTTGCCCAAATTGACCCACGGTTGCCTGATGTGTAACAAAATTCCTTCACAAAGATCCCTCTTAGGTAACCTTGACCAATTTGGGCAAACGGAGTTGGCGCATGCAGGTTCACTCGTAAGCCACGCCAGCAACCTTTGACGGAAGTCAGCACCGGAGTAGATGACACGAGCGCAAGCCCTGACGACCCAAATCAATTCGGCACGAATGGCTTCTGCTCAGCTTGTAGGTTTTCACTGAGAAACAGGCAGGAGAATGTATGACACCTTCTCTGTCAGAGGAAAGAAATTGGAGCCAGAAAGGGACTGCATCGCTTGCACTTGTGGCGAAAGGTCAAAGCATTTTATTGAGGACATGGTGCACCTTGTGCTTCTCTTTACCTAATTGAAGTTTCTGGAACTTTGGCTTAGCCAAAAAAGGCTTGCTCCTTGTTGTGCGTGCACTTGCGGTAAAATGCCAAAGGATTTTATTGAGGACATGAACTTTGAGACCAGACAACGCTGTGGAAGTTGGAACCTGTCCACCATCAAAAAAGAACAAAACAAGGTTCACGTGCCAACTACCAACGATGGGGAGCACTTGTCTGCATTGATAACTTTCAAGTTTTCTGCCAAGGTTACTCACACCCCTGGAATACTAACCCCGGGTGATTTCCACCCATTCAGGAGTGGTGGCCACGTGGTCCCCAGGTGAAAATCACCCGATGTTGTGGTTGATTGTGAGTTCGGGTGAAAATCAGCCGACATTACGGTTAGTGTGAGTTTAGGTGAAAATCACCCCACGTTATGTCTAGTGTGAATTCGGGTGAAAATCACCCTATGTGGTGTTTAGTGTGAGTTTGGGGTAAAAATAACCCGACGTAGTAGTTACAGTGATTTTTGGTTCCCTGTTAATGCCTTGACATTGTACAAATTTGCAAAAATCTACTAATTTATAGTTTTCATATTTCAATTTAGGGGAGCTTGGTTCATTGTTTGGGTGGGCTTAAACTACCAACTCCCCCCTGTGGCCACGGAATGTGAGACATGACAGTCAATAGCAGTGCCTGGCCGTATGTGAGACGTCACAGTTAATAGCAGTGCAGCGATCAATCTGATTGCCCAACAATTGTCGTAAAGCATTTGCCCATATTGGGCCAAGTTTACCATATGTGCCTGGTTTTCGTAAAAAAATTGCCCATTTTGGGCAAGGTTGATTAATGTGGCTGAAAATTACAATGAAAATAGAAAAATTTCATGCCTCAACCTAATTTACTTTCACTGCAGATAAAACCACAAGCTTGAAATGAGGTTATGTCAAACTTTAAACCGACCACCAATGACGTCTACCAGTGGAATTTGGGATTTTTCTTTATTTTTTAGTTCATTTGTTAAGAGCGCTTCCCACATTTTTGTTTGGAAAATTGCGTTTGTTCTTCATCATATAAAAAATTTCCCAAATCAACGCGTTGTTTTTTTCTGATCGGATGAGCTTGAGAAGACTTGCTAAGATGTACAAAAACCCGAGCGCGCGTCTAAACCTGTCAGCTAGTCACGTATATGCGAATGAACAAAATCTGCCCATTTTGGGCAACAACAACAACGGTGTTTGTGTTTAGAGGTTACCTGAGCAGGGTTTAGCTGTTTTCATCAGAGGCGCAAAGACAATTCTCATGTCACTCAAGAGTTGATGCACTGTATTGCTTTCGATATTCTTGATCTGATATCACTTGAGACCAGGGCGTAACGGGGTTAGATGGCGAGGGGCAAGAAAAAAATTTGCGTTCCCATGTTCGATCCCTAGGTCTTTCGGAAGCAAGCATATTGAACTGAAGACAGTACTTGCGACTTTGTGGGGGCTTTTCGGCAACCCCGGCAGTCTTTCGGTGCCCCCATAGTGATTCCGGCCCGGGAAATTTTGCGTCCCTTGCCCGGTTACGCCCCTGCTTAAATGGACTCTTTTTGGGCAAGATATGTACTCCCACTTACTCAAGGCGCAGTTTTTCCCAGTGTATCCTTCAATGCAAGAACAGGTGTAGTCGTTCAACTTGTCAGAGCAGATTCCTCCATTTTCACATGGTGATGACTGGCAATCGTCGATATCTGGTTCGTAGAAAAACAGCATTTTCTACCAACGGCCCCAACGAAATTTGGGAGCACAAAATTTCACTCGCATTTAAAGCAGTATCGTTAATTATTATCTTCCCACTTTGATCAAGGCTTTTCAAGTTAAGTTTACACAAAATCTTGTTGAAAATTTTAATAAACAGGCAACGTTGCTGGACAATTTTATCAAGAAATACCACAACTAGCTTACTACTTGTGAAGTACGCAATTTGACTGGATCTGAATGCAATATGTATGTAATTTCCTTTTGAGGCTTGGATAACAATGTGGATTTAATAATGTCAGAATTTTGTCTGCAGTCCTTCATGCTTTTCCTAATCAAGGATTTTTTTGAGAAATTGCTTAGAAGCGTTGCAATTTAGCAAAAGCATACGCTTTTTTGCTTATTAGGTCTCGTAGCGTTTAGGTCTCATAATGTTTTGGATTACATTCATGGCTCTAAGTTTTTAATTATCCTTTCTAGTTTAAGAAATGTTTTGAATGGCACTTATTGGTTACTAACAAAGTTAAACAGTGAATCCGGTTTGCAGCAAAAATGTGGATTCGGATGATATATTTGGTTGTTTAATTGTTTGTGACGAGAATGGAGAACTTTCGTAGTCGTTGTACAATGTGGCGCAATGCATCATCGTCAACATTTAATAATTGAATTTTTTTACGTTAAGAGTTGAAATGGGTCATTTTGTCCCACTCCTTTTTTACATCTGTGTTCGTTGTATGTATCTAACGTTCATTGTTGCTTGTAATGCCAAAAACCTTTGATTCACACACAAAAATGAAAAAGATTCTAAAAGACAATTGACAGTGAACTAAAACACACTTTTGATTTGCAAAAGTATCTGCACACTGAAAAAAACAATGCAACATAAAAAGAACTAAAGCCTTTCTTTGATGTTTGTTTTCACATTTTCTTTTTATACCACACAAATTTTGCAGACTGAAGGTCCCTATTGCTCCCTGGAGATTGGTTTTGCACATTGTGATCATTAGAAATTGGTAACGTTCAAAATCTAAATGGGTCAAAATGACCCGACAAACATATTAATCCCATCTCACGGAAGAATGACTACTTCAATAACCTTCAATAACCGAATATTCTTTATGGATTGAATTTGCAAGGTATTCGGTAATGTTTTAGAAACTCGAGTTTCAGAAGATCAGTTATCGTCATTGAAGTCCAAACCCTTGAAACAAAGTTTTCAAATCTAGCCAAAAGAGCTTCGCTAGAAGTTTGCAAGTGCATTATGCGAAAGAATGTAGCTGTATTTGTGTGTCAGCTTCAGACTCATGATCCATGTTGCAAGGGCAATAGAGTATTACGAGAACACAAAAGTATTCGGTCATAGCAAATTACAGGGAGGTGGTATAATCACAGTCGCCACATTGAGACGAGTAAAACACTGAAACAGCTCACCAGCCACTCCTGCATCAAAATCTTTGTCATCCAGGAATCCAAAATTGGAAGAGAAATAAAGGCATTCCAACATCACGTTACGTGTAAATTGTTTTGATCAAGGTTTGAAATGTGCTTTCAAAATATTTTGCTTGAGGCTGACAACACTTTTTAACTAAATTTCAGGAAAGATTTCGCGGTAGGTTTTTTACTACTTTCATAGATGCATCTTTTCACGTATTTTGCTTGTAAACATCGTCTACATTTTTGGGGTGGTAGATGAATCACAAGAAAATTAAAAAAATCGTGAGAAGCCAGGAAGCACACGGAAAGTTATTGTTGCTAAGCACAGGCAACACTGAAGAAGAATAAAGACCTAAACATCGCACCAGTAACTACTGCAATTTTCCACCGTCATAAGGGAGCGTGAAATACAGGAGGTGAAAAGATTTGTATTCAAATTGTAATTGAAATGCTGTTTAATCCATTATCATACTTTGAATTTAAAGAGAAGACTTCTTTGATGTTAAAGACGACAACTATTCACTCACTCGCACTACAATTTTTTCCTGTGTATCCTGGAACACACGTGCAGGTAACCCTTTACCGACCACCGGAGCCAATTAATTGGCTCGAGTTTGTTTTGTTATAACTCGCCAGCTGCTGCAGCTAGAGAGGTGTTCAAACCCTCTCCGGATTCAGCAAGTCTAGTAGTTTCGAGTCA
>Ga0210059_1003378_pt1 | contig 25487 bp, 23 predicted proteins | sample Ectturendosymbi2_FD_188042 | JGI IMG/M metagenome (GOLD analysis project Ga0210059, IMG submission 188042) | Ecteinascidia turbinata endosymbiont from Florida, USA - Sample 2 (SPAdes) (version 2) | ecosystem: Host-associated > Tunicates > Ascidians > Unclassified | place: Key West, Florida... | reverse complement strand
ATGCAGAAATGTTTTCCGGATTTTTTATGCAAGTAATTTTGCACATTTCAAACGAAATTATTAAACACAAAGTCATCATCACTCAGGCGAAATGTATCAGTTGACAATTCTTCCAGATGCTTTTACTGTAAACTTGCAATCGTGAAGTTTACGTTGAACGAGCATCATTCTGCAATTCAAAAACATCAGTAAAATTAAGAAGCAACTGCAGTTGGGTTGTTAATAGACAACCACAGAAAGACCAGCGTAGAGCTATGTTAAGGACAGGACTTTACCTATGACAGCGAGTCGTTTCGAGCAGTGTGTTTACTCATGAAATATGCAGGAAGGTTTCATCAAAACATCTTAAATTTAAGACAGGCTTGCTCTTTTTAGCACTGGGCAATTCATGAAAATAACGATTGGGCATCGTTCTACAGTACAAAGTCCACAAAGGCAAGCAGTAACCATTAGCGTTTCTTGCCCAGTATACCTGCAAATTTACAGATACGTGGAATTACAATTTAAGTGGATTTATTTCGATTCGTTTCCACTTAACGTTTTTCTTCAAGACATTGAGAGCAATTTTCATGGCAACCTGCATCGCTGCCAAAGGGTCGATCCAGCGAGTGCTTCTTCGATCACTGAGAAGTAAAACCGCAATTTAGTTTTAATTGCCAATGTTTTAAGTTTCTGACAGTCCCATAAATAACTCAAAAAGCTGGTTCATGCTTGCGGTAAAATTCGAATAGCTTTATGTAAAATGTGTCTGCGAGGAGGCAAAGTTTTCGATTCCTGGCATGATACAGAAGGCCAAAGTTCTGAAGTCTTGTTGAGAAACCAGAGGTCAGTACCTCAAGAACCGCCGGTGATACGCTGTAATAACCAGCAATGGTTAATGACGCACTGACGGGTGAGTGGACGCCATGCGAAAGAAGACGTTGAAACATCCGATTGGCCGAAACGTGTAATTTGAAAAGAGGCGGTGACTGTGCGTTAAAACTTCTAAGATGAGGCAAAGGCTCACCTGACGTCATAGCACCTGGCAATTGTCTCCACCCCCCCCGGGTGATGAAGGTAATAGCGACAAAAGAAAGCAGCGTTAACGCTTCGATTAGATTGCCGGTTTGGCACGGGAAAGCGAATGGTCTCAAGATCAAACATGCAAGCATGAAGAATGGATCCACGTACTGAGCTGGACACAATTGCAATGAATTAGACGATAATTGTATTAATTGCCTTTCACTTTGTTGACCCCGGTGGGAACTTTGCTAAACGTCTCTTACCGTTGTGCTCAGACTCTGTTACTTTAGTTTATATGCTGTAGAGTGGACTTCAAAGCATATGTAGCTGTGACGCACTCTGCCTTTGAATGAACACTAACAAGATCAGCAATATTACGGGACTTGCTAAAGCTAAACAGTGCCAGCTGAATCTGCGGACGTGTTTATGTAACTGCTCAAATTCGTTATTCTCCAGTAATCAAATCTGAAGCGTAGGCGTCTCTGTCAATCATTAACTTGGCATGGACACAGTCATTGCGTTTCTTTGCCCACAAATTGCCTTCACGCACGCACTTGTTTATTAGCTAGTTGATATGCGTTTCCCTGACAGACGGCCGAATTTTCAATTCATAACGATCACCTTAGCGGGTGATGTCACCATTACTTTCAACAATGGCAAACAAATACCCCGGGTCACTTTAAGTTGCAATTAGCAAAAACGTTTGATTTCGGAGCGTCGCGTAGTGTTTCATGCTGGTCTATTCTTGCGCAACCGAAAAGAATGAGCTGGACATTAAGAGCAGAAGGCTATGTGCAGAAAAACGTCTGCGGCTAACGGCTAACAGCTTTATTACGCACGCTGTTTACAGCGCTGCTTTCAGAATACTTTCTACCACGAGAGATCGGCATCCAACGCCACGCCAACCTTGTGTCATCAATCAAACGCCTCGCAACGTGACCTTTTTCCGTTTCCACTTAAGCTCAACCAACTCCTCGCCAGCTCCGGTCATTTCTTCCCACCGGCCGCAAGCCAGCTCTCCATGGTTCGTGTACGGCTTGATTTGCCGCACGCAGTTACAGACCGCAGAAATGCTGATTTTGAACGATTATAATGCAACATCTCTAAGTGCTTGAAATCCACCGGGTTGACTGCGATCCGTGGCAATAGCAGTGGTCATGCGGGCGCGTAGTTGACTCGGCGTTAAGTGTTGAAGAGTAATAGTGCTCATCCTACTTGGCATCACCTCTTGAACGCTTAACGAGGAAGATGTTTCATGGATGTAGCAAAATGCGACCATTCAACAATGTATATTTTTGATACCGTTGTCACTATACGAAATATTTATTGAAATCCGCATTTTACTTTAAGCAATAAGTTTAAACCGTCATAATTCCCAGTAACGCTGATATCATTTGTGTTTGCTTAAACATATCCACCTCTTACTTTAAAGTTTTTGAGCAATATGACTATGTTCACCTTTGCAGGTGGCCCAGTCTATCTTAAAAATGCTTTTTTAAAGCGGCAAACGCATTGTGAAGTCGAATTTTAAACTTTAGGCAGACGCATGGGCCGCAGCAGTCCCGTAAGTAGGGGGAGCGCAGGTGGGGCTTCGCCTGCCCTGAAAACAAATTTCGCCCACTCTGGAAAAATGTGTTAGACATAGTTTAAAACTGTTGGACATAGTTTAAAAAATTTGGACCCTTCTCAGAAAACTCTTTCCCCCACCTGCTGTCCCAAGCTGGTTACAGGGCTGAGCCTCAGTGCGTTAGCTTAGAACAAGCGCGTGACCGTTTTCCTTGAATGTCTTCTAACAAGGACTCAAAAGCAATTCAAGTACACAATTGCGTGATAAGCGTCGATCCAAGAAAGATTTCACGGTTGTAACACGAGTTAGAATTAATTCCGATGCAGTTATGAGCAAAAATATAGTAATCTCGTGCAACTGGTCTTGAGTCAAGACCTACGTTCTTGATGTCAGGCTCGACCAGTCGACTGGGGACGACTCTTTCAGGTAAAGTGAGCGACTTTTGTGAAAAGCTGTTTGACACAAACGCCAAAAATGGTAGTCTTTTTCTGTGTGAAGGCAACTGTTTCTTAATATGCACATGGGCGTGAAACGCATGTTATTATGACGCTGGAGACAAAATCATAGTCAATTGAAGTGTTTCTAGAGCGAAGTGAACAACGGCGCGAATTCCATTTCTAAGGCGGAATTAAAAGGAGTGTACATTGTGTGACATGACTCTCACGCCTACATCGTGTTTTGTGGTTTCAATGATGACAGGAATTCCCGCTGTGCTTTTCAAAGTAGTATCGGTTGACGTTGCGCTTGTTCCGAATCTAACAGCATTTTATGGTGATTCATTTACAGCACAGGATTTCACCTGTAGTCTTTTTCGGTTGTTCTCACGGTTCTCGAAGACAATTTGCTTTCACACCGTGTTTCGCGTTCGCTTTTATGAACGACTTCCCAAATCTTTGGATGGCTTATGACCGATGTTGGCGAGAATGTACGATTGCAAAGCATATATTCTATTCGTTCACAATCATGAGCTACAAAACCAGTAAAAACGTTCTGCCTTTCTTCTGGCGAGCAGTACCGTTAGCACGGAGCAGTACAGACGGTACGTGTTTCTTTAAATCCTCAGAAGACACAATGGCATGTTTGCTTCGTTTGCAAAACTTCGGCCGGCCACACTGCCCCGAGGAAAAACTAAACAGCAAACAAGCTAATTACAGCTGTACCAAGAGGCGATTCATGAACCTCAAGCTTGATTGTATTCATTCTAGCCGTGCCGCTCCAGGCTCTTCGGGACTCGACGATGTTTAAGGCAACGGTCAAGTCACCACGTCGTGAAGCACTCTTGGTGGCAATAGTTTGTTTCTGATCGGATGCTGGGGGTCAGTCGTTACGTGTGGTCAGCACGACCTATTCTGAGCTGCCCTTTTGATCCTCGGGTCGGTTCGGTGGTGCGTGAAGACGCGGGCCCATCCGCTGCGAGCTGTGACGTCAAGAGCCGCATTTTCGCGATTGCTTCATAAAAAGTGGGAGCTTATTACGGCGGTCAAGTGGGTTCGAAACGGACAGCGCTCGCGCCAGCGCAGCCGACAGCTGTGAAGCCTGGCGCTGAGCGGGATGAACAGACGCTCTTTGTGATGGAGAAGCAGACAAAGAGTCTCACGCATCGTTGCCTCCAGCAATGGTTTCAGCCAAGTTTTCTTCCTCTGCCGCACACTGACACGATTGTCACAATATGTCGTCACGTGCTGTTTGTGAATCATGCGGTCCTGTCGAACGCGTTACACGCGATGTGTTTTATGACGACACAACAAACCGATCTGCTGGTCGCAATCACTGCGGTCGGTTGCGGCGAAACAGCGAACTGGCTGCTGCGCTGAACCCTTGCTTTCGCTTTTTCGCAAGTGTTTACGCGCAGCGACGTATTTCGCGAAACGACGAGCGATTCGTGACTTTTAATGCATGTTCTGTTGGTGGGAAAGCTTAAGCGCATGATCGCGCGGAGCGTTGCAGCATCGCAAAGACAGATGAATTTCATATCAAAGCTGGACATAGAGTTTGTGTAAGGGTCCAAAAATATTGAATTGTAGTCTAAAAAGAAACAACTATATCCACATGACTCCGTATTTTGAAACAAAAACATCTCAGAGGCGTTAGTCGCTACGAATTCGAAGCAAAATCAGAGTTATCTACAAAGTTTACCCCATGAAGTGATGGACCTTGGAAAAAACGGGGGGAAGCGTTTCCAGTTTTTTTGGAGCTGAGAAAATGTCGCTAAATTGTTTTCTGCGATTTCAAACGATAATCACATTTCTAAAATAAAAGTTGCGAGGTTTCCGTATTCCCCGTTTTATTTGTTTTGCTGGTTATATGTTTTGCAAGCAGAAAAGTTTCGTTTTTCCGATATCTTTGTTTTCGCAGCTACAGTGCGGTCCCCATAGTTTTGGTTGCATTGTAGAACTAGTGACAAGATACTTGGCCGTTCAGCAGAAAATGCGAGAAAATTTCCAGCTCGCACATTTCAAGGAACGTTTTCAATACAGAATGCATGTTAACCACCATCGCAAACCTTCGTTTTAGATTGGACATCAGAACTGATATCCTTTTGAGATTGCGGAACGATTTATGATGATATACAGAAAGGAATGCTTTGGGAAGTCGTTCGTTTTTGCAATCTCATAACGAACTTTTTGCTGAAATAAACCTGATTCAGCGGGGATAGTTCGAAGATCAGTTTTTTTTCTAGTTTGGGAAATACATACTGTATCCATAACACGATGTTTGTAGGAAAAATGGTTGCAACAACTTTCTCTGTGAGCTTCGGCGCGACCTCTCGTGGCTGTGCTTCTACAGTTCGTGCAGACCTTAACATGATAAGGTTGATACTCCATTTGTTTTTGTGTGTGTGTGTGTTGCAATTGAAATCTAGAACACAAACTTAAAGTATGCAAAATTTTCTCAGGGCTGCCCTGAAGTAAAAACAAGTGCCCAATTCAACCACAATTTGTTAAAAACAAATGGTCTGACATAGTGGTTTTCAACCTGGGGGCGGCGGTCCCCAGAGGGGTCGTAAACTATGTTTGGAGAGGTCCTGAGTAGGTTATTAATATACACAGCTGTATTGCATTTGCTTTATTCGAGTTGTAGATTGGGGTCGTTGGGATATTGTGGGTTGCTCTGATGGGTCGCGGTATCAAAAAGGTTGAAAACCACCGGTCAAACATGTCAAGGAGACAATATGTTGGCCTATTTTTGTGAAACTCACAAAGTTTCATTTTATAGCCGCAAGAGTTTATATGAAGTAAAATAACGATCGAAAAGTTTTTCGACTACCAGGCTACATAAAAGTACAAAAATAAAAATTTCTATGTGACGACTGTTTGAACATTAAACACCCCTGCTGTGTGTCTCCTGCTGAGCCGTCCCTGCAGCTTTATCTGACTGGGTGAGTTCACGAACTCGATTTCAGCTTTCGTTGCCTCCAGCACTGGAGTCTCGCTCAGAGACAGGGGTCAGCGGGTTTTGAATTTCTGTCTCGTCTTGCCATTCTTTCCCGAAGTTATTAATGCTGAAGGAATGTGCAATTACTGTAAGACAAGTAGCGAGAGCATAGTATGGTGGTCGGCGGCACGCGCCCCGTAGCTTATGTTTCAGGTTGCTCATTGTGAGACTTTGCTCACAGGTGACACATGAGTTAATTCGTTTTGTGAGGTAATAATAGCCGAAATGATATTTTCACGGACATCTGATGACGACAGCCAATACCTCATCAAGAGGTCAGCAAACCGAGAGTCATCAGTCAAAACAGCACGATCTTATTGGCAGACGGCAAATTAATATCTAGAATGTTTGAGTGTTTCATGATACCTACTGTCGCCTCACAAAGTAATATCCTAGTTACAACAGATCTTTGCCACGCATTGATTTCGTAAGACAAAAACCACGGCTATGTCAAGAGCGAGTCGCAATTCCAAAAATGCTGCTTCTAGTTTAGTTTTTTTTTTTTAGTTTTTTTTTAATGCACCTTACGACAAAGTTGGATATGGGCAACCAACAGCCTGTTGCAATGAACGCGAGACTAACATCACATTTTACGCGTGAAAACCACAAAATAAACTATGTCTGATGAGGATAGCCTGCAATGAAAATTATCACTTAAGAACAGATTGTTTATTTTCAGTTCTAAACAAAACTCAAGTCGCCAAAGTTATGCTGAAGGCAAACGTTCGGAACAACCTTCAATCGTTTTTTAAAATATGAACATCACTGTCTGTCATGGTTTTATATTTTTGAGCACCACGAAATTGAGCAGTTCCAAGGGTAAACTGCGTACAACAATAACAAGATGGGTCGGTGGCATTACCCATTTTTCTTGGACATGAACATGAATTCTGGTGCCTCATGCACGATAGTATCTTGTGCCATTTGATATGTTTCCTGCATCATTTGTATAAATTATGGTCGAACATTGGATTCTAAAGCCATTTAAATAAACATGCGAACTTGATCGAATCCTGCAAAGCGAGATATTGGTTCTGAGTATAGAGCTGGCAGTAATAATCTCCAACCATCACTCTGACCTAATGTTACAACAAGTGATGTTGAACTTTTAGCCGATAACGTTCAGCGTGTAATAAACAATGATGCACACGGGGTCACGAATGATCATGAAAAGAAATGTCTGTTGACTGAAACGAAAGGACATAAGAAGTTTCTCCGTGCTGGCTTGTAAATCACCGCATGTTGACAAAAGTGAGAAAATTATTGTTTTAATGTTTTCTTGGCGCTTTACCCAAAATATCAACGTAGCATTCCCTGGAATGTTTTTAAATCATTAACACAAAGTTGTCGCTGCACAGTTCATAAAGCGTAAACTGTCAAACTCAATTGTGCATAGTTGGAGGCCTTCCGATTGTAGCGCGAAAGCTGGGTTATTTTCAACTGAATTGCTTTTGCTTCGCCAAACCATTGCCCTTTTATTCTGATCTTAGAACAAGATCCACCTTCCATTTTCAAGGCAGTCCAATTGTTGTATCAATCAGCGTTTCCCTTTATTTTGATCACAATACGTCGAGGTTGTGAATATTTCGCAAGGACGAGCGCAACATTCTAGTGAACAACTAAAAAACACGAATTGTAATGATTGTGCAGTATTTGCAAAATATTTCGAATGCGTTCAAGAAATCGTGCTCAAGGACAGAAGCTGGTGTTTACGACAGACCTGTGAGCTCTGTGTACACGGAAGTATTGAATTTGATCCAAACCCGTTGATTCGGCTCGCTGATGCGAAACCGATGAGTTGGTGACGTATGCCTGACGTGAAACATCAAGTGACTTGACGTAAGGGTGAGGACTTAAATAAAACTGATGAAGCGAACACCATTTTCGAGAAGTAATGATGGCCGCTCTAATGTATGTTGACACCGATTGGCAAACAACCATGAAACGGGACGATTTTCAAGCGATTGTCCTTTGTTGACGCTACGTAGGGTACACATTTGCACCGACCATACACCGACTCCAATGGTTTCGCCTCGAAGCATCAAGGTGTGTTGTTTGGTTGGGAAGAAAGTTGCCAGAGTGAAATTTGCTCGTGTGAGGTAACATCAATTTATATTACATAACATCAATTTTTTCTAAACTGACTTTACACCACTTCATGCCGTTGCGCATTGCAGAGTCACTTGTTAACCCGACCAACATACTGGCTCCATGCACTAACCTGATTTTACCTCAAGCTTTCGTTAACATTTTGTTGCCTTGTTTTTTTGTAAAACCATGCTTTCTCCAAGTCTGTGTCGTAATACAGTAGTTGAGGCAGTCAGACAAGGAATCCTTTCTTCAAGACCAAACCGGACATCACGTGACTGATAAATTTAGAGAAAGTTAGCGTCAAAGGTTACGAATACGGAATGAAGACCATCAGGATTTCTTCGAAACGATCCTTAGCCTGTTTTTGCTTCTGGAAATCGATTCGGTTCAGTGGCGGCCAATATCAAACCGGAACATGACATTCCGCTCGTCGAAGTTTGAATAGCGACCAGGACAAAGCGAGGTCGATGACCCGTGCCGGGTCACAGCACCCAATTTGGCCTTCGCGACGGGCGGCATGCCTTCTTGATGGCGGCAGCAGAAGGAAGTATCTTGTGTCCGAAGCTTGATTGTTGTGCTGCCTTCTGTCACGTCCCTCTTTACGTTGATCGTTTCATATGCTGGAAGCAACAATGCCCGAAATGGCTGGAGTAATTAACTTTCAGTGGAGTGTTTGAAACATGAATGAACTCGAAAGGAAATAGTGTTTTGTTGCTTTTTTGCGAAAGCACGGAAAGCGAAGTCTCACGTTCAGCTTGAAAAAATTTCAAACATGATATTTCATCGAAGTTTGTAAGCCATATTTAATTAAATCAACACACTGTTCTAAAACGGAGGGAAGCCTATACAAGAGGGCCAGAACAATGCGTAATCTTTGGTACCAAACAAAGAACGTGTTTTGCTCAGTTACACATGTGAAACTCTTGATGAAATCATGAGCAGAGAGTGGTACGCAATACTTGCTTCACGTTTTTGTTTTTGATCCTGCAAATTTGAAACCTGGACCAGGCAGATATATGTTTTACAGTAGACTCTTAGCGTATAAAAACGGGTCCTTCAAGCAACTGAAACAGTTTATCTCTCAGACTCACGGAATCCAAGATGAAGTGTTTGCTTGAGGAAAGAAGATTTTCCGAGAAACGCAGTCATCTTCAATTCACGCTTTTAATTGTTTCATTGCAAATAAATTTACCACTTCAAAGTTTGAAAGTGTGCAGCCATTCAGTTTTACTCCCTAAGGCATGCCTCAAGATTGTGATTATTATTGTCATTCGAGCCGATGTGGTTTGTGGCAGAATTTTGGGCTGCAAGACATAATAAAGCGTTACTTTAAAACAAGCTTATATCTTGATAAAATGGATTTGGTTTTCATCTTTAGCTGACAGGAAGCTGATGCAATACCTAGCCAAAGTGATACGTAAAGCTTTGGAAACAAGTTTAAAGCAAGAATTAACTGTGGTGAGGAGCAAAAATGATTTTGCCCAATTTTAGGCAACGCGATGAAGTTTCATCGCAAAATTAAAGAAAACGAATCTGCCAGGTTCTGAGTTGAAAAACAAAGAAACACAAAACTTGACTTCAATTTTTAAAAAAGCTTACTACTACTTGTAAATCTAGCATTCTTTCTTTGACTGAGGCTAATTTGCAATGTTTAACCGATTCGGGGAATTGCATATTATGTTTTGTCTAAAAACAATTTTAGTGCTTATTAAAGTGTGTCAACAAAGTTTCTCCTTTGCTTTCGTAGCTTTCTTTAGTTTTATTCACCAACCTATATCACTGCGTTTACCATCAGGTGAATATATCGGACGTTGCAGGAGATTTGATGAGTTGTTTGCCTTTTTCTTGATCTGCAAATAACATCTTCAGTGTCAGATATTTTAGTACAGTACATTCAAAACCAGTTCCAATCTATGCTAGTTGTGACAGTGCATCACATATGGAGGTTGACCGAGTATTTTGGGATTTTGCAAAACGTTTATTGTTTATCAGAAGTATCAGCAGTTACAAAGAAGCAAACTTTGAAACAATCCAATCCAGTTTCCATGAAAAGAGGAGCTGAGTTTGGTTGCACGTGGCCGCACACCATACGAGTCTCAGTCTCAATCTAAAAAAATTCTAGTGTTTGGATCACAATGACATTCGTCTTCAATTTTGAAGCACATCGCAGCAAACAAAGTTGATTTTAACGCAGAATTTGAAGAACATAACAAACTGTTGAGATCGATGCGATTGTTCGGTGGCGGGTTTCCGTTTCGAATTTCGAACAAATGTTACTGGTGTTGCGATCGGAAATCCCGAGCGGCATGCGCGCAAAGCTTCGCACTGTGGCAGCAAGCAACAATAGAGATCATGCTCGCAATCTCTCTTACTGTTGCTTGCTCGCGCTACACATATGATGGTGTTATTCTTCACGCACATCCCGTTCATGGTGAATCATACAATCAACGCAACACCACCGGAGAGGTTGCAACACTGGTCCTATCAGTCTCAATGGCTGTTTCAGCAAAATCAAAATTTGCTGAGAATTGAAACCAGGATGTTCCTTTTCCGTTCCGCAGCATAAACTCAACAGTAATGCAAAAATGTTAAAATATGATGAGAACAGGCTTTGAAACATTCTCTGAACCTGCTTGTCAAAGATTCTTCTCTGTAGCTTTGCTAAAATGTGTGGCCGATGACTAAATGGAACTTTTGATTTTTGAAAGAAAAATGCAAAAATTGCATCAAAAAACATTCGAACTGCAACACTATTTTGTACCGCACTGTGAAAACGAGCTGCAGGCGCTTTAACCCATACAGATGAGGAACACGACAACAAGTTGTTTTTATGGCTTTCTGCCGAAGTGCCAGGCCAGGATGCACGTGGAGTGTCTTGTTGCTAATTTCCCGCCATCCGATCTCGCCACTGTGCTCGTGCTGTTGAGTGTTAAGGCACGCGCTCTTGTACACATTGGTAAACCCAGACATTTCACCAGTGGGTGCAGTGGGAGGATCTTGAGTGGGTGCGGAAGCTGAACCGCGCGCTATTCGACGTGGTTTCCTTTGGTATGAAGGGTCTCGACGCAAGGTACATTCGCGCGAAGGGCGCTTGGTAAGGTGACTGCCGGGCAGTCGTTTGAAACAATACTAGTTTTTGGCTTAGGAAGCACTTGCAACAAACAGACGCCTAGCAAAATATTTAGTTACGAAGAATCAGCTGATGACGTAGTATCAAATTTGCCTCAATTAAGAAGATGCGCAAACTATTTTGTTTTTATGCAACGCCCGACTGCAGGAAGGCAACCGGCTGATATTTTCGTGGGGGAAAAATGACTGCAACTTGTTGTACTATTTTCGGGGTGGCGCAAAATGATTGTAACTTGTTGTAGTACCAAAAAACTAAGCATGTTTTTGAAAGTTTCAGGGGGAGCAATTGTCCGGCGTCCCCCTGGCTACTGGCCTGCCCGGCTTAATTTGTCTTTTTTGAGGCGTCAGTACAGCAACCACCATACGTAAGCACACTTGTTTAGGTGCACTATTTTCATATTTTTATGAAGTCGAAGATTTGATCTTTTTTTCTGGCTGGGCTACCCCGATGGTTAGGCAATTTGGCCACGATAGAGTGATTTTGCATAACTTGTGATCGCGCGGCATGTTGCAACGTCACAAAGGGCGCACCAAGCGCGTCCCACAAGCACCTGACGAACTAGGACCAGGGAGTAAAAATCCTAAAGACATAGCAAGTTTGCACAAAGTTACAACATAGATGAGTTTTAACAAGAAATTGATCACCTTTTCTCAAGCTTACCCGATATTTCTTTAAAGTATTTCAACAAAATTGTTTTGCCTTTCTAAATCTACAGTATGTTTGGCATCCCCTATGGCTGTGTAATAGAGGCGTGTTGTGATGTGACGGGTTTTCTTCATCAAGTTACAAGGGACCCGGACGCAGCCAACTAACAACAATCATTTTTTGCTCAACTCGTCAACCCTCCACTCAAGCAACAAGCTCGCTGTCTTGATTTGAAGCTTGGAATAGGCTTGATTTTTCGTAATGCGTTTCTAAAGGTTTTGGAATTTCTTACTATGAGCAACAAAAATACAAATTTCTCTTGCAACAAAGCCTCGTGGTATTTAGCTTCTTTTTCCATTTTCATTTTAGTGCAGTGCTGCTTTTTACTTTAGCTTCTAAGAAACACTCTAAAAAACGATTTATATCAACAAAAATAGGCCAAAGCGACAACTGCCAACGGCGTAGAGGAAACGTTTCGGTAATAAACTACACACAATTTGGTTAAGTTCAAAGTTGTTCTTCCTGAAAATTTATGAAGACTTGTTAGGTCTTAAAATCTCTAAAAAAACATTATCCCCCAAAAAACTTTGGGGGTACATTTTTTGAATTTAGGCGAGCAACAGTATTTTTGTTTGGTACGCCGCTTCTCAAAGCACAAATTGACCAGATATGCTAAAAATCTGGGGGTACATGGCCCCCTGGGCCCCTCTGGCTGTGCCTATGAACTGAACAATTACCCGAAGCTTTCTAACCTATAGCCAAAGCTCCAAGTTCTGTGCAAATCTTTCCGGGTAATTGATAAAACACCGCTTGATGTCAAATAAGAATATAAAATTTAACAAAGCAATTCGTCAACAAAACTTTTTGCCAAACAAAACTACAAATCACTTTAGTGAAAGATGTCAAATACAAGGAAATGAATATGTGAACGGGATAAACGGCGTTACTGCTATGGCATAGCAAAAAGAATCTTCCAATTTCCAGAAAATGTCTGTTATCTCACGAAAGTTGTGTTTTGCTTGACACGAATATTTCGGTCTTGATCTGAAAGAAGGCTGAGCTTAATTTCAATTGTGATACGAGTAGTTGTATATTTAATATTGTTTTCACTCGTGCGCATGGCCGTTCTTTTTTCTTTCAGCGAAACTCTAAGAACCTTTCCTTAAAATGATATTGCCTATTTCGATCAATGCTGTTGATCATACGTTGACCCTTTCGTTCGTTTCACATTAACGTAGATTACTATTCCGTAGTCAACTGGAGGAACGTTTGAGTTATAATGATATACTGCAGTAAAATACCACCAGATTTGTTTGAAATATTTTAACGTAGAAAATTAGATATGTTTGTCTCAAAATTAGTACGAAATACTAAACTCATTTGTAGCACAATCTGAGCCAGAGATGCATCTTTGTTACTTGACGTACTAACCTATGCACACCTTCGTACTTTGTTTTCCATAAAAAAAGATTGAGTAATCACGAAAATATCCATTTTGACAACTTTCATGATTTATCAAACGTAAACACCGTTTTCCTGAATATTTTTCTACTGGTAGCCTAAGCTTTCTGCTGCAGGTTTGTTTGGAACGTGATCGGCAACAATGAATTTTTTACTTGACAGCGCCATCTTGTGGTAACCAACTGAGAACAGTCTGCCCAAGGAGCGTCAGTGTTTGCAGCGACCTTCCACTTTGGAAAGAGTTTTGTAATTTATTTCGTTTTCTTCTCAGTTGTCGCAAACGTTTGAGAAATACGTACGGGCTATTGCGAAAGTGTCGCAATTTTGGCCGATGAAAATTTGAAAAAAAGTATAATTCTCCAAACAGTTAGGATTTCTTCACATCAAAATCTATGATTTAGAGCGCTCCTGTGAACAAACTGTTTTCCGGCACTTCGCAGTGATCCACATTCATTCAGATCCAATACCTTATTACTTTTTTGCTGTGCATTTCCACCTGTTGCCTTGCACACGTTAGCGGTAAGATAAAAAATTATTTTCGTTCTCAAAAGTCTGGCAGTAGTAATTTTGTATGATGAAATAAAATTACGTTCACATTGACAGTTCCCAAACATTTGTTGAGCGTTAGACTAATTCCCAGATTGGATTATTGTTTCCGATCGTCTTGCACCAGTTGGTTGTTTTCGAGTTGAACTTGAAATTTAATAATTCTGCATTAAAATTTGTGTTAAATTTAAGTATTTTCGAATAATTCATTGCATAAAATACCATATAAATATAGAACCTATGCTTAGATTTTTCGTGAAAAGAAGGTAATAAAATGCAACTCAATTCTTTCCCAATTGAAGGATTTTTCTTCAACGTCAAAAGTTCAGGTACACAGAGCACTAGACTAACAACAATTCGTCTTGCTTTTCTAGGGAAGCATTATAAATACTGAACCTTGTATACCACCGCAATTTTACCTGTATGTTAAGTTGTTACAAACTCACAAAAAATCATAGAGGATTTTAGGTTGTTGCTGTTTTTGCTGATCTTTTTTTCAGGCCCAGATTTATGTTTTCACATCGTTAGTTCCGTTTCCTGACTTTTCCCCTTGGAAAATTTCAGAGGAGACCGAACGTCACGTGATTCACCGCGGGTCGCCCGCAGCTCGTTCAAAGAAAGACGAAAATTGGCAGCAGCGCGTATGAATGCCCCGCGCCTGTAAACAATATTGTGCAATAAAGCTTTTCACAGTCAACGCCTATCACGTATCGCAGTCCCACCGTCAGCATCAAAGCGAATGCGGCGGAACACGCCTTCCGACCTCGCGATGGAGAATATTGGCTGCGCCCGCAGCGCGCAGGGCAATAAAATTGATGGTGACGGACGCCATTTGCAGCAGCATTCCTGGCATCGCTCTGCTTTGCCACGTTCCATTGGAAGTGAGCATCTTTTTCATGAGGCTGCTGGTGTTCTGCAAAACTGTTGCCAAGTTCGTCGCAGGAAGCAGTTGCTGCGTGGTAAGCGATCACCTGGGGGCTATGATCGCAAAATAGTTTTGAAAATTGACGAAGACAAAGTTCAGCAACAAGTCTCACAAGGGCGACGCAGCTGAATCTGCTCGCAAAGTGTTTTAGTGGGAAATCGATTTCGCGTCATTTACGCATCTTCAGTCCTGTAAATTGCAAGCAAAAGTTTACAGGTGCAATGATGAAACACTAAATCAACCTTCAGAGAAAGTACTCGAACTATCGTTTCAAACACAGGTTATGCCCATCCTAATGCTGGTCTCACCGAAGCCCAGAACCAAATAACGAAGACAAAGTTGTGAGAAATACATGTTTGAACGCATGTTCCTCTTATATCAGTTAGTCATGTTAGTGTTTCCCAATCGGGGCAAAATTTTAAACCTCGGGTTTCGCATACCCTAAGAGAAAAAACCGGGAAAACCGATTTTTCGGGTTGTGAGAAAAATGCAATTTTCATTGATAAATAAACTTGATATTACTTTGAAATTGCTATATTTAGTAGTAGCCAGCAGTTCGCTGTATTGATCAAATTCAGAGCGAAACGCTTCATAAACATTACACAAGGAGACTGAGAAATGACCACGGTTTTCAAGCCAACTATACCAGACGCCACCGGATCAGTACAGCGAACTGTGTGCTACTAGTTTAATACTGTAAAACGTTAGTAACCAAGTTTATAAAAGTAACTGAAATTTGTAAATTAACAAAAATCAACACAAAGTGCAACACATATATTAGAATAACAAAAATCACAAAATCAGTTCAGCAGAACATTACGAAGACAACGGACATACAGAAGTTAATTACATTTTTATTGATAAAGCACAGTTTCAAACTAATTCTTATATTACTGACGCGTGAATATCAAGGCGTGACTGTTCAGAAATCGTTTTTGAAAATACGCTATTGTGGTAAAATCAAACAATAGTAATGAAACAGTGAGTCAAGTTTATTTATAGCATGCAGCTAAGCCAAACTGTTTGATATTTTTCAATGTAGCGGGTTTTCCAGACTGTTTAGAAAAACACTTTGGCGGATTTTGAAACCAGGGTTTCGGGTAGAAGGAAATAACAGAAAAACTCGGCTTCGCGTTCAGGAAAGCGTGGGCTGGACGTACGAATGGCAATGACTGTCCACGATGACAAGAGTTTTCGTCAGGCTGAGCTACGCTATGTATAGCTGTCAGACATTTTCAGTGCATACCAGGAACTGTATTAAATTCAATGTCGAACGTCAAAGTTTTCTGATCGGAAGACACCAGTAAACATGATCGTGTTGTGACCACATTTCTTAATCCAAAACATTCCAAGTTGGCGAAAACGATTTGTGCGATGTAGGGCTGGGAGAAGTGGCGTTTCTTCAGATGTCCATGCAAAATCAGTCTTAAATTTTGGGCATAATTATGCTCTTTGCTTCAAGCTATTCCTCTCGACCTCTCTTTTCCATCTTCTTTTCGTTTGTAAAGTTCGATAACATTCCAAGGTATACTTTTTAACAACGCTGGCGTTCGAATTTTACAAAATAATTGTAAGTTTTGATTTGTTTTTGAGAAAAAGTCGTGAGTCGCACTATAGTGAGCAGTTGAACTTGAACTTTGCACAATACGGAATAAGAACGAGCGCAACTAAAAATATATATATCCAGCCTCGTTCTGGGTGCAACCTTCGTAAAGAAACAAACTTATGGCGTCTAAGTATGCGTCTATTCATTGATAAAATCAAACATGACAACTTGTGCATGTCGTCGCTGTTGGTGTCAAATGCGTTTGCACGTGGCCCAGCACGAAATCGCAAAGGATCCGGATGAGAAAATGCCAGGAAGTTTGTTCAGCGCAGTGTTCGCCACTAAACGACTGACATGTCTATGTATAGAAATTTAATTTGATTTTCTTCAGCCGAATGAAATATTTTTGATTCATACAACTTTAATTCAATTTTCACAGCTGAGTGATAGACCTTTCGTTTGGACTTTTCGTTCAATCATTAATCTCTTGATGACGTTGACCCTCAAGCTCTATGGAGTCGCTGCTCGCCAATGCACAGCCGGCTTATCTACTTTGGTGTGGCCAGTGCAGCAGTAATACCTTTTAGAAAACCGATATGTGAGAATTCTGAATGAAAACAAAGCTGACTTTAACGACTGATAGACCGTTAAAACGGTATGCTTTGAGTCATCGGATGTTTTCGCTAGAATGACTGTGACCCCACCCTTACCAAACATTTCCTCCCTTATGTTAGCGCCATTATTTATTTCTCCTTCACTTTCTTTTGTTCCACAATCAGGGTGGCCGTTATGGGAAAGTTGGTTTAATTTTTCTTGGGCAAACTGGATCACCAAAGCGCATCCTTATTACTGGTTATAGAGTTGCCTTCCCTACTACCAGAAAATTATGGCTGCCATGTGGTGGTAACTACATTTCCGTTCCGACAAGGCGGACAGACGGATTGCACGTTTGACTTTCACCGGCTGCTATTCAAGAGCATTTCCGCATGGACTCTTCTGAATTAGTTCTTTGCAACACCAAGACGCCGTGAAATTGCCCACCGGTCTGCCACCTTTCAGTTCGGCGCGATTCTCTCAGTCGTCGAAATAACAACTCACCTCTCTGTTCGAGGGAATGTTAATCAACTGCGTCAACCAATCACGGTCAAAACCGCAGCGGGTGCGAATACATACGCAGATGATTAATTTAATCGAAATTCACACATCGGGGCATTGTCGTAGCGAAATTACAAACACGTCGCCGTGGTTACTATATGTTGTCACGCATTAACCGAAGCCCGCAAATCAAGCCACCATCTGTCGCAACAGGTGCAGCTCTGGCACGTCAGGAAACTTACAAGAAGCGCTGTTCGGCCTTATACTGGTGCGGAAGTGCTTCCAAGAAATTCCACGTAGCGCTACTTTGCAAGCAAGCAGGCGACATGAGCTGCCTGCGGCGATTTCGGCGAACGGATCAGTTATAGAGTGACCGCAATTTTGATTTCACGACCACGAGCCGAAACGTCCGGCGATTTGGTCCGCGAAAGTGCCGAATAACGCTCGTGACGATTCCGTAGGGTGTCTCGAATCGACTTGAAACAAGCTGCGTGCAAATGTCTCTGATATCTCTGCGACATTTTCTCGAAAAAGTAGATGAAGAACCAAACAAGAAGGCTGTTGTTTTCTTTCCCAGCGTCCGGAGCATTTCCACAGCTCGTATCCGTCATTTCCTGGTGCAGCTCATACTTTTCTCTGTTGCCTGACGCTTTTCAGGACCAGCAAGTAACTGACCGGGAACCAAAAAGACGACCCCAGAATCTGGAGCGCATGATCATAGGCAACTCTCACCATTGCATGTAATGTTCGAGGGTGGCAAACGACAAGTACAGTAATACCAAGGTTTTTTTAAGGCGTTTTAGGGACCCGATTCCGGACCCTAGAATTTCACATCGGGTCTCTAGAATCAGAGAAAATTATCATCGGGCCCTAAAATCAGAGAAAATCGGGTCCTTAGAATCAGAGAAATCGGGTCCCTACACATCCACACCGGGTTCCTAACATTTTCCTTAAAAAAACCCTGGTAATACACCGATGAAACGTGCACTTGATCCAACTGCGGTCCCTAAATGTTAAAATAATAATGGCGGTGGACACCTAACCACAAAACATCGGTTAAGTCGATAGCGGTAATATGTGACCTTTGTTTCGTCACCTTATCTGCAACCCAACAGTTCCTCATCGGAACAAAGTATCGTGCGATCCGTAACTTGATGAAGCAATTGCACGAAATCTTCAGCATTGCGGCTTGTACTGACGCGTTATTTCTTTCGTTGCTAGGGACATAAGAAATATAAGAATAGGGAAGTGCTGACAAACATACGTCTGAGTGATCACAGCTTGCCCGGTTTGGCGCACCTCTTGCCCTGTAGATTTTCTTTCTGCAAGCAGAAAGTTGGCTGAGTGCACTCCTGCTTTTGTTCCCTTTAATCTTCTGTTCGTTGAAACTCGGTCCAAACGAACACCCCGCTTTGAATAATTGTATTCCTGTCTTACACAGCAAGTCAACCTTCAGAAGCAAGTAGGAACCACAGGAATTCGGCAAAGCGTGTAATCACCGAACCAAATAGCGATGAAAAGTTGAAACACCAAAAAAGTTCCACAAATGAACGTGAAAGCTGAGTAGAAATTGTTTTGTTAAGGAGTTGATTTTACGGGGCGCGACCACCATTGTGTAATCGGTTCTTTTTCGCGTAAGATTAAAACTAGTTTTCATCTGCGCAAGAATCACTTGTAAGGTTTGGCGATCATGCACAGATAGAAAACAATCCCTACGATTTCTGGAAGAAGTCTGTCTTCGAAATCCTGCATACGTCGTCAGTGGTGCGTGCAAAATCGGGCCACGAAAATAGCAACGCCTTTCAAAAAGTATTTAACCTGCTGAACTCAACCCTTCCAGTGGATTCCGTAGATTTCAAAGCAGAACCGACATGAAGTGTATGACAACAACTCCATTCACAGAAGCGTTTTGCTTTTTTACAAATCCTTCCTTTATAGTCTCGTAAGCGGGTCCTGAACAAACCCGCTCGCACCTTAAAAGAGTTTGGCAACTTTGTTAAACGTAATAACATTAGTCAAGACAAGAATTGGAAAAGCAAGGCGCATTTGGGAGATGAGTTTAGAAAACTGGCATAGTACAAAGCATTGACGAATGTGGACCAGAACTTTGACGCGAACTAAAGTTTCCGTTAATTTTGTCGAAAATTCCTGATAGCCATTGATCTTGCATTTGACTGATATGAAAGACCAAGCAAATGCAAAACCTGCTACTTTTCGGGCCTAGGAAAAAGATAGCAAGGCACACAGCTTGCGACCTTTCTGCGAGATGTTAGTTCTATGTACTGGAGTAGACATATCAGAGTACGGTGTACAGATCATATTTAAATGCTTTATGTTTCATGGGACAACATAGAGCGGTCGGTTTGATGTTACGTATAAAGTTTTCTTATCTGAAAATAACGTTCTTCATATCAAAGCGGTGTGATGAGTCAAAGATATTACCGAAAATGAATTTGCTTTGAGAAAAGATCATGCCCAAAACAATGAGGGAGGTTAAGATCTATAAACGGTCAATCTATACGTCGCGGTGTAATCGCCACCGCGTGCAGCACAGACAGCTGCCCAGCACAATGCGACAAATTGAGGTGAACCAAGTGAAGCAACCGACAGAGGAGGTGTTTACAGTACATCAGCTTCTGCTGCAAGCAGAAATTTCAATTTCCGTCTACGTCAAACTTTACCTGTTTTCGCTTTCTTTAAACTTAATAAAGCTTGGTTTTACAAGAACATCTTTAGATTGACAGATACGCAACTGGTGTGAAAAACGTGCCTAGCAGACTGCAGGGCGCAGTACTAGATAAAAGACATGCTTGCAGAAATTGCGAAAAATGAACGTTGTGCAGGTCAAAACCTTTGAACCGTGCGTTTGAAAAAACATTTTACAAAGGTTCTAAGACCCAAAGAAATTGACGTTTCGTTTGGCCACATTTAATCATAACAAGAAGAAACCTCAGTTTGTTTGAAGATTAGAGACCTTGTGGCAACGGTTGGAATTTAAAGGCGAACAGAAATAAGAACAACCTTTACCGATATCAGGATCTTTCATATTAACAATGTGTAAGACCACCTCAGCTAATGATAAGAACATACCACAAGCTATAAACAATCCCATTGCTAGAGGGTTTCTGTTGTGTTGCTCCCCTGTTTTACTTTTGTACGAATTACAAAAATTAGCCATTTGTGTACCTTGTCTTCATGCATTGAAATATGCAATAGGTCATACCTTCCGCCATCGAGGATGGCTAAGTACATTAGCACATAATCCATCCCTACTAACAGCGATCTGCTCAAAGTAATACCAAAGATCATTTTTTGCATAGCTGCATCTATTCGCGTTTTCCATGTCAGTGTAAATGACCAGCAGTGTAAATGAACCTCCTGGAAATTCACCATATCCTGCTTTGCTTTTCACAGCTTTTAACCGTATCATTGCAGCAGATTATATAGACATGGTCTGAAATCTGAAAAGGCTTAAAATCTTTGAATATCATCGGTTGGCTTAAAATTCAGAAGCAGTGTTGCTCATGGTTCTGCATAAATTTATTCAAGCGATATAAAAATATCTTGTATGTGCACAGAACGCATGCAAAATAAAGCTGCATTGCTCTCTTGTTCATCACGGAATTATTCTTTTATTTGTATAAAGAGGTGGGAAACCTATTTACTATCGCGGGCCGCATAATTGTGGTACATCAATGGTATAGGCCGCAAAAAAATAAAAAATTTTTCTGATGACAAAATTTACAACCGAGTGCACTTTTTTTACTTGTTACGCAAATCCAACATATTTTTTTACTTTAATACGCAAATCCAACGTATTTTTTACCTACTCACGAAAATCCAGCAAAATGTGTGTAACGAAAACTCCGATGTGGGATCCACCTATTCCATCAAGTAGTCACACCGACCACAGAGCGAACTTTTACAGTTTTTATGTCGGTTCAATTTCAACCCTTGCTGCAACTTTGTTTGACATGCCACATTCTCTCGAACTAATTCTGACGCACAGCAGGATTGACTACTTCGTATTGAACAGCGATAGCCGTCATGCTTTATCCAGGACTTCTGGGTCGGAGTCGACAATTTTTGTAATTTTACCCGGAGTCGGAGTCTGGATCTGTGTTTATTTTGTAGGTCATTTTTAGGTCATAGACAGAATATTTTTGAAATGACCGAAAAAAGTCATTTCGGTCATAATGTCCAAAAATATAGACAAGTGAATATTTCTAACGGAGAGTTTTATTACTATTCATGGGCCTCGGAAGGATTTTTTCCAGGGGGGGGGCAATAGGGGATTTTTTCAAAACTTTCCCAGGGGACCAAAACTGATGAAATTTGTTTTTTCCCATTCAAAACTAACAAAACAACCTTTTTTTGCTAATAATTTCAAAATCTAGGGGGGCTTGCCCCCCTTCCGACGCCCATGTTACTATTATGGGTCAAATGACAGAAATGTCTCAGCAAAAAATAACAACAGATCTGGATACTTTTATTGCCGGCATCGGAATTATAAAAAATTCAATGACCCCGGAAAAGCAGTTCAAGCACTCAAATTTAAAATCCACTATGTAGCAACGTGTTGTCACAATGCAATTGTGATTTGTGATGTTTCCCTTCTAGACAGTTCGTGATCACTTTGGAGCTCTTGCTTGAGCAAAGGTCACTGTTGTTGGTGCTCCATGCATTATGAATAATATGCAGACGTTTGAATGTTCCAAACAGATCTAGGTTTTCTCTTGTGAACGTGATGTTTCCACGCCGTTATTTATTCAGTGTAGGATTGCCAGATGCTTTTTGCAAAAATACCGGATATTTTGTCAAAAGTGACTGATCTAGGCTGCATTAGTATGAGCATATTTAATGGCACAGAGCTCTCGAATAACAATTTTCAAAAAGAACGCTTTTTGACCATGGATTTATCTTTCATGTTATTTTCTTTACAATTTCATGAAGCTCCCACAATGGTTAGTTTGAAAAAATTTCAAACTTTGTATAAAGGTATGCTTTGTGAGCATAGTCTATAGCCCTATGCTCAGCATTACCAAACTAACCCACTTTAAATGAAAAAAGGTAACTGCAGTGTTTCAGATTAAGTATGCATCGCCAAGGACAAGTGATTTGAAAAGACATCTGAAAGTACATGAGTATTTATAATGAAGTTGAAGATTCGGACAAGAAAGTAGAAGAACCACCTAAGTAATTGCAGCTCAAATATGGTAAGCCTATGTCAAGGAGTTGTGGCATTAAACGTTTTTTTTCGAGTGAAACAGTTACACTTACCATGAGAGCAATTAAATATCGTGAAGGAAAAATAGATTCTGTTGTCCACAACTACGTTTCATTAAGCCTTTTTCCACACGTGCATTTCAAAATCTGAACGTCGAGATGACATGAAAGTTCACGATTTTTGAATAAAGACAACATTAGGAATGTGGTTGAAAAAGAAGCAAATAAACAGAAATCAATATTGAAAAAAGAACTTGCTGGGAAATTTGTACACTAGGAAATGGATGCATGCACAAGCATGAGCGCAATTTTGTTGTAAAATGTAAAGGGTCAGCTTGGTGCGAAACCAATATATTACGAAACCTATAAGGAAAATGTGGAGGAACACGGCATATTATATCCCCACTGTCTGAAAAAGTGGGGGGATTGCGTCCCCGTCGCCCCACACATAATACCACCCATGTGCACGCGGATTAGAGTAAATTATTTTCCATCGATGTCCGTTATTTTGGTGAAGATGATATGATCGAACTGCAGCCTTTTCAGGAACCGATACGAGAAACTGACACGCAAGCGACTTCTTACAAACGTTCGTGTCGGATATTTTAAAAGATTTTGAATTTGAAAAGAAGCAAATTAATTGTATCGATCTTTACCGGCGGTGCATCAAACATGATAGACAAGTTGAATGAAGAAAATGAAGATTGTAAAAACTGAAATTTTCTGGTTCTGATACGAAGGTTAGATAATTAAATAGAATACGTCAGTAAGCGAAATGATATTCGCCACATGCGGTGTGGTGTTTATACTTTTTAACTGAAAATACGTGATGCTTTGCGAGGTGGGAAAGTTACAAGTATTCTGACAAAAATTAACAAATTGCATCTGCAGCCGGAACACCCAAATTAGACCACATCATCAACAGATGTGTGGAAAATTTGCAAATCTTGGCTGGTTGGGTTGGCGCCCAGGGCCAGGTATACTTAGCCAAAACGGCGAAAAACAATTACCCCATTATGACGTTACCCCCAGAAAACCCCAAACCCAAAACGAAAGTTTTTTTTATCTGAACTAGAAGACTTGCTGAATCCGCAGAGGCTTTAAACAGCTCTCTAGCTCAATCGGCTGGAGAATTATGGCGTTGCAAAGCTTTGCAAAAAAAGTGGCGCACGCGGGACTTAAAGGGCTGCTTTACGCCTTGACATACCATCGTCAAATAAACTTTAATAAGGCTCTACTGGCGGTGAAAACATAAAACACGTTACAAACTTGCCAATGTTTCGACAGTTGATGCACCTATCTTCGTCTGAGATAAAATGAAATGCCGTAAGATTCGAGCACGGAGGTTATAAAATGTGTACGCTCCAGGTGGTACCGTGCTGGTAAGAACTCAGGAGGCGGGCAACATTGATTAAAAGATAAGACGGTGAAAACAACAGTATGACGACTCAAGCGGTGGGCAGCATGAAGGAAGTTTAGAAGATTATAATGTAGACAATTGTAACATAAACCGGTAAATATCGGGGAACAAGTCCGATCTTTTTTCATTCATTGTGTTTTTTCCGCTGTTCATGTGAAAAGATTCGATAAATCGGCGTGTGCAATAGTTTGGTTCAAATTCCAAGACTTTCGAATTATCCCAATCCATTCTGTGATTTAGATCAAACGTGTGTTGCGTTACTATCTTCAAACCTCGTGCTGCCCACGATAACATTGTAACAAATAGAAGTGAACGATTAGTTTAGGACTAACTTAATGGCATGCAATGTCGTGGGTTCGGTATTGCGCGGCAAAGTTCATCAGTACTAAGGTGTACTAGTGACTCTGTTGCACAAACAACCAACTGAAGTAATACGCGTAGTTTTTTTTTAGCCAAATCTGATTTTTTCAAATCTATTTCTGCGTGGCGGGTGGTGAGCTTGACAAACGTCTCCAGAACGGTGTTGAGATAAGGTTTGCGTTTGAGAAGGTTAATCGTCCCCTAATCTGATTGGAGAAAAAGTGGTTAGGCGTTAGGCTGTCAAGTGGTTTTGTGTAGGTGGTGAAGCGCTTTTTATCAGTTTCTGCCTTTTTTCCCTAGATTAATAAAACACCTTGCAGATGAAGTTCAAACAAACACAAGGAAGAAAGCAGTGGAATGCCGTTCATGATAAACACACATTGTTTCAATAATTTGCCTGCGTGTGGAACAATCAGTAGCAGGTAATTACGCAAAGGGCTACGCCGCAGTGCACGCAGCAATAACCTTGCAGCGTCCTTTTTCGTGCCCGCTCTGCATGTTTTCTGCGGATACTTCTTCCCTTCACGAGCCGGGAAAACGGCCATCTTGTGACGCCTGCAGACACCGCACAGTCGATCACCATAGGATCACGTCGCGGTTGCCTGGCGGGTGGGCCAGAACCAGCCGCAGCAGTAGGTCCTTGCCTGCGAAAAAACTTTCCTGAGAGGCGGTTGCCTTCTGGGAGGACCCCACACTCTCGGCTCATCACCACCATCGGAATCTGCGTAGCATTCTTCAACTTCATTGTCCGAATCGAAATCACTGAGGTCGGAATCATCATTCGTGATGTTGTCCGCTGCTTTTGATCCATTCATTCTTACTAGCCTGACGCGCAGTAACGTTATTGCAAATTACCTGAAGGCAATGCAAAACACGTTGACTAGACGACTTTCTCTATTTTATAAGATCTGGTTAATAATATTTTTCAGCACAGAGCAATAATCAAACTATGCTGTAATAACAGCTGCTTTGCGGTTTACAATTTATTTTTTGCAGTTTGCAGAAGACATGCATGCAGAGCACCAACATAATCCTGCT
>Ga0210059_1003377_pt1 | contig 25487 bp, 16 predicted proteins | sample Ectturendosymbi2_FD_188042 | JGI IMG/M metagenome (GOLD analysis project Ga0210059, IMG submission 188042) | Ecteinascidia turbinata endosymbiont from Florida, USA - Sample 2 (SPAdes) (version 2) | ecosystem: Host-associated > Tunicates > Ascidians > Unclassified | place: Key West, Florida... | reverse complement strand
GTGCGTAATTTTTTCTTTTTGTTTCATATGTCGACTTTTGCGCAGGACTGAAGATGTGTAACACACGAAACTAGTTTCCTTACGCAATAAATTGCGATAGATTCGCTTGGTGTGGGTCACTGATGTGGCTTAACAAACACTGATGTGGATAATAAGTGTTTTTGATATTTTACCTGATTCAAGGTGAGTTTTGATCATTCCTTTTTTAACCTACATTTCCACATGGGAGGATTGAAACTATAGGAAAGTCTTCATGTCTCAAGGTTATCAGAGACCTTCTACTGATTTCCTGGCTCTGTACTTTTCTAAGCCATGCCACTTGGTCTTCATAGTGGTTTCTGGATTGTTTTGCCATACAGATGTATGGCACATTGAAAGAGATTTCTCTTTGTGATGACTGTGTGCAGGCTTGATGTAAACTAATTTTTGTAGCTTGTGTTTGAAAGCCAAGAGTATTGTGTGAATTGTCTTTTCTTTTACACAAAACCGCGTGATTTGTGATTGGTGGCATTAGGGTGTCAAGTACAGTGCTTGGCTTGCTTATCTGACATCATAAACTTAGTAAAATTCCATCTCTGTCATTTGTACTAGGTAATTCTTTACAAAAGATTCCTCATTATAAGCTTCACAGAAAAACAATGTGAAAACCGAAGGCTGTGTTAAGCTTGAAATAAGCACAATTTATGTGTGTTCAAGTAGTTTTTTGTGTAGGCAGTACTATGGAAGAAAACTGCATTGATTTTTGTAATAAGCGATGTTGCATTGCAATTCAATGTTTGGCCTGTAGTTTTAAGGTGTTACAATTTTCTTGCCATGCAGAGTTGCTGATCAAAGGGTGGTCAGTTTTAATATCTTTTTTGACAATGTCTAACAAAAAAATTTTTATTTTAAACGATCTCAGTGCATGAGCTTAATAATAAAAGAAATAAAAAAGATTGCAATAAGAGGTTTGACAAAAAAATGATTTAGAGTATCGTTTTTCAACTGGGGTTCCATGGAACCTTAGGGTTCTGCAAGAGGCTGCCATTTAACAACCTTATGTACCTTAATAAACAAATTTCATATCTGAATATAGTGTACGTAACATACATTCAGTTGGGTGCATAACCTTTTAACATTGTCATTTCTCCATGGAAATATACTTTTGTCATGTTAATTTTACCTTCTGCAGTGTCCTAAAAACAAACTGTAACCCTAACCCTGGCATTGAAATTGTGCATGGCAAAATGATGGCATTTAGAAGACTTGCTCTGCATTTGATTTGCGTGAACTTAACCAAAATTGTCTACATATGCTAATTTCAATTTTTTGTTACACAAAAACAAAATTTTACGTATTCCATATTTTGATATATTGTAGGTAACAAATACGGCTGTGATATCCAATGGTCATCAGCGTTTTTTAATTTGATCCACGGGGTCAAAATATAGGTCAAAAGGTCATCACGCCAAAATTTATCCAAATAACAAAAATGATGTCAGATTTGGATTCCTGGTTTTTCCCCTTTTCAAAGATACCTTACTTTTCCAGATTGGACCACTAGTTCAAAAGATATGGGTTTTGAAGTTGGGCGCCCTCCCTATTTTCTTTAAATTTTCAAAAAAAATAACCCCCCATTTCTTGGAAACCGATTATCCAACCAACGAAAAATTTTAGATTAGAGGTTTGGGGGCCAAAACCAACATGTATGCCGAATTTCATTAAATTCTGAAAGGGTTGGGTTTAGAATTGTCTTTTTTTTTGGGTGAATTGGCATGGAATGACTTTTGTATAAATATAAGTAGTTTTGCTGTATTTCCAGATGCTTGTGATTCATGTGCGTTGAACATTTATGTTACAGTTTGGTGATATTGACATTGACCGGACATTGAAAGAGATTTCTCTTCCTGATGACTGTGTCCAGGTTTGTTGCAAACTAGTTTTCGTAGATTGTGTTTGAGAGCCAAGAGTATTGTTAATTGTCTTCTCTTGTAAGCTGTGCTTTCGTCATAGTACCGAATGTGGCCCGCAATGCTTGTGTACCTTTTAATCATAAATAAATATTCAAACTTATTTCAATTGTTCCTGCTTGTATTGACACTTGTCATGGATGTCATCTGCTGACGTGCTGTTGTAGTTAAACGACAAATTAAAGTACCTTAACTATAAATATCAGCCAGCGCTAAACTTAGTAGAGATTTTGATCTACATGAATAATTTCGCCGTGAGTTTGTTCTACAGTTTTGTTTGTTGTGTTACGGTACCGATTTAATTATATAACGTGAGTGTATGTAGACGCTTGCTTTTCAAAATAATGTTGTTTATTTTTATCCGCAGTTTCCAACGTCATGGCCAGAACAAGGTTAGTCGTACGTCATTCGTATTGTTTAAACGAATTCAATCGATTTTTTAAGAAATTTATAAAATGTGCGACACTTAGTTAAGTTGTATATGTTGCCAATACATCGACGGTATTCAAGCACTGAAAAATATCTGCGGTGTTGGGTCTTCGCAGTGCGCTGCGTGATTCTTGGCTCCTTTTCATTGGGAACTTTTCAGTGATTTCTTTAAATTGGGACGTCTTGCGCAGATTGTTCCGGGCTGTCGTTCTGCTTCAGTGAGGACTTCGCCACCGCTCCGGGAAAGCTCGAGCCATTCTCGAAAATTCCACGCAAGTATTCTTCTGAAGCGGAGATCCCGAATACTGACAAAAATCCTGTAGTCTGCAACGGAGTGCATGATGACGTGCACGGATACGCAGCAGTTGAAGGGTCAGGCTTCGGTGACGTTAGCGAATGCAATGGCATTATTGAAAATGCAGTTGCATCCGAACCCGTGGCAGAACGTGAGGAAATCGCTGTGAGCGAGCCTCAAGATGCGCAATTGAAACAAGTCGTTTGCAACACTGACGACTCCCGATCGTTCAACGATGAACAGGACGCCGAAACTCGAAAACCTGTTGTTGAAGAAACTGTTGCCGAAGTTGATTCGTGCGAAACGCGAACAAACGCAAATTGCCCAACTGAGAACGCTCGTGACTTTTCAATTCCCGAGTCGCCCGAAAGGACAGAAAGCAATTCCGCAACAAACACCGGACCGGCTGTTGAGAAAACAGCCGTCTCGCGGACGGCCTTGGACTCGAATAACGCTGCTCCTGCTAAGACCAGCTGGGCTGGCCTTTTTCGCAATTCAGCTCCTGTGCCGGCGGCATCGCCGTCAAGCGCTCATGGCGCAGTAAATGGACACAAGCTGCAGAAAGAGCTTGCGTCAAAAAACGCTGCTAGGCTTGGCACAAACAATTTGCGCGACCACGATCTGTCCGCCGGTCCTAGCACCATATCCAAACCTGCTGCTACTGCTGTCAGCAAAAGCGAGAAAAACGTGAGATGTGTTTCCGTTGATGAAGACCCTGACGCAAGGCGCCTTGCCGGTATGATGCATGGTCTAATTGTTTGTTTACGCGCTGCTGCTAATAGGTGAAAGGCGCACACAATACCGTTTGCACCCTCGTGGAAACTTAAGATGTATTCAAGTTAAATCTGGCGATTAGTTTTGCTACATGTTGTGTAAAGCTAGATCATGCTTTGTTACGTCTGCACGCTTGAGACAATGTGAAGTAAACGAGTTGCACGAAATAATAGAGAAAGACAGGTAAGTTGCGACGCAGACTCATCCGTATGGCACTTGGTCCGCAAGAAATGTTCACAAGGTTCTATCACTGATCTAATTTTTTACGTTTTACAGAGGAACTGTCGGAAATGCGTCTAATATACAAACCTCAAGCCTTCATACCGAGAGGACTGATTAATATCAGCAACTGGTGTTACATCAACGCTGTATCCTTTAATATATTTTCATTAACGAGCTTTACTTCGTTTGTCGCGACGCAGTTTTCATTATGAAGTTCCAATCGCTAAATTGGATAACTCAGCACACTTCATTTGCTGGCGTGTTGTGTCATTCAAGGTTTAGTGCTGTGACACAGCGCGAGTGGCGATACACTGAAGGTGGTGCTCAGCGACTCGGGCTCTACCTGTGTGCGCTGTGAAAACAGCGAGCGTGCATTTGCGGTTCAGTGCAGGAAAGAATGCGTGCTATTTAGTAGAGCGGCGATGATGAGATTTCCTTAATTTGCAATCTGCTGCAGACTCTTCAAGCCTTGCTCGCCTGCCCCCCATTTTTTCAGCTTCTGAAAGCCTTGCCTGTTATCCCGACCGTGAAGCGTCGCATCACTTCCACGCCTATTCTCGATAGCTTGTAAGTCGACCGTTACACGAGCGCTCTGCACTCGTGCTGTGAGTGTACTACTCCGTTATTTTTTTCTGGTTTTATCTAATGTGAAAGAGTGCTTAAAGTGCCCTTGAAGTATCGATCAAGGTCAGTCTCTTTTGAAATCAAATAAAATTAATGTAGTCCGCAAACGTGCCTTCTCCATATTTCACATCAGCTTTATTTTTCTGCTGTTCGTTGAATGAGTCTCGGATTAATTGCGCGGTTAGCCATCCTTTGTGACATATGTAAAGACAATGGATGTAACCGTGAGTTAAAAACCATGTGGCACTGCGTTTGTTGCTTGAAAAAAAACAATACGTTTAAACACTCAATGTATTAAAATCTTTTTCAAAATTTAAGCAGCGGCTTGATGTTTGATCTTATGCGGCGAAAAGCATTAGTAGATTGTGTGGCCAGTCTTCACAGAATCTTTTTTTGCTGGAGAAAGCGCCAAAACCAAAACAACGTGAAAGCACTTGGCATTTCAAAACGGTGGCGAAATAAACTTCAAAAAATAACACTTGATTATATATCGCTAGTTTAGGGCTGCTCAAAATGTGTTCATTCGCACTGTCGTGAACGTGAGAATATCAGTTACTTCGGCGTTTTGCCTTTGCATCCGAGTTTTACCGGGTGCCATTGATCTCGGTGCAAAAGTAAACGAACCAAATTAAGGTTCATGTTATGGATGTGCAAAACAAGAAATGGTCTTGCACGACAACGTGTGTCTGTTTAAATCACAGCGTGCACCTGGCATCAGAATTTCGGCCTCTGTCAACGAAACGAGGCTATCAGCAGAGCAAGGACGTACGACACGGGCCGCCGTTTGAGCCGCGCTGTGTCTACAACATGCTCACTGTCATCAAGTCCACTTTGTCCGAAATGGTATGCAGCAGCAAGGAAGCTTTGTAATCTGGTTTTGAATCTCGTTTCGAAGTTCTTTCAGAACTTTTCATGTTTAGCTGGTACCTGCGAATCCAGCCATGAGCATTTGCCAGGGATGTGGAGCCGGAACTCGAATCTCAGGCCCAAGCTCCAAACATCTAAATTTTTTTGGCTCCAGAACGATTTGGACCACTGAAAACTAACAATCATTCTATTATTTGTACAACTTGCTTGACCCACAAAGTGTGTCTGTGGAACCAACCGGAACCCAAATTTCAGGTTCCGGCTCCACCATCTGAAACTGGTTCTTAACCGGGAAGCGTCAATAAATTTTCAGGGGGGCAACGCTGCACAACGTTAAAAGTTTGATCGGTAAATCTACCAAACAACGCATTTGCTTTTACAACTTCTTCATAGCCAGCTGACTTGAAACAGAGGGCAAGTACTTAAGGGAGGCATGGTAAAAAAAAGTTAAGAACGACTCATCTAAAAGTTTTTGGCTCCGGTTCCAGACATCCAAAATTGCATGGGCTCGGACTCCACAGCCCTGGCATTTACCAAAACATGCGCATTTGTGAAAGTCCTCATCTCCCTAACGAAACCCACGGCGAACTGTTTTTACGTCACTTCAGTCATAGTTTGGTTGCAAACATAGGTATTTCGTTTCACGAACTCGTTAGAAACAACGCCGAAGTTACGGGTGCGAGTAGAAATAGATAACGACACAACGAAGCATATCATTTGTTACGAGTTTTTTTTTCTGTGTGTCTGAATTTCGGGCGAACGCGCTCGTGTCTTTTCTTTCCCACAAACTGTGACCAGTGTTTTCCCACGGTGTAAACAAACCTTCGAGAAGACAGACAGCAACATACTGTTGAGTAAAATACTGTAGATAAATTTGAAATGCTTGCGTTGTCAGGGAACGTGTTTCGTCGGTCTTCCGAAAATACTGCCCTTATTCCAGCAACGTAAAATCTTCAAATGCGAACATACAATGTAGCTTCAAATGAAAAGACACAATAGTGACAACTGCGCAGGACCAGCAGAGTATTTGCGCAGTGAGATCTCATCCTTGCGCACTTGCAACATTTCAAATTTAATATCGTATGTATACCGCATAGCTGTTTTACTGCTTCAAAGAAACGTTTCACTGGTTGTGTGTGTCTGTAGTCTACAAGGTTGTGCAATGACATGCGCACTGAAACAAAATTTGCTCAGTGTAAGATTTTCTCAGAGAAAACACTACCCACTGACTGTAACCCACTAAGCTGCTACAGTACAACGGTTTTGTGCTCTACTCTGCCTTGCGAGACTCCCAAATCAACAGTAGTTGTCTGTTATTTAAAGGGTCGTCAAGAAGATGCCGAAGAATTCCAGGCGGTCATTTTGAACGGCCTGCACGAAGAAATGACGAGACTTTTCAAGCAAATCGAAAATGGCTCCAACCACACCCTGTCAAATGCGTCATCGCGTTTGCCGGACGTCGATTCCCAAGTCGAGGTTGGTTTGATGTGTTAGTGCTGACCAGAAGGCGGACCGTGAAATTTGCTAAAAATTTTGCCAGAGTCGCGTGAAACGTTTCGTAGCAGTTCGGGTAAAGCATTTCGTAGAAGTTCCTGATTCGTTTTCGACGCTGTAACCCGATTAACTTCGCTCTATTTCTCAAGTAGAACTTGTCTGTTTCGTTTGCAATATCATCTTTTGAAACGATATTCGTCGTCAGTTAAATGAACTAGCAACCATGGCGGTCGTTTCACTTGGGTGGAAAAAAGAACTTGGTTCACAGAAGCTTAGTTTAAAATCAAACGAGTCGCAACGACTGAAAGGAGTTTCTGCGCTGACTGTTACTTGGCATATACCCATGAAAAAAGTAACCTCGCTCACAGAATCTCAACAGCTGACTTCGTAGTCACTGCTGTTACCGACGTTGCTGAAGCGAAAATAGATCTGCTGGCTTCCACTGCTCTGTGGGAAATTGCTCCATTTAAATCGGCAGTTTCTGACTTGAAACAGGGTCATGTCAGCTTGGACGTACTGTTGCTCCGAATGTTTCCGAAAACACTGTTTTCTGTCACCTCCGAATGTTTCCGAAACAGACCGTGCTTCGAAGATCGAGTGGAATAACTTCTGTTCACTTTAGTCGCGCGCAGCAATCAAGGGCAGACTGTTTGCTCTGCAACAGTGTTCCTACGACAATCTAGAAGTGTCGTTTGTGGTTCGGATGAAGAAATCGCCTACTCTGCGGTTTCAACGTACGCTGTGCACGAAGCTCGCAGGAGAAAGACTCACGCTGCGCATCTGTCGTCGAGCTGCCTTGTCAGTCGCCTGCACTTGGACGTACTTTAATATAATTGGCGAAAACACTCCAATCAGCACATTCGAACTTTGACATGCGCAGCACTGCCGCGACCCAAAGTTGGCGCAAAGCAAACATGAGTCTATTCCTCGCCGGTCCGATTGCCATGTCATTGCTTACTTTTGTTCACGAGACAACGTTTCGCCTCGTCTTGTCTTGTCCTGTGGTAAAAGTCACGCAGAGCAACTACCCAGGACGCGCAAACCCTGTTGTCGTTTAAAAAGAACCAAGAGCCTTGGTTCAGCGTCATCATCAATCTTTGCATCCAATGCAGTGATGATAGTGGAACGAACGTGATCGCGCGTCGAAAGCAGCGGCCTGCCAACAGCAATCTTTGCTAAATACGTAACCGACAGTGCCTTCAATCATAGCGATTTGCGTTTTCAGGTTCATTCGGCTTTTTCTATCACTTGGTACACCTACGAGTTGTTTGCTTTTATACGTTTATTGCATTGTGGGTTGATGGGACACCGGCGTTGTTTGTCAAGCAACCATCGTCACAATACCGTTTACTCACCCAGCAGCTTCACTGAAGGCTGCTCAGCCACGCTATTGTTTCAGATTTAAAAACTCGGTAGATTTCGGAAAGTTTTTTGCGCCTTATTTTTCTTCAAACGTGCGTTCGATTTTCTCACTGCGTTGTCGCAGAGATAGACTTGAACGACTGAAAGATCGTCATCTGCATCAGCTGCGTTCTCACTGCTGCGACCTGAGCTCAGAAACAAATACGAATCGTCTGCCTGGTTGGTCAAGTAACAAGCGACAGCATTTGTCGAGTGTTTGGGGATGATATGGTCATACCAGGGCAACGTGAATGCTTAAACGTTTATTGTGATGACAACGGGTCTTGTGCATCAACACAATACAATGAATATCTTCCCTATGTCTGTGTCCCTGTCAGTGGCACAGGGAAGCATCCTTTCTCTGTGGCTAAGACATGTTAAATTTTATCGAAATCGAAGCGTTAGTCGCTCCGTCTTCTCTTTCGTCGCCTAGGTTCGATTTTTAAAGCGGATTCATTTACGACGGCACAGCTTCCGTCGCACGGCACTTCATCGTATGAAAATGCACTTTATGGAAATGAATTCCCCATCAGCTGAGCTTATTTATCTGCAGGCTCCACTCCGTGACGACGCAGCCAATGAGGATAACAGCAACGGCTTCGAAGATGAGTGGGAAGAAGTGGCCAAGAACAATAGAAGTGCTGTAACGAGGAGAGCTGACATCACAAGGTAATTGCAGACGTGTTTTTTTCTTCGTGAAGCTTAATAAAAGCCCCTGGACTTTTGCTGTACTACTGCGCAATATTGTTGCCGACGGCCAATCAGGAACGCGTCCCTGTCTGAGATAGAAAAATAATTCTTACGCCACTATGTGAATTTTTGGTTGCTGGAAAGGTTTCTAGAGCTTCATTAGTACTTTTTTTTCACCGAGAACCCGTTTGCACTGAGGCCAACCCTGGCTTAGTCGTCTTTATCGTTTAGCTACCGTTTGCGCTCAAGTGAAGCCTGTGTCGGCTTAAGCCTGAAAAGATGTCATGCAACAGCATCAGGTTGACAATTCAAAGCTCTAGGTGTACTGCAAGATTTGGTGGGATCAGCCGAATGTGCTCTGCTGCTTTCATGGCTTTGCGATGATTCCGAATTGATTTCTACCACAAAGGCGGCGAAGTTAAAACTCTCAGCAAACTTTTTTGAAAGGAAATCGATTTCACTTCACGCACCTCAGTCCTGAAAGCTTATTCAAATAGAATTCTATTTGCAAAAACCGGCCATGTTGACCAGCTTCTTAATGTACACAGTAATTCTCGGCGCCAAGATTTTAAAATTCGATAAAGCAAAGCTGCGATCGTGTGAGCAGTACCAAGGTTTACTACCTAGGTACTGCTTACACCAGAGATTGGGAACCTCCAGCCCGCGTGAACATATGATATGGCCTGCATCAGAATTTTCGTCACCCAATTTAGAGTACAAGATCGCGTCAAAACGAAGCTCCATGGTGAGCAGGTACTTAACATAGTACGTCATAAGAAGCCTCCATCCCTCACAGTGAGAAAAAAGTAGTAGTTTAGAATAGAACCAACTGTTTGCGGCCGTCAGCGACAGTCCACAATTTATGCTGCCCGTTGCAATAAATAGGTTCCTCACCCCTGGTACACGCTATGTTTTGGTGGATCAGAATTGTAGTTCATGTTAGTTGAGAAAAAGCAAAAGATAATTTTTTCTAAAAAAGCAAAAGATAATTTTTTTCGTAGCTTTTGGTGACGAAAACTTGGCTCGAAAGAAACGCAAATTAACGACTACGTTTTACAGTCACACAGGTCGTTATTTTTTATCAATTTTTCGCAAATCCAACGTGTCGGGCATTTCCTGTTGTGTGTCATGTAACTTGCTTTCTACGCCTGGGTAGCGACTGAAAGTGGGCTGGGCAGTTCAGATTAGTGAACCAGGAGGGCTCCTAATCCAACATGCCAACTGAGATCGGATAATAAATAGGATTCACTGTTTAACCTTTCACAAGGACATTGTTAAGGAATGTGCGCACGTGGGGTGTGTGTGATGTGTGCAAATAATTGTTAAAATTGTTTTGTTTTTATAGGCTAGTTGAGAACGTGCGATGAGAGCGAGTGACAAAAAAACGAAGAAAAAGGCGAACGGAATGTCGTTCATGTTTACCTTTTTCTTCGTTTTTTGTCGCTCGCTCGCACTGCATGTTATGAGCAAGCAAGAAAACAGAAACTGCAACTTCTCAGAAGTTAAAAATTCAACCCAGTAGTGCTGACACATTGGGCTGGTGGTACAACAAAGCTGAATTGCAAGATTTCCTACTGCAGTTCGCTTTAAAATAACTCCGCGTGCCTGCCAAGCCGGCATCAGAGAGAGAGAGAGCTTTTTCCAGTGTGGGGTTTAACAAGTTGTTGTGATCTCGTTGAGCGGACAATTTAAGAAGTTATAATATGCTGCACCGCAATAGACTTGCTTTTTGTTTTGGGAATACTAAATTGTCTTATGCTGGTTTTGCTGCATTGTTAGAAGCCCAAAAAATTAGAAAAGCCTTCTGGGTTCGGATCAGGTGTCCTGGAATAGTAAATTCTCAATTCCTCATCCCAAGTGGTGGCGTAAGTCTTTCAGTCAGATCGCATGTGTGAGAATCCAGCTGATGCTCCAACGTATTTGTGTTGGGTGTTATGGTGCTATCAGTGAGCAACTGTTTATATTCGCTAAGTTTTAGGATGCATGAGTCTACTGATATGACTCACGTCGTTAAGAGCAGTGGCGAAAAGGAGAAATGCGTCTGTTCGGACAGACCAAAATGCACGGGACATTTCTATTTGCTTCCACAGATGAACCAGCTGTATCCATGTATTTAAAATGTAATTTTGGCTGGTGTTCTTTTTTCGCCAAATTTATCAGACAGGAACTCGAACAACAAATCGAACGTTGCCGATCTGCTTTCCCTCCTCGGTGTCTATATTCGGAAAATCAACCACGTCTAGCCCATGGGTGCAATGCTATGACAACACTCAATCAACATGAGATTATGTCTAAAATTGTCCTTATCTTTTCACAGCTTATGTAGCTTTGTATGATATGCAAGATTGCCGGAATTTTTGCCAAAAGGCGCGCGTGGCTTCCTCCAATTTCGTTGCGTTGCTGTTTCCACTTGCTTTTCCTGGTTAATGTTATACCGTCAATAGTTCCACGTGTGGTTGTCTAAACACCAAATCTCATCCGCAGAACTCCAATATCGGAAATGTTCCGCGGCGAGCTGTGCACGTCCGTGTTCAGGCCGGGACAAAAGGTGTCGGTGTCCCTGGAACCTTTCTTCTCCCTCCCCCTCGACGTGCAGAGCGAGCGCGCGTGGACTGTCGATGACGCGCTGCTCCAGCTCACCGAAAAGGAAAGACTGCTCGACGATAAAACCAACGTGAGCCCCGCGTTTCAGATCGCCTCTTGCTTGAAGTTGTTGCGTCGCATCGCGGAGACAGTGCACCATCGCGCACTGTAAAAGTGAAGCAAATCATAATTTCAAGAGTTTAAGAAGCAAAAAGGGTTTAATGCAATAGCTTCGCTGATGTACGAGAGACTATAAAATGTCTTATAAAATATAATTTAACTAACTTTTGCGGATGACGTTGGTGTTGTTGGCACAAAGTTTTTGATTCAAAGCTTATGCTGAGTCAAAGCCTCTGTTTTTTTCCATATCTCCCGCTTTTACATAAAACCATAATCCGATAGACCGTTTTATCTTTTTCATCACCAAGGACGATGTTTTTATCTGTTCCACATTACCCAGGGCCTTCTGTTAAGAGCGTGTGTCTGTTGCCTGTAATTTTCAGGGGCTAACAGCGGTACATGGATTTTCGTCGCCTTAAATCCTACTCAGCTCTTACCCCTCCAGGTTAAGAATTCGGGAAAACAATTGTTGTTTTTGGTCAGCAAAACGTATCTATGTTGAAGTGCATTTCGTTAAGTATCGAGTTGGCCGTTCGCAGTCGGACGCATGCAGACAACAGACGATCGAGTCTCTTCCTCCGATATTGATCATGCATCTCAAGCGCTTCGTTTACGACAAAAGCGGCGGTTTGAAGAAGATCGACAAACGGGTCGATTACAAGACCGAGCTGATAATCAATAAAGGTAAAGTTCTATCCGTTGATTTCGCTGGCATGCTTTGCTATATGCCTACGTATTGATAAAAGAAACTAGCCCAGCACCTGCGGACAGTGAGCCCTCCAGGAATAGTCGGTAAAAGTTGTCGCAATCTGGAACAGGGTTGGGGTTCCAGATTGCGCCCACTTTTGCTGACTGCTTTTTTGTGTTAAGCGGGCTTTCAGCTTCTGTGTACAATTCCTGATGCTCTGCGCTGCGGGAGGCAGCGTGAACGACGCCGCTCCAGCGTTGCCAGGTGACAAAGTTTCTATGTCGCACCGACGTTGCTGCTAAACACGTCTGACAATCTGTGTTCAACTGCTGTTGAGGTTGTTGTAGTGATTCGGTGCAGGCGATCTACTGCAGCTTGGCATATGGCAGGCTGGTGATTTGCTGATGCCTGGGCCGAATTTTACTGATCAATAAATCGTTTGTCCGTAACAGGAAAACGCTCCGATGTAGAAGTACAAAGTAAGAGCGCCCAGAACCTGTCCCTTAAATCAACTGCTGCAATAGCAAGCCTCAACTGTTGCCCAATTTCATCATCAGTTTTAAACGGCTTCTGTGGTAGAGTTTGTTCAATTCTTAAAGCGTGTTTGTTGATGCAATTTACGGGTCGGTATATCAAGTCAATTGAAGCTACGACTTGGAATCGGCAATGTTGAGCCAGTGGTTTTTTTATTGACTGACGAAAGGCATGGAGAACCAAAGTATGTAAGTCAGGGTTGTTGTAAAAAAACACCCGTTTTTTTTCAAAAGCCCACTTAAAAAAACAACAAAAACCCACTCTTTACTTTTCCTTTAAAAAATCTCATGAAATCAAATAAGCAGGACACTTGTACATTTAACTGTATTTCTTTTAATCAAGCAAAACGGAAAGCAATGAAATTTAAAAGACTTGAAAAAAGAGAAAAATAAATCGAACAGTTATCGATGTCCAACCCGCGGCCCAGTCGAAGATTTTGTGCGATCTAGTTTAGGTTTTTGCTGTAGTAAAAGTATGCTATATTGTGACAACCTGTCCTTATTTTGACAATCACGAATTTGACATTTTTAAAGCAGGTGGTCTTCAGTGCTGCTTTATCACGTCTGTTATCATGACAGTTAGGATTTGAACGCTTTCAGTACCTTAGCTTAAGCTAAATTAGTTTGCTAAGATCAAAGTAAGCCATTTGGTGTGAGGCCCTCATTAATACTGTAATGTGCGGCCCTGGTTAAGATAGTGACATGATTTTTGGCTCAGTAAGCCATTGAGGTTGGACACAGCTGTTCTAATGGTTATTTTCTTCAGCTCTGCACAATCTGTATATTTTAACCTATTTTTCTGCCGTCTCTGCATCTAAAATTTCTGATTTTGGACCATACCAAATCATATATTGAAAAAATTCACTCTATAGATGTTGAACCAGCAGGGCATGCACACAAACTTGACATGAAACTGCAGTTTGTGTGGTAGTGGTCTTTCTCTGTTTGCTGTGCGCATACTTGCCAAGCCTTACCACTTAGTTGTGAACTGACCAACAACACATTGCGAAAACAAGGATGGGGTACATTTCTTTACTCTCAATTTTCAGTGCCATAATAGGCATAACAATTTATTATTGTGTAATTCTGAAAATAGTGATATTGCATGATGCAATAAAAACAATTCAGAATGGGGTTTTCTGTTTTGTTAAAAAAAAGAATAAAATCTTGTTTCTTTTTAAAAAAACAAAAAAAAACGGTTTCTTATTTTTAAAAAACAGGTTGGTTGTTTTTTTTTAAAAAAAACGGGTTTTTCTCAACCCTGATGTAAATGGCCTGCACTGGACAAGCATGTTACGATGTTAACTGCTGTTGCACAAAGCGATATCGCATCCTTGTGTATGTGCGGGTCACAATGATTTTGTGCAGTGCCAGAAGCACTTCGCACAAGTGAGAACGTCACACTGACGTTTGCTCAGCTGATTGGCTTAAATCGTTTTAGTCGAACGATTGACAAATCTGGTCAGTGTGTTCTTGTGTGCGCAGAGCTCTTGTCAAAGTCCGCCCGAAAGTTGCCATCGGCTCAGAGAAGTTACAAGTTGTTCGCTGGTAAGATTTTAGTTTGTCTTTGATTTTTTCGTAGTACGTTTCCATAAAGAAAGAAGCCGAATTGGTTCTGTTACGTTTTTGTAAAATTGTGAATGTTTTGTTCAAGTTAAACGTTTCAGATTCGCCCAGTCTAGACCGGATATAAGCGAAGTCACTTTTTCTGGACTCCGACTCATTTCTGCTTTGTACCTGTAGACTCCGACTCCTTTTTTCACTCCGAAGTAACCGAAACATTAACCTTCCTGATCATGTCTGAACCAAAAACAGTTTGATAGAAACAATTTTGAGAACATGCTGTTTCATCTTGAAAACAGTTGATCATGCACTGTTGGTTTTTCTAACAACAGCACACGTATGATCTGTACAGTGTGAAATTGATGTCACGTAGAAAATGAGAAACAGTACAAAGACCTCAAATGAGCTATCCTTCATAACTTAATACATTGTTTTTTGATTAATCTTGATTCGATGAGCTAACTTGTAGGGGCTTAATACAAAAGCACACAGTTCACCAACGAATGTTTTGCTTGCAGACCATTTTCACGCAAAAAAGACGCATGCATTAAAATCCTATGCAATGCAGTTTGCCTAGAACTTCCACCACCACGAACAATTTTTTAAGAAGTTAATATATGACTGTTTGTTCCAATTTAGAATAATTCACAATGGCAGCTGAACTGAAACTAACTTGCTCCAACATTATCGTACAAGAACTCCCATGAACTTCTAATGAAGCGCTTGAGTTTTAAGTGATTACGAACAATCTGTGAAAAAGAGGCACAGACCTGCACAGCATCTGAATCTTGGTTTTCCACAGTGCTGATATTTCGTCTTAACAAATTCTGCCTGGAACAAAATAGCTGCAAAGACATCAACAGCCATGAAGAAGAATGCTGCTCACCAACATACAATTGTACCGTTCCAAGCTTACTAGCAAACTCAGTTTCCAGCACACTGCTTTGAAGACATTTATTTCATCTGCGTTAAATACTGAGAAGTTGCACACAAACATTTGAAACTGGTGAAAGTGTTCAGAACACTTTAGCAGGTCGCAGCAGGGTAATAATGAACCAAACCCGAACCATGGAAAAAAAAGCTATCGATCACATATTCCACCCAACCTTTAATTCACTATAAACAGTCCTAAAAATTAACTGCTCTTGAACTTTCACACTTTGTAAGAGCTTGTGTCAAGAAAGATAAAACAATGCTTGAATTCTTATGACCTGTACCACAAATTAATGCGTTTGCAGTCAAGCTAAAGCAACTAATTGTTTGTTAATCCAAACACTAGTTGATATTACAGAAATAAGTTCAAATGAACTTTCAAACTATAATCATGCTCGAACTATGCCACGAACATCAACCTAAAAATCCAACCATAACAAGTAACATACTGAATGAACACATTATAATGAATAACGTGGTATGCTTTACCTAGAATTGACTTTCTCTCTGAAATGTCCTGTAAACCGCAAACTAACCATGCAATCCACCAGCATTATTCAGTCATTTCCATCTTCATCACTTTTGTAAGCACTTTTAAAAATAATTAGAGAATTGAGACAACTGCTTGATAAAAGGGATCGCTGTCTGGTTCATTACATTTTCGCTTATGCTGAATGCTCTCTCACTGCTGGCACTTGAGGCAGGTATATTTACAATTCCACAGGCTGCTCTCTGCAATCTGGGAAGCGGTATTTTAACCATATCATTATTCTAAAGCTTCAAAATATCAAACTCAGCCTCAGAAAAACTTTAGATGATATTAGTTAGTTATCAGGCGTTATTTGAATGCATGTAGTAAATTCATCAATGTCTTGAAATGTTCCGTTGAAGCATTGTCGTGTCAGGCCCACCTGTGACGTAATAGCAGCACTCAAGGTATCCTGGTTGGCAGTAGTACCTGCGTGCTTTCTTTCAAGATCTTGAAATTGCTTTTTCGATCAACGACCATAAAAGATGGCAACCTTAACTTTAATCCGGGATTGAAGAAGAGTGACAGTAAATGATTATCTGATATTTTAACTAAACATGCCAATCCCCTTCGAAAGTTTCAAGCCTGAGTCAGCAAACGGAGACACGAACCGTTGCAATTTGAAAAAAAAAACAAACAAAAACTCAGTGACGACTTGGCCACTGGTCAGCTCCTAATTACTTGATGACATCTTCGTCTTCAAATGGCTCTACAAACTGAACAAGATCAGCGACCACAAACATAAGTTTTCAATAAATAACGATTTTGGTACTTTGGTCTCAAAATTTATCTGATTTCATCCACATGTGTGCAAAAGCTCTCAGCATTGTTAAAGTTGAGTTCCAACCGTGTCATTGTTTTGTTCAGCCCAATCCGTTTAAAATATGCAGCAAGTGATATACGTACCTGTAAAGTGTGGGTAAGAACAGTAGACAGCATGTGACATGCACACATGACAAGCGGTGAAAATCATGAAAGACATTGAATATATTACCAACATTGTCAGTCACGTATTTTTACATCATTTCTTCTGTTTCTGCATTGAGTTCCGGAATTGAGTTGTTCATGTTTTCAACATTCATATCATTTTTACATCTTAAAATGTTCAATAGAAAGAACAGCAGCTTCGCAGCTTCAACAAAGTGCATTGTTAGACTAAGAAGATGTAAAACGCCTTTATCATCAGTCAACATGTCTGTAGATACTACAACAATATCATTTTGTTGAACTGCATTAAGAATTATGAGTGATTGGAGTTTTTTGTAAGTCAAAAGCCTTTGCAACAGCCATTCTTTTGACTGTGTGCCTTGAAGGGAGAACATCAGTCAAATTCAACAAACCATGCGTAGCTCCTGAGTGCTACAAAAAACTGCGCTACTGCCCTAAATCCGTCATCTTGAACAGATTTAAAAGGGTGCGTATCACATATTGGGCATTGTTCATTTTGCATTTCTCTGCATCACATACACCTTTCCGAGGTGTTTGAAAATATCCACCTAGTTTTACTTCCTTTCCAGAACTTAGCCCTTCATTGTTTTTCACAGCAAACAACATCTCGTAGGTGTGATGCTACACCGTATGCGAGGTCTCATACGATTTTAGGCACAATTTACGCAGCCTATCCAGCATCCACTATACTTTATTATGCTGACTTGAGCTTTAATAAGCTAACGTCATTCCATTCATCACTTGGGCTTTCCTTAATCGTCTGTTTATGAAGCTTGCCTTCCAAAAGCACCTCTGGCATGCTGCACCAGCTTTGAGACGAAGTCAGCAGCTTGAAAATTCACTTAGTGGCAATGCAACTGTCAGTTTTCTGAGCCTGTGGTAAACAACAGTAAAATTTGAAATCAAGAATAACGTTGAAAGGAGAATAACTTTCCACACATCAGTACTGCATTGTATTCAGCTTTAGCCGCCAGCATAAAACAAATGCGCAGGAGCATCAACGAAATATACGGCTGGGACACCGAAAAAGTCGAGGGTAATCTTTTAAAACAACCTCTCTTCCAACTGTCCTCAAGCTCGAGAGTCGAGACTAACGTCATTTTGTTAAAACTTCACTTTTAGGGGAGGGAGGCCGAGGGAAGCTGGTACGATTATCGTTTAAGTTAATGTAACCACCAATGTACAATACAGCTAATGAGCCCTGTAAGTAAACCGAAGAAATTCATATGCTAAGAACGTCTGTCGAATGACAAGTAAGGTGGTGTCAAGTGTGACAATTAACCCCATGGACGGGGTATACAGTAATGTTACACACCATGGGGTAAGCTGTTACAAGAACGCAAACGTGCAATTATTGCAGGAATAAACATGCCGACGCAAATACAGAAAGACCTCAGAGAAAGAATTCATATACTGTGATAGACAGCTGAATATTTACTTTCAAAATGCCGTTTCTGTCACCAGGCATAGTCTGCTAGCTACAAACACATCCAAGCTCAAAACAATGCGTGCTTAAAAGCCGCAAGGAGACAAGAAAAGTTTGAGAATTCGATCATTGCAAGAAACAAGCTAGTCACTGCAAGTATGCGGAAAAAACGCATTCACTGCAATAATGTGCAATTGCACTGTAAATCAGTGTTTTAATCCTGGCAAATATCACAAACAGGGGTCACTACCATCATTGCAATCTGAATGTGACCAACCTGTGGATTTTATGCACTTCACCCACTACTGACCTGGGGCAGAATTAAGAGTAGAAGTCACCGCAAAGCATGGACACTCAGACATGACTTCTTTTCTTTTCCGCTTGCCGATTGTGGTCCATGAGGTTTTCTGCAAAACGTTTTCAACTGTGAATGTTCCAACCTTCTCAGAAGATGTCAAAACAACTGAGCGACACTTTCTTCATGATGGCGTTTTTTCAACTCTTAGACCGGCTTTAAAATGAGGACGGGACTTCATTGGAGCCTTCACGACACCTGGTGGCATCATTTTTCATGCAGCTAGAATAAAAGACACGACGTAAGTTGATCCACATTCGCAACAGCATTCCCCCAAAGTCTTGGAACATTCATCAAAGATTTCCTAAAAATCAACATAGATTTAACTCTGAGTGTTGCTAGCACAAGTAACTGCATGGAAAACACTTACAATATCAACGTGACAAGAAACCCTGCGTTTTTCATCGCGGGCGACAGACTTCGTGCACGCCCAAGCAACTGCACCGGTAATTTTCCTGCCAACAATAATTGCTTCGAGACTTGAAAACATGTTTTCCGCAGTTTTGTACCATCACGGCGAGAAAGCGACCGGAGGCCATTACTCGACCGACGTCTTCCACATCGGAGTCAGCTCGTGGTTACGCATCGACGACCAGAGCATTCGACCCGTGACTAACACTGACGTGAGTAATTGCATTGTGACGTCATACCTGTGCAGAGGATGCACAAACTGATCGTGAAAACATGGCGCGATTTGAAATTATGCTGTCTTGCTGTTTCTGATCCCATCCCGCCCTTAGTAAAAAAAATTGGCCGTTCACTGTCTGTTTGCATTCGCCTCACTGGGAAATTGGATTGAAAACTTTTTTTTGTCACAAATAGAAGATATGCTGTATGTAAAAACACGTGATCTTTTATCGTTCTGTTTAATTTGTTGTTGTTCGTATCCTGTTTTTTTTTTCGCTGAGACATTTCGGTCATTTGTCCCATCATGGTATTAAAATTCGACGAAATCGTATTCACTCGTCCATATTTTCAAACACGGTGACCGAATTGACTGAATTTTTTTTCGGTCATTAAAAAAATTCGGTCTATGGCCGAAAAAATAAACCCAGCTGGTATCCACGTCAACATATATGCAAATCCTTGATTCAGCGGGAAGCAAAGAATGGTTTCTGAATTTTGAATCGCACGTCTGATAGGTCAATGCGCCGTCGCACAAACAGTGAGAAATTACTTTTTTCTCCTCTTTCTTCCAGGTCACCCGTCACAGTCCGACGCGCACGGCCTATTTGCTTTACTACAGAAGAACTGACCTCGACTGACCACCGGTTGAGCTCCGTGCAGGCGGACTTATGAAACTGCGTGATTGCTCGTGGTGCCCAGCGCCATTCGCAACTAATTTAACGTGTGCGCTCTTCGGGACGCGTTCGCCATCGGCTGCTGGTCTGTGGCCATTTTGGCCATGGGCCGGGTGGTACCTGGTCAAAGAGCCATGATTATTATCTGTGTGTTTGTTGTTGTCGCACCGTATGCTGTTGCTATTGTGACGCTTATTTCGATGACGTCCTCAGCAGAACGACCCCTTAATCTCCTGACGCTGCTTTTCTCGGCGAACATCGAAGGGGTTACCTGCCTGAGCTGTGACCCCCCTCCCCAACCATCAGCAGTGTTATTCACTCCCACGGGCACGCGTCTAAAATCGGACTTTCTGTGTTAAGTATCGTTTTTAGAATCGCCAGACCATCGAACATGATGTAATCCCAAAGCCTCCTCCTTGCAGCTTGTTTGGCGATGAGTGAACAAATGAGACTTGTAGTGAGGCAAAGCTGCTCTGTTACTTTAATCATCCTGATTGTGCTCTGCTTCGATCGTCGCGTGACTTCACATCACGCAGCGATCAATGAGAACCCAGAATACCACTTATTCCGATCTCACCCTTCGAAATATATACTACTCTTTAAACAAATGATGCTACGAACCGCTCGATTTTTCGAGCGTTGGACGTCGTGGTTGGTTTTCGGATTTCCTGTTTGCGGTTGCGCAAATGGCTGATCCTTGTTAGGATCCGTCTTTTGCTTAACATTTGCGAGCCCTATCTAAGCAAGCGCGTCGAACAAAGACGGGCTTCACCCGGGGGGGTGGGGGTGGCAGTTTATTTGATACGAGGCGCCCGTTTTGATTACTTCATAAACAGGTCGATTGTTTCCAGCATCGTAAACAGTGCGTAAGCTCGAGCTCCATGACCGAGGCAGTAGAGACTCGTTCAAAACACCCTTTCAAACCCATCTTCCTTATCGCTTCAATCGTTCTTTAAATCGGGAGAGAGAAAACAACATGTGACGTTTTCAGGCTTGTACGCGTCCAATATCTTGTGCGGACCTTCAGTATGCGAATTTCCAGTCAGTGACGCATTCTTCGCTTACAACCGCTGATAACTTGTGTTTATACAACTTGGCGTTTTTCTGTTTGTTTGGACGGGCCCGCGATGGCCCTAACATTGTTCTCTGAGATGTGACAGCCTTGGATTTGTTTGCCCCCTGCTTTTCGGGCAGGCCGGTACCGCCACGTGACCTCAAGGCTGGTCTGTTGGACCATCACCACAACCTTCGCATTTAAACATGGCGCCGATTCATCACTTCATAAATGTTTCTTTGAAAATTGCGGCGAACTTTGGCGATTCCAGGCTGGCAGGGAACGCTGTTCTCAGCTCTCGATGCTTGTTGGTGATGACGGTTTCAAGCGGGTGTGTTTTCGGGTTGCACGAAGCAACTTTTCGACTTGCTGCGAGCTTGTTGCCTTGGAAACTGTTGACTGCCGCTTACTGTTATTGGTGACGTTGTCGCAAACGTAACGAAATTACTGCTTCGCAAACCTCGAAACCAGGGGTGGGGGAACATTTGATATGGCTCGCATCAAAATTTTCGTTAGCCAATTTAGAGTACAAGATCGCGTCAAAACGAAGCTCCATGGTCAGCAGGTACTTAGTAAGCAGAAGCGTCTATCCGTTAAGATAGTATGTCATAAGAAACCTCTATCCCTCGTAGTAAGATAAAGGTAGAATTTTAGATTAAAAACAATTGTTGTTTGCGGGCCGCCAGCGATAATCCACAATCTATGCGGCCCGTGATAGTAATTAGGTTCCCCGCCCCTGCTATAAACGAAGAAGCTTCGATGTTCAAAAGTAAATGAGTCAGTGCATGCTCTATCTGAAGTCTTCAGATCCAAGTTTTCTGTTTGTTTTTTTTTTCTTTGCTCTCGCCAGCACGTTACCCTAATGCGATACAGCGTTGATTCCTTTTCAATCCATCGTTTGTTAATTTTCAAAACTGGAAACTCGTAAAATCCTTGCGCGCTGCTCTGCTCCGTGATGGCATTAATTAATTCTGATCGCCAGTTTCCTGAAGTAAATCATGACCTCCACCCCCAAAAATAGTAAAGACTGCATAACTTTGAGGCGCTGGCGTAAGTTAGTTGTGTTACTGTACGTTTAGCTATCCTTTTTTCTGATGTAGAATGTACCTGAATTGAAAAGCAATGTTGTGTCTTGTTTTCAATTCCATCTGGTCACACCACCCCCGAAGACTTCGTGCTTTTGCTCCGCAACGATAACCGATGCATTGCTTCCTCCGTCTTGCTAAACGATATTACCAGTCGAGTCTGGCGAAACGTTCAAACCTTTCGCAAGCTCGAAGAGAAGTTCGAGGCGAATCGTCTTGCTTGTAACTTGAACAGCGTCACTACCCGTCGGAACATGTGTTTTGACTTGTGCGTGCGCACTCGGTTTACGTCATACACCCGTGACCTTTCCTAACTTGCGTCTGACGTAATCGCTCTTTTTGCGCCTGACAGGAGATGGAACAGCGCACTAGCGACGTAGGGACGAGGACTGTTGATGCATTTTTGCCGAAGGTTAAGTCAAGAAAGTTGTAATGCAGCAATAAACTGTTTCTGCACGCGGTCGCTTTTAGCCGACCTTTTACTTTATTAGACTTTCTGTGGTGATTTGCAAGCGTCGATAACGCTTCGTTTTGTTTTTTTTCTTCTGCAATTGTATAAATGTACAAACGTTCGAAGCGATTTCTTTCTCGCCCTGGGGAAGAACCGAAGCGTCATTGTTCGGTCACTAAGTCGATCATGACGTTGTCGAAAGAGTTGTTTCAAAGTCTGACGCAGGTTCTCACCAGCCATGTGCGACGTGTGCATGTTGTCGCAAGCGTTAGTTGCGCCTTTGCTGAGTCATGCTTTGTTGGACTTAACGCATGTCACAAGTGCGCGACTATTTTCCGCGCAAGTGGGACTTAACTCGCCCCTCGGCCAAGACGCGCTTGTCTTTTTTCAATAATGCAATCGCAATTCCTGGCAAAAAAGTCTGTTATCTTCGCACTGACTTGACCCGAAAGCCCCCCCCCCGCCTTTCAGCTTGCGTGACCGATTTGTCCTTAAACTGAGACGTTGCTACCTGGTACTGCTGACTGACCAAGGTTGCACGTGCAGTCCAAAAACCTACATCCAGTTACTCGAAACCCCCTGACTCTGGAGTTTGCTTCTGCTGCGAAGCTGCAGCAATTGGACGAGTCCCGGCCGCTCAGTGGTGAGAACTCTGCAACGCATTGAGCGCTGAGCTGTGACCGTCGCATGGACCTGCTGGTTCTCGTGTCGAGCGCGAAGTCGTGCGACTCTTCGAGGCACCGTGATCGAATGTGTGCTGCTGATGATACGAATGATGATAATAATTAGCATATTAGTTTTAGCCCGCATGGACTGTTGCTTGTCTTTCTGCACTTGTGTTGGCGCGTGCTTCCGTCCGCACGTGTCGTCGGGGGGCGTCGGGAAACGAAAATCTCGTTCGATTCGAGGTCTGCCCGTTCAGGAAGATGCTCCGTTTCAGTTCTGAGAGCAGGACCAGCGGCTTTTATTCGGTAATCTCAAATCGCACGGGTGGAGAAACTCGTCCACAAGCCAAGGCCATTCGGTTCGATTCTTTCGCTAGGAAGCCTGCTGCGTATTTACCTCTGTATGGAGTTGGACGTTACCACCGCACGGCGTATTTGCCTGAGTTCGTGCATGTTGGAATTCAGCGCTGTACTCGTCGTGTGCCAGCGGAGCCGAACTTAATCTGCCGGTGATTACGTGCGGTTGATTCAAATAAATGTTATATCATCATCTCGTGATTTGATTCGTGCTGGGAACCTTGTATGATGAAGTAAGAGTTGGATCCTTGCTACTTATACACATGGGTCCAGCTACACAATCAACAAAGCCGTCTCTTAATTTTACTTCACAGGTTCTTTTGTTCCTGAGCAGTGCAAGAAATCAGTAATATCACTCGCGAGTACTTTTTACCCGAGGTAATTAAGACATTGGATTGTTTCCTTTCAGGATCTTGAGTTTTTGCAACAACTTAATGCAAACAGTTCATAACCAGGAGATAGCTTCCCATTTCGAAGTGGTTGGCAATGAATTTTGATATACATTCGTGAAAAATAAGCAGTTAACAAATTCCGCGAACTGAATAGGGATCACGTTAAGTCGTACGTCGGGAATGATTTTAATTCAAACGTTTCAAAAAGTTAATCATCACTCTTTCAAACCCATCTTATCGCTTCAATCGTTCTTTGAATCGAGAGAAAAAAACAACACAAGGTTTTCAGGCTTGTACGCGTCGAATATCTTGTGCGGACCTTCAGTATGCGAATTTCCAGTCAGTGACGCATTCTTCGCTTGCAACCGCTGATAACTTGAACTTGTGCTTTGCATTGGAAAACTAGTAAGACTTTCCAAGTGCGATTTCTTCCATTCCCTTCAGAAATACAGCAAATTTGTTGACGAATTGACTCACGTCATCTGTTACAACGCCGGAAATGTTCTAGAATTTTGTATTTGTTAAATATTGCACTCAATTTTGAAACTTCGCTAAATTCAGATTGCTTGTCACAGCAGATGTCAAGGAAGGAACATGATTGCCATAAAGTCACAGGTCGATCCGCGAAACACTTGGACTGTAGTCCCCAAGATGGGCGCAATTTTGTTGTAAAATGTGGGGGACAGCTAGGTGTGAAACCAATATAGTCATCGGGTCGATGCAGAAGTGACGTTTTATATATACAGCTTCCCAATCTTATTTGTAGAGGTGTTTTGAGAGCAACACTAATCACGCCTTGTCCTTGCAGATGATTTACATATTAATATAGGCTACTTAAATTTGTTGCTGGACACGGTACTGTAGTTCAGCCTGTTTCCATTAATTTCGTATTTGGATGTAAACCAGCACAGCAATATAGTACAACACATCAATTGGGTTTTATCAGAGTAGTCAGTTGGAGTGCACAAAATGTTGAATCGCATTGGTCGCACTTGCATATCACCCTTGCAGGAGAATACTTCAGTCTTCATGGAATTGTGGGTTACAGCGCGATTTGATGTCTTTTTGAAGTCGCTTAACGTTACAAAGACGATAAGTTATCTTTCTTGCACATTTCCGTTTTTTGAAAAAGCAAAAAAATGTTTAATGTTACTGGGCATCATGCACGCAGCCTCACCCCTACCAAAAGCTTCACTGACACCCTCTTACCAGCAGCAAAAAAATTGGCCTAAAATTAGCGTAGCCTACTTCACAAAATGATTTCAATCTATTTTTACTGTTGGTGGGTGGAGGACGCATCCTTTCAATCTCCCCTTGTTGGCCCCAGCCTACATACCCACACAGTTTCGTAAAGACCTCATTTTGAAGCTTGAATCCGGCTCGAGCCCGACATTAATTTTTGAAGCCCGATTTAGGCCTGAAAGTCAAATTACCGAGGGAGTTAGGAGAGAGAGTTTATTGGCACAAACATTAAACAATTTCATGCAAAAATAAAATTAAGGCCCTGGAACACAGAAAAAAACTTGCAAAACAGGTTGTCTCATCGGGCGCCCCTCGAAAGTTTCATAAATTTCTATCGTGGTTTAAAGTTGATGGCCGAATTAGTGCGAATTTAATAAGGTTGTAGTTTTCAAGAGGTTGCAGTCTGCTGGATGATCAACACAGTTGCGCGGGAGTGCTGGGTCGCAACCGGTATCTATCGTTGTTTGCTCAGTTCCGCAAGGAGCTGAGCGTGGCAGAGAAAGTGTAAACCCAGCTA
>Ga0210059_1003376_pt1 | contig 25489 bp, 17 predicted proteins | sample Ectturendosymbi2_FD_188042 | JGI IMG/M metagenome (GOLD analysis project Ga0210059, IMG submission 188042) | Ecteinascidia turbinata endosymbiont from Florida, USA - Sample 2 (SPAdes) (version 2) | ecosystem: Host-associated > Tunicates > Ascidians > Unclassified | place: Key West, Florida... | reverse complement strand
TGTACAGTATTTTCCCAGGTGCTGCAATCTTGTTTAAACTGAAAGTTTTCAAATGCTGCAGAACTAAAGCTCCCGATTCCAAATTACAAGCAAATGTTTAAAAACAATGAGGTGGCTGCATGGCAACAATTAATGGCGCGTGGTTACCAAATCCAAGTTAGTTCTCGGTAGTCATTTGTTAATGACCACTTTGCATTCTGCGCAGTAGCTACTTAGCGATCCCTCCCCTGCAGCTTCACGATCCTTCCCCCATGCTCTTGCCAAGCAGCATTCGTTGACTGCCTCCCCTGCAGGGAGTGACGCAGTCGCCGTTTGCGTCGAGGTTTCGTGACGCGAGCGCAAAAGAAGCTCCGAGCAGATCACCGCAGCGCGATGTTTGTTGCTGCTGTGTGTGTGCGATAGCAGGTCGTGCGCAGTGCGTGGCACGACTTCGCCGAAAAAGACAACAAAAATAGCGCGCAACCGCGTCTCCCCAAGATTTTTTGCGACGGAACGGGCGGCGAGCCAACGCGCGGCGCACTCCTTATCAATGACAAGGCTGGGAGCAGCGAAGCGAGACCGCAGCAGCGCGAACACAATCGCCGCCGACGCGCAGCGCCATACATGGCGATTGTTCGCGCCGAAGCTTCAAGCGACCGCAGGCGAGACTGGAAGTATGCGCACGTGGGTCGCCGCGAGCGAACAAGACAATGGGCGCGGGCGCGCACGAAACAATGCTTTGTCGTCTCGCCTCGCGCGACGCCTGATCGCGCCCCCCCTGTTGCTGTACTCGGGTTCGTTAACAGGCCACGTAAGGTGCGACCCGATTAGGCGAGTCGCAACGTTAGTCGCGGATGGGGGGAGAGGTGGAAAAAAATAAAAAAGAAACAAACAGGAGAGCCGCTTTGACCGCAAAGGTTGGACGCTTCAGTTGAGACCTGTGTTTTGCATTTAGCTTTCGCATTGCCACCCGGTAACTCAGCAACATGGAAGGTTGCGCGGTATCTTTCCAGTCGAATCGCAACATAACGATCCTTGTCTTGAGCGGACACCTTTAATGCCACGCCCGCAAAACAAGTTACGCTCTGACTTCGAAGCTCATCGCCTGAAAACAAAACACTGAGACGCAGTGGAACAGCTGTTTCTTGAGTGAAGATTGGACGGTGGTCCACAGCCTACTAGAGTTGGTACTTGTGATAAGTAACTTGCAAGGCGCCGAGGCTTCAAAGCAGGGGCTGGTGAATCTATTCACTATCACGGGCCGCATAAATGGTGGATTATCGCTGGCGGGCCGCAAAAAATGATTGATTTAATCAAAAAACTCAACCTTTTTGACGCGATGTTATGATCTAAATTGGGTAACTTGGTGACGAAAATTCTGATGCGGGCCATATCAAATGTTCACGCGGGCCGCATTTGGCCCGCGGCCTGCAGGTCCCCACCCCTGCTTTATGGCTTCAGTTGCTCATGGTCCACAGTCTTTTTCCCATTTTGTTTCCAGCTGTCAACGGTCAGGGTTTTCTTCTTCAAAATTAACAATTTTGGTTGAAAAAAATTTTTTTTGCAAGAATAAACCGCGACAGCAACGCGACTTATTATGTTCAGCCGTATCAAAAGAAAAAGTTCAAATGCATGGGTGTGTTTTTGAAAATTACTGAGTAAGCCTGTGTGTGAGATCGCCTCTTCGCCGCATAATGCATGCGTGAGACAGGGGAGCTTTTTCGTTTCAACAACACTGCGGTGGATACGTGGGTCCGGCTCGACTGTGCACAACGCTCACACAGCCGCAGACATGATTACAAGCAAACATCTTGTAAAATCACGCTCGACATCGTTGGTCCATCATCGCCAGCGCTCATCGAACCAGTGCACGCGAATCCGCATACGTTAAGAGAGTATTTACTTTCCCGGCAGACGGTTTATGTCAGTAGGGAAGGACTTTTGACACGTTTAGACTTTGCACCAAGTGCAGCAAATTTCACGTGCGGATTTACTGCACAGCTGACGCAGACGCGTAAATCAATGCAACGGGGCGAAACAACCTCCACAAATGCCTTCAATCTGTTAATGTCGCAACTGTGCAAGCTCGTAAAAAGTTTGCGGTCTTTAAACGTTGTCTGCACATCGTTAGCACAGTACCGCACGGCCTCGCTGATCGTTCGTTCACACTCGAACACCCTGTGGACTAAAAACTGACTCCCGCCCTGGCAACACCCTGTGAATGAAAGCTTGAGTGCGAATGAAACGGGGCGAGATGCGGGGAGGGTGCAGCCCCAACCCCCGGGTGAATGGCTGAGGCAGGCTTGGCACAAATATAGATACAGTTTCTGGACCAAAAACGGGGTCGCGGTTCGATGTTGATCACCGGGTTCGCGTTAATATTTGACAAACGCCGCTGACAACAACGCGACGCTTCAGGAACGTTCGACACACGCTGGTTGAGCCAAGTGCGCGTTGAGGTTCAAGCAGATAACGGCGACGACAGTCGAGTGCGGTGCGGGCGCAATTGTACTCGGCGATACAGAGGCGCAATTGTTCTTGAAATCGACCCTGCAATTTCAGAAGCAATTTCCTACCACCACCACCACCCGAGTGTATGCAATCAACAAAAGCACATATTAAGCGAACGCTTAAAAAAACAAAAGCACATATTAAGCGAACGCTAAAAAAAAACAAAAGCACATATTAAGCGAACGTACATCAACAGCGCGTTGATGACGAGATCAAGCTGGACAGCAGTAAGATCAAAGCTTTCGAACAAAATTGCGTTGCCGTGGCAACAAAGATTCCCGGGCGATCGAAACTTGCACGCGAATCACGTGACCGCGATCGACGACCTTCTGCCTTGTCAACCACGGCGCGAGGTCGATGACAGCAAAGAACAATCGGCGATCGCCCAAATGCGTTGCGCACTTTAGTTTCAAGTGGCTTTGAAGTGTCGGCCCAAACAATGTCATTGCCTGCTTGCATGGGGCAAAAAGCGGATTGAGTCCCTTGTGGGTCGGACCCCATTAATATTTGATGGAGCAAAAATGGGACCCAGGAGAAGATTCCAAGATCAAATTCTCAGTAAACAGTCGCAAGAAGAAGGCCCACCACAACAGTCACACCCACCTCGTTGGCAGACAGTGTGCATGTGACCGAGTCTTTGCTAGCGGTAACTGTTCTCTCGGTGAGGGCGTTCATCAGAGTGCGGGGTTTGATGGATAGCAGGTCGCATATGACCAGGATGTCTGGGGGGAGAACGGATATTAAATCACTGCAGCTCGCATTAAAGCACCTGTTGCGAGATTGGAAACGGTATGTTTTATTTCAACAACACACTAAAATGCATCTGATTGCATGGTTGTTGAACTCCCGGCATGACTGCCGGCCGGGCCGAAGTTGGTTAGCTACAAACAAAACAATTAATGCAAATACCACAAAATATACTCGGTAACTTTCTGTGCTAAATAAAATAAGGCAATAGATTCCATGCTAGGCCAATAATTCGTAATCAAGGCGCAGGTCGATAAAATAATTGCCAATGAAACTTCTTGATTTTTTTGCTTGAAGAAGAAAAATAAACTCTTGCAGAACTAACTCTTGGAATTAACCTCTGACCGTGTGATTGAAGGCAATGCAGGCTGCCTCAGCCACATGCATTAACGAACTTCACGAAGGCGGCACCTCTCATGATAGAACGCACTTGCAGTGAAGGACCTAAAGCCTTGGTGTGGCAGCCGGGAATCGACCTTCGGCCCACCAGCATGCAAACGACCGCACTAAGACTATGGGCCGGTGTGCCCAGGGATGAATATTGTGGGAGGCGGTCGCCTCGGACCAACCACTTTTTCAGAAATGCCGTGGGGTCTCCGTTTCAGAGTTTCACACTAAATTTTTGCATTGTTTATTACAAAGCTTATGAACCATTCTACAGCTACATTTAACAAGCTCAGAAAAAAGTTATTTTTTCAAAACAAAGCAAAAATTCTGCGCAAATGTGCCAAAAAGGGGCGCATCAACAACTTCTTTTAGCTAACCCCTTCTGAGAGTTTGTCCCGAGCCCCTAAATTATAAGATTCACCCCCTGGTTGCACCAACCCACACCATGTCATAATACCTTCCTCGTTGTCGACAATGGAGTTGGCCATCCCGTTCTTTGAGGACAAGGACTTGAATCGAATGTCGCCCAGTTTCATGACGGCCGATACCAGTTCCAGGACACTGTCGACTTCGTCACGGGAGAAGCCGATGACGTCGAACGCGTTCTGTTTTTGTCCAATCACAAACAAGCACGTGACACCTTTCCGGATTTACCTCCGAGGACACTTTAGTTTAATCGCTATTGAAAAAGTAACTCCCGCACCATTGAAGGGTTAACGCACCCTAATGTTCACAACGACCATGGTAGATAGCACGCGTTTTGAACAAAGCGAAGAACTTATGCTTAATACAAGATGCGTTATATAATAACACGTAATGTATTAACAAACGTTGTATATGTCAGCCGTTACATAACGAGCATTCTACACAACGCAGATATATGTGTAAAATACATTACATAGCATATTATGTGCAACGTACATTAAATAACACATATTACGTGTAACACACATTACTGCTACTACTGCACTTAATTAGAAATTGCATTCAGCTTGTTCTGAATGCCAATGCGCAGCCCTCCACAGCAATCATCACCTACCAACACTTGCTTGAAAGCTTTTGCGTCATCAGACATGATGTCACTGGAGGAAAAGTAGTTGTGCTCGGTGGCGTTTTCCAGCTTGAGTTTTTCTGGTTCGCAAAAATACGTTTCAAAGATTGAAACAGAACAAAAACATCCAATGCGTCTTGCTGCTGGGATGACGTTTCGGAAACTCCTTTGTTAGCTCATAGACAAACATAAAATTGTAGCTCGTGATTTGTTTGGGCGACAACAAATAACGAAGCCTGGAATTAGTGTCTCGGTCGGGGGTGAAAACAAGTTATATTGTCTCAAGGAAACTGCGGCAAATACTACCGCGGTCGTGTTTCGATCACTCGACCTTTCGACTGCGACAGTGCAACACTGAGCTATCGTCGCCTCAAGTGTTACTAGCTTTCTGTCAGAATACCTTTTTTCTTTCATTTAAAGGAACTTTTTTCTTAAAAATACTACTTGAAAAACGAAATACCTTTTGCATCGCTCGAAACAAAACATGCACTAAGCAGCCAACACGGGAAAGAATGTGTTTCATTCCGGTAGCTGTGTCAATTTGCCGGTCCCACCAACATTACAAGAACCTCTCCCTCGTCACACCAGCCCGACATTCATCCTCCCCACCCATCCACACAGGACTTACTGAGCAGTGACGGAGAACCCCCGCTTATCATCTGATAGAAGATGTGGAAGTTGCGCTCGCCTCTGCCTTGCCGCACCACCCGGGATTTCTCCAGCAAATCTGCAACGATATGAAAAAATATGAAAAGCTCGGCGATGCCTTGGTCGATGGTCCGATTCCCGGCTCAACCGCGCATTCCATGTTTCCGTTCGAAAGTGTTTGCGGAAGAGGTGAGTGGATCGATGTGAGATTAATAACTACTACGCATGTAACCGCGAAGTCGAAATAAGATGGTGGGAGTGAGCGTCGCACCCTCAGCTCCTTGAACGGGGCGAAACGGGTGTGTCCAAATATCTTAAACACAATTCAAACCACCAATACAAGGCGAAAGCTTTGTTCTGTCAAAACAAAGCGAACGAAGCTTTTGTTCAAGGGTGGCCCTGACACTTAACAACAATGACAGCAGACGGTGTTTTGCACTTGGTCTCCTTCATGGCCCACTATTCGCACATAGAGAACATTATTAACAAAAGCATCGGGACAGAGAAGCAAGAACAGTGCAGCACGCTGCATTCAGAGTTCAAAACCGGCTGCTCGGGTGAAGCTGCTCACGAAAGAAGAAAAATGACCAAGGATTTAAATACCAGCACAAAGCTATATTTCTCGATGACTACCAGAGGACGTGCTATGCGGAGAGTTCAAACTCACAAAAAATGAGGACCATTTTTCTAATCACACCGTCCTTGGAACCTCAGACAGAGCGTATCTCCTACTTAATCGCAACGATGGCCGAGGTCTGGTGCAGCTGACGGTCACACTCCACCGCACTTGACTCAGGCCCAATAGCGAGCGTTCAATACATGAGCAGTGAGCCGCGACGATCAAAAACCGGCGTCCAGCCGGTGACGCAATGTCATCGAAGAAGTGTCATTTGCACAGGGAGCAGAGATACAGGTTTCAATTATTAACAAATCAGTAAACATGCGGAACCACGTGGTCCATGGCCGTTTTGAGACAAAATGAAAATGCCAAGTAATGACTGGCTTCGTACGCTACTCGTTCCAGGGAACGCATCTTTGGGTCAAAGGCTGAAGTCAAGGTTGTTTTTACTCGAACGTTCGTTTTTTTTGCCGAAGCGGAAAAAACACAACTAAGAAAATTTTTCTTGCGACGTGATATTACGCCAGCAACACAGCAACTATGTGTTTTGTTGTTAGATATGAAACAAGCAAAACGTTGCGAATGATCCAAAAATCGAACCTTTGTGAAAACGATGCGGAAAGGAAGCTTTTCATTATTAGGGAACAGTGGCGCCATTATTAGGGAACAGTGACGCCATTATTAGGGCACAGTGACGCCATTATTAGGGAACAGTGGCGCCATTATTAGGGAACAGTGGCGCCATTATTAGGGAACAGTGGCGCCATTATTAGGGAGCAGTGACGCCATTATTAGGGAGCAGTGACGTCATTACTAGGGAACAGTGGCGCCATTATTAGGGAACAGTGACGCCATTATTAGGGAACAGTGACCCATTAGTAGGGAGCAGTGACGTCATTATTAGCGAAGAGCGACGTTATTATTAGCGAAGAGTGACGTTATTATTAGCGAAGAGTGACGCCATTATTGCAGAACGCATGTTATTTCATTGACGTTTCGACTTCATCACAGGTGATTTCCTGAAAATATTTTATAAATCAACAGCACAGAGTAATGGACGAGGTGCACTTCAAAGGCAATCGCACCATGTCGCTTAATATAGGTCGTCGCATAAAGTAACATTTTTTGCAAGAAAAAATCGCTTCTGTTTGCGACAAAAATTCTGCAGCAACTCCGTGAATAGCGCCACGAAAGTTTGTTTTGGGCAAAAAGCCAAACACGGCCACCTTCGCCAAACTTTGAGCAAACGACGTTCTATGGAAGTGAGAAATCCCAACGCGTTGAAACAGCGTTTCGATAAATTCAAGACCCGCGACAGTCCAGGAACTGGACAAACAAACTATATTGTTTTGCGAACAATGCTTTGAAGCAGTGGTTCTCAACCGTTACGCCAGAGGAGAAAACTTGACTCTTCGACCGAGTTCAGACAAATCTGCAGCTGGGTTTTTCTTTTCGCTGAGACATTTCGGTCATTTGGCCGAAATAAAGTTTCAGTCATTTTTCCGTTACAATTTTTGTATGACCGAATGTAAAAGGCATTATGACCGAATGTAAAAGGCATGAGGACCGAATGGAATTAATGATTTTTGGAGCCTCAACGAAATTTGCTAAAAGTTATAAGTATCATCCTGATGCATATTTTCAACTGTGGGACTGGATGTATATTGTAACACTCCCTTGAAAATAGGCCCGGTATAAGAGTGCTCCTGGTCACGCATGACATCGCCATCCGGTTCCCCCTATACAGAACCGTCGCCAGAAAGTCGTCAAAAGCGGGCTTTACGTTTGTGCGGGAGGGCTTTACGTTCGTGCACGGGGGCTTTGACAAAAATTCTACTAATTTACAGTATTTCATATTTCAATTTGGAGGGCTTGGAGCTTTGTTTGCGGGGCTAAGCCCAGCAAAAATCCCATCGTGGCGACGGGACTGCCCCCACATAAAAAGAAAAAAATAAGATATTGTCTTTGCTCGACTGCAATCTGCTGCTTTTGAAACAAAACAAACGAATGAATTTGAAAACGCGTCCTATGCCATTGCTTCTGCTTATGTTCTGCAAAAGCACTGGGGTCCATGAGAACGTCAAGATTTTGATTTTTGGGGCGTAAACTTGCGAAACACTGCACTCTATTTCTATTTGAAAAAAAACGTATTTCCAGCAATTTCGATACTTACAGTTTGAGATGACTCCCCCCACTGGGTCTCCCTTAAAGTCAAACTCGATATCCATGTATTTGCCCTTTGAAACAAAAACAAAGAAAAAAAATGAGAATAATGCTTCTCGACCTCTGAACGCAGCAAATTGTAAAAAAAGGAAAACTTACAAATCGACTGGAATTGTCGTTGCGGTTGGTCTTTGCGTTTCCAAACGCTGCGCAAAAAAAAGAGGTCGGCTTCGCAACAACAGACGAACAGCACCACTGCTTGATTTATAAGTATTTTTTCTGATCATTATCGACACCAGGGGTCTCCACACTTTCTGTGTCAGAGGGCCGCATAAGCTACTACACAATTCGAGATAATGTGATTGTTTCGGGATATGTTCCATTCTGCCAAATTAACAACTATCTCTTAAATATACATTATAATTTTTCATTGTTGACAAAATGGCTTCGCGGGCCGTTGTTTGGAGATCGGTGATCTACAGCAACAAGAGTACACAGTTCCGCAAAGCAGTTGAACTACATATTACAGCAAGGCGTTCATCAAAACTGAACGTTTCTAAGAAAAACTTATCGGTTACAACCGCGTAGCAACACTGCAGTGCACTTTCAAATGATATTAAACCATTTCCTCATGTCGTTCACGGAAAACATAAGACGAAACCACAACTGCGACGACCAAAGCACTGAAGTTGTTACATGCCAGCCCTGTGAGTCACTGAGTGGGTTGGGGAGAAAAATGACATCACCCGATGAACATGGGTATCAAGTGGATGATGATGTCATCTTAGGAGGCTTCGACAAAAGGGATGCGCAACTTGATAGTCAAGTTGATCGCTTAGTACAAGGAACGGGCGATTTAAAACGAATGTGACGTTCGCACAATAAGCAAAAGCCAACTGATCACAAATGGCAAAAAAATGCGATTAAGACTGACATGTACGGAGCGCACGAAATCCTGCCACGTTTGTAAACACGATGGAAACTATTTCTTCCCAACGGTCACACGTCGTTTTGAACGGCGTTTCAGTCCCAGTCTTTAGCCATTCAGTGATTTTGTGACTGCTTTTAGTGAAAAGACCATCGATCAAAAGGTGGAGCAGAAATTCAAAGTCGATAAAATTGGTGTGATGGGCAATCGGCCAAGCCGCAAACTCCGACACACTCGCCACATCAGGAAAGACAGCACCCTGTTCTACCAATGTCAAAAAAAGTAATGCCGTTGGGCTTACATTGTTTAACCTATGAGTGTACTCAAACAGATCATAACACTGGCAAAACGCTAACACAAGCGAGCAGATTAACACAACTCAAGTAACCTCACGCCAAGCGCAAGGAGAAAATGGCTAGCCAACGATGCTGCAGGGCAATATGACTAGTAAGCTAACCTTCCAGCACTGGGTTGGACTGCAGCAGTTGTTGTTTGATAGCATCGACCTCCTTCGACCTACTGCTCATGGCTGCGACATACTTCATCACGAGCTTACTCGCCTCCGTCTTCCCAGACCCTGACTCCCCAGTTATCATGATGCACTGATCCCGGTTGTAGTTCTTCATGGAACGATAGGCTAGGTCCGCAACAGCGAAGCTGGAGCAACATGGAGTGGCTTGTTAAATGTATTTGACTTGATAAGTGAAAAACGCACAAACTAATAACTGATGTTCTGATATTCCTAAACAATTCTGAGATACAAAGATTTCGTTCTGGGAATGTGGACAAGCTGTAGAAGTAAAACCTTGCTGTTTGCTAAACAAACTGGAAATTTAAATAAATTTTGAACCTTGTTTACTTTGTTGGGAACGCACATAAAGAAACGTCAAAGTTACAAGGGACAAACATATACAAATGTATAATTATTATGTACTGTAAAACATATCAAACGTTCATCGAAATCACCAAAATTTTGTTGGGAAAATAAATATATAGAAGCACTGTTAATTACAAAGGATGTGAGACAATCATGTAAGACACTGCAAAACTATCTGAAAAATCCAAAGGCAGTTGCACACCTTGCATATTTGCCAAGTAGGAATTCAGCACCTGATATTCATGAATTTTTCATGCAGATGGAAAAGGCATAGTACAAAGTAAGTATATTGAATTACTGAAAAATTACAAACTTTTCAGTGGCACAAAATCAAGCAACACAATCATATACATGGCAAACAAAATAACAACAAAATCTCACAACACAGAGTGAAGCATGTCATCTAATATTAACATATATGCGATTATACAAACATTCCTGCAAGCAGCCTTATTAACAGCAGTTAACATTTACTTTCTTTATTAGAAATGGTTTATGCCTTTGTCATAGCAAAATGTCCTTCCGCATATAAATACTACTCTTGAATCAAATACAAATTGTATGAGTGCCATGCATTTCATTTCATTAGTTTCTACAAGCACAGTGATGCAAGCAATTTGATTAAACCAAGAACTGGCTAACATGTGTGGAGGCAGCTCATATAAATTTCTTCCCTTGTATCGTTCAATCATCTCAGCATCATAAATAGGAAGAGTTCGGTAAGGGTTGACAGAAACCACAACATTTCCAATGTATGTCTGCAACAATTAAAAAACAGGTTAGAAACATAATTCCAAAATAAGGTAACTGTGAAATAATCCAAATACTAAGGGAATTAACTTGCTATAGTTCTATGCATTTACATCAGCCTCTTGCAACTTGCACAATATCTATTGCTTTGTGGTTAGTTCAGTTGTCCAAAGGCCAATTTTGCTTTCAAAAAACTTGTTGTACAAACGGTGAATTTTCCAACTGCCAACTACTGATATCATTTTGTGAAACATATATATATATACATATATACAACTAATCCCCACACCCCATGCCAGGTCTTTACATCCTATCAAAATTAAAGTTGGGCACATTGCATGCTTCTTCATGCCAAGCTCCTCACAACTTTCACATGGATTTCAGCACTAAACTGCTAAGTAGAGCTGGTGCCTTTAGAAGCAGCTACGCAACAACAATCTGTAGCACAATAACATTTGAAATCGCATATATATGTTGTTAAAATACTAGTTTGAAGATAAAAAACAAATGGTGCCCAACAAAATTACCAACCCACTATCAATATAAAGGTGGATTCCAGAGAAGGCCAGGATGGTGAATATGTTCAAAAGGTTGGAAAACACTAACTTTAGGCAGTTAGGTCAATTGATTGGTGATAAACAACATTTCAAAATCACTAAGTATTTCATAAGGCGGCAAGAAAGCATTTCAAAATCAACTGCATTCAGTATTTGCTACTTTCTATAAAAGGTTTCGTTTGATTCTTAATGAGTGCATGCCTTTAGCTCAGAACAAATGCACAAAGCCTTTAACACAGTCAATAAAACGCACTTCCAAGAAGTTATGTAAATTTTATTGATTACATCGCATCTCTCAATGGTTTAGTACCATGTGAATCAAATTTGATTCCAATGCGACCAAACTGCACAACATCTAGAAAACAATAAACTTTTCATAAGGGTTTGGGTTGGGGACAAAAAAGCTTGTAATCTATTCAACTTCCAACTTAACAAAATTCGATTGAAAAAAATATAGATGCAGATGTTGAACGTAACTCCAATAAACACATGAAAGCATTTTCTTTAACAATCACAGCAGCCTCTGACTGTGTTAAGTACCAAAAAGCTTGGCAAATATTCAGATATCAAATTCAAAATAATAGTTTCATGTCATGTACTTCTGGAACAGTTAAAGTGTAAGTATTAGCTATGGCTGGGAGAGTGACTTCTTACATAGATATCATCGTGTTGAAACCGCTCTTGGAGATTTTCCAAAAACTTATCTTCTGTCAAGGGCTCCAACAGTACAGCATCTCCAACTCCAATCATCGAGTCCAGTAAACTATGACCTTTTCGGGCCATGTTTGCTTTACAGATTTTGCAATCAGGCCACAATTTTGAACTAACTGACCCTTTAAACAAAATATTTTCTAAAAAAATAGTGAGAAAAGATTAAATCACATAGGCAGGTAAGTGAACGTTTTCTTCTTCATCAGCTGTTGTTACTTTTTAATGGAAAAAGCAAATAAACACATGACATAACAAAACAAAAACGTTTAATACTGAAAATTGTGGATCTGATGTATACTGACAAACTGTAAATGAATACAGCAGGTTTGTGTTTTTTAAAACATCTTTATTCTAAAATTAAGCAGAGTATGTTCGTTCAGTTGACTTCATGCTTTCTTGAGTTTTCCACAGCTGGCACACTGATGAGGGAGAAAAACTCAAACACACTTAAAATAATTAGAAGTTAATTTTTTTAATCTGTAGTTAATTTGTTGCAGCATACATAGACGGAAATCTGATTATCAACACACTCACTCAAGATTAATCACAATCTGGTTCAATTTTCAAGAAGCACTGCATTTCACATTACAGGGTTCTCACATATGTTCAAAAACTATTTTCCATACTTTTTCAATATATATATACAACTTTTCAATACTATATTATAAGACTTTAATGCCATCACTCAGCTTGATTTCTCAAAAATGCTACCTATGGAACACAATGCAAAAACATCTGCACATCTGCTGTCAGCGATGAAAAATAAATTTGAATAAAGAGATGGTTGAATTTAGAATTTCCATACATTTTCAATACTTTATGAACATTTTGGCCCAATTCAATACTTTTTCAAAGTCTAGAAAAACAATTTCGAAATTCAATACTTGCAATACCATGTGGGAACTCTGATTATAAGAAGTCACATTGTGTCATATCTGGTTCACATGCCAGTCTTTGTGCTTTCTACCACTGGAAGAGTTTATTTTGCAGATTCAACACTGGAAGAGTTTATTTTGCAGATTCAATGGAAGAGTTTATTTTGCAGATTCAACATTAAATGATCAGGTTTCACACCAAAAGTAGCATATGGAACTTCTTTTTCTGCTGACACTTTTATACAAGCTTTTTGCAAAACGCTTTGCTCAAGATGTTATTCTAAACAGTATATATACATGTGCTTTTCTTGATTTTGTCAAACATTTCATCAACAAGTGGAAATAGCAGTGTATTTCTGCCAGTGTTGATACAAGAGCTTGACCGATGTATTGGTACGCCAATACGTATCGGCCGATATGACAATGTTGCCGATGTATCGTATCGGCAAAATTCTACCAATATATATCAGCAATATTTGCTCATAAAAGTGTTACGCTGTTTCTCTGCATGGAGTGTTCGGAAACCCAAGTTGCTTCTTCGCTTCTAACCCTGTTTGATTAACGCATGTGCACTGTTCTGCTCCTAGCGCACAGAGTCTTCATGCATAATAATCAGACCACTGTGCAACAGTCCTGACAAAACGCTGTATGGCATAACATTCACTCGTAGGTTTTGGCATGGTAAGCAGATGATTGTCTGCGAACAAACTAGGTTACGTGCTTTTGTGTGGGTTGGCTGTTTTACCAAAGTCTCTCTAGGCAAGACAATCTTGTGTTCAGCTTGCATCAAAAAAAGTGCCTACATCACAGCAGACACAGGTTTGTGCAGAATTCGATGTTGTACATTTTATCATGGCAGTACAGTGATGGTTTCGATGCGTCATGCATTGTTTTTTACTTACGACATCTGAGCATAGGCACAGATGTCCACACAGGGAGTAGGCCCACTTATACACAACACATGTTAGTCTGTTTGTGCATTTTTTTATTTAGAGTTAGACTACTGTGAGTCCTAGAAATTGCTATGGAATGCAGTAGGCACGATGGATGAAACCATCCTTTCAGAGTACATTTAACCTTTAGTCAGACACAGATGGTTGAAATGGTCATGTGAAAAGTACAATACGTAAAGAAACAAGGGTTTAGCTTACAGTTCACACAATGGAAGCGAGAAGCTGCTGACAGCTTGCCAGCACTGAAACCATGACGTTGCTTATCTATCAAACTGACCCATTTGCAGACGTCACAATCAACTGAGACAGTCCAAACTTGTCATGTGACCAGTCCAGCCAATCATGTTCGGCTGGTGGCAAAATAGATCTAGGAGTGCATATTTTGCCTCATAAAATGATTGTAACTTGTGTAATTATTTTCTTTGTTTTTGTGGCCTGAAGAAAAAAATATGCACTGTAATGCTTTTTAACTGTAGTTTGAAAACGTTTAGCTGAAGGCAAAATAGCTGCAGGAGTGTTCATTTTGCCTCATGAGGCAAAACAAATACTGCTTGAGTCATACAAAAATATCAGTATCGGCAATGAAAAACATTGGTATCGGCCCAAAAAAACTTATCAGTCGAGCTCTAGTTGATACTGATTCTCAAATTCAAGTATTTCTATTTATGTAATTTTTTACCATCTGACAAAGTGACAAGTGCATTGCCTCAGCTTGATAACCTGCCTGGCATGCTTTTTTTAACTCTATTTAGTACAAAAAGCCCACAAGTGCTGAAAGAATTACTTGCAATCTTTTGCACAATTATGTTATAGACCCTGCTGAGGATTTTTGCTTGCAACTATTCATAAATACATAAACATTTTCACTTCACACCTTTGCTGCTACTAAAGTACATTTTGCAACACCATTACTTATTTTTAGTAAAGAACTGTCTGTCTACATCACGCAACCTACTTTACTTGACACCTACCTGTTAAGTACCATCATAATATATAGCTTTTCTATTGATAAGTATGCAAATTATATAAGATATAGTTAATACTTATTGCGGTTGGGTGCTTTACCCGTAAAAAATACACCAAGTACTAGTCGGCCATAATCGAGACAAAGATATCGCGCTCCTGTAATTTTTACTCTTCACAGTTGACAAATGTATAGACCTATATACTTACAAAAGAAAAAGTTCAGGGCTAGTACCCAGAACAAAACTTTTTGTCCAGAAACGTTAAGCAAGGGGCACGATAATTTTGTGACGTTACTAAAGCACGCAAATTCATGTGACGCAGTAACAAAAGTTCTACATTTTTTGCAACTTCCTTTTCTTTCGACAGAAATTACGTGTTCAAATAAGATAATCAAAACTTCCAGAATCTAATTGTTCAAAATTGTATACTTTAGGTTGTTCTACTGGATGGGGAAAACATGCCGTAAAAACTGAAACTGCTTGACACTACATGTATACCATATTTTGGTAAAAACTACACAAAGCAATGCATTCAATAGCAATAACCAAGGTTTTCTGGAATATGTTTGCTTCAAATTGCATTTTATTTTGGTTTCATTAGGTGGTGAAAAAAAGGATAAAACCACCCAAAACCTCTTGGCATGCATGGTATGTTTTTATACCAAACACTTCACAGCATCTTAGTGCTCAACATCTGATATATACCAACTTATGAATCATAAGAAACTTCAATCTTGGAGCATCTATTACAAAGCATTCATCCTGCACAAGACTGTACACATATTTCTAAGCAATGTTCCAAGAAAAGACAACAGTTGTTGCAGAATAAGAATAGCTTTCCTGTCACTGAAAACATTGCATAACATCAGAAACATGGCCTTGTCAAGTAACTTATTGGTTGATCAACAATACTTGTTGGAAAAACCCTTTTCATGACTGTGCAAACAGTTTTGATAAATATGTGGACATACCTATCCCAAGTCCTATCTTGGGAAAACCAAGCAATGTTGATCAAGTTAATCATTACCTTATTAACACTGAAAAGACCTGAGCTCAAAGGTTGCAAGAAAACAATTAGCCAAATGACAGCATTTTTCAAAAAAAGACCATGAAGAAGCTATCTTCAAAAAAGAAAACTGATCCCTGGCCAGTTTACTGTTTGCACAACCAACAGAACTTGCCTGGTCAACTTTTTACGAAAATAGATCATAGAAATGCAGAGATACCACAAGACGTCTTGTTTTGGACAAATTCGACTAAAACAAACCCAGTCAACTTTTTACGAAAATAGATTATACAAATGCAGAGATACCACAAGACATCTTGTTTTGGACAAATTAGACTCAAACAAAGTACAAATTTTGTTTTGGACAAATTAGACTCAAACAAAGCAAATGTACAATTTCTCTGTGAAGCTCTTGTTTGCACAAAACTTATGATGACATAACAAAAAGACAAATATACATGCTGACTACAGCTGTTGTGATGCTTTTACGGTTACTGTTCATGAAAAAAACAATGCACATTATTATTAAACATTTTATATAACTACTAGGGGCATTCCTCAAAATATAGCCATGGAGTCCAAGGCAGGTTTGAAATATCACATTAATGCCACTTTCATACAACACCTTGCATTTGAAGCAAACATGAACTCAAATTGGTAAATCCAGTTTCTCCCAATAGCTTTGGTACATAAATACACAATTTCAAAAGATTATAAGTTACAACCAGAACACAATTGATTCCAAATCCTAATTTTACATATGGTTACCAAGTATGTAAAGATCTGTACACAGGGAAAGAATGTGTTAATTTATCCTTGAATATTGACATATAATCCTGGCAAATCCTGCTGTGTATATGAACTTTGAAACTTATGCATCTCTGCAGGTGAAGAAAAATGTGGAATTTGGGATGTCATTCCCAGGAAATATGACATGTTTCACAAGAATTTTTTTACAGCAACATAACTTTTGGAAATTTTTAAGCAGTTAATAAAAAATTTACGCTTGGCACCATTCAACATTCTTCATGCACTGCTCAAGTCTTGCTTTATTTTCTATGGAAATTTTTTCTAAGCACTGTGCATGCAGGTTTGTTTGATGAGCACAACATGTCACATTACTCAGCTTTCAGAAGTCGAGACGTTTGATTCAAAGTGCATTCCCTCAATCATGACGTTACAAAAGGTCAAGACATTCTACTCAAAGCATAACCCCTTCACGATTCACAGCAGCAGCAAGTGCTGTCGCTACATTCCTACATGCAGTCATGCCGAAAGACATGCTGTAGTAACACTGCAAACATGCGCTGGACTCGAATCAGGCATAGTAGAAGCAGCCACACATATTGTGCAGAAAAGGTTCCAAGATGTAGCTTGTGAATGCTTGACTGATGCAGAAAATGCATCCAACAAACTGAACACAACATGTGAGTCTAGAAAGCACTAAAAGGATATATCCTCCCCTTCATACCTATTTACACTTCAGTTACAACACTCCAGTCACATTATATACTACGACTAGTTTCAGCATCCTACCACAGGAAGGTGTGACACTAGTAGGTGACAACAGTATATTTCATTCTCACACAACCACCGATCAGGGTGGATAAAAATCATAATTTTTTTAAATAAAAAAATCTGATTTTATGCTTTGTGCATTGTTAACTTCAAATACAGCAACTAGAAGCAGCTAAACGTTCATTCAAACTTTATTTGTGCTTATGTAATATCCCTTAATACAAATTAGTAAAGTCATAACACTAGCACCGGTCCACAAAATGAAATATTTATTGAAACAACAATACTCAAACCACCAGTTTAGAAAATTCATTGATACTTAAGGCATGTCACAAAGCTTTTACACAAACACAAGCTTGGCAGCTTTTTTGACGCAATGTGTATTGCTAAAATAGTTAATTTGACACAGTTTTCACTAGCTCAGCTTCTGCAAAAGTATAACCTACATGCATAAAAGGGTAGAAACTTATACTGTATTAAGTGAAAACTTGTTAGAATGTCAATTAAATGTGTCATAAAAATCATATAAAGACTCTTTTTGTTTGATGGAAATCACTGACTTAAATCAAATGATTTACATCAATCAAGCCTGCTACTGATATGTTAAGTCAGTAAGGACACCACTAATGGCAATGTCAAATGTGAAACAAGCATGGTTAGCAGTGATAGCTCTGTGGTTGGTCCACAAAGGTTTTGTAATGGTGATATTTCCAATAGGCCAAGGGTTCCAGGCTATGACAAGTCACTTGAACAACCAAACACACAGACACAACAGCACATATATACAAGGATTAATGGAAAAAGGAACATCTCAGCTGACAGCAGTGCTAATTTAAAAACAATTAGGTACACCTCAAATAAACAAGAATTTTGGGATGCAATCTTCATGAGTAATGGTTAATACATGGCACACTTGCATTAGCCTATGTGCATGCACAGAAAAAAATTTGTGGTTCACAGCTAAACTGGGCCGATGCACATCAACAAGACACTATTCAGCAAGCGATTTTGAGGCGTAGCTTGTGAGCAAAGTCTCCCAAGATGTTGATCCACACTCCCTCATCTCAGACTACAAGTTTGAAAAGCTGACAATCCAATGTTGAATACTTTTCAGAGATAAACCGCTATATATCGGCCCGATATTTGGGTTTCACCATTATATCGGTATCAGCTAAAATGGCCGATATTATCGGCATCGGCCTCAGTAGGTGTTGAAAAAATCCTGTAATATTCCTCACGCATGCAGACAACAACTTGCGCAAGAAAGCACAACGAAAAAAGTCAAGGCAGTTAAGTTATCTTCCAGCAACGCTAGCGGGTGCATTTTCATAAACAAGCTGACAAGATGAAGATCAACCATGGAGCATGCGTCGGCCGTCGCAGCCGAAACAAAAGCATCATAATTCATCATTAATCAGATTAATTAAAAATCATAGCAAAATAGTGGCACTGCACAAATATACAGCTGGCACTACACAATATACACGTTCCTACACAATATATACGTTCCTAAGCTTCACACTGTGGCACTAAGCAACAACAGAAATCCCGCACCATAATCACTGATAATTACTCGGTTTTGACCAGTGATAGCGGGACTGGAGTCATCGACTCGATTCGAGTCACGATGTTTCACAAAATGATGCGTATTATGTACTAGGCGATATTAACATAAATCTACTAATGCAACAAATGATAGCAGAATACAACAGTATATAGCTACTCTATGCAGTCTTGGCTGCTACACAATTATAAATAAACCAACCAGAGTGGTAAACGAAGCAGAGTCATGCATCGACCATATATATACAAATAAATCATCTACCAAAATAAAGCCATATATTATGCTGCATGATATTAGTGATCACTATCCAAATTGTTTGACTGTGAGTAAAGCTCGATTAAAAAGAGATGTCAAACAAAGATGTTTTAGAGATACAAGTAACGTTAATATCATTGCTTTTGATCGCGACTTGCACGAAACTTTAGATTCGTTACCGATGCAATAATCAGAATGGATTGTTAATGAAAATTTTGATTTTATTGTAAGGTCCATGAAAAGTCTTGCGAGTACACACATGCCTGTTCGGAAATACACAAGAAGGGAATGTAAACCCAAACTAAAGCCATGGATAACGCAAGGGATCATTTCTTCTGTCAAACATAGAGACTACTTTTTCGCGTTTACAAAAGATCAAACCTACCTACAGATTTCGAAACTTACCAACAATTCCGAAACTGCCTTACTAATGTCAAGGATTTGCAAAGCGCAAATACTACGAAGAGCAATTTTCCCAAAACAGCAGAAACTCAGAAAGGACTTGGAAGTTAATTAATGATATTTTTGACAAAACCAAACCATCTAGTTTTCCTCAAAGATTAAAAGTTGATGGACGAGTTTACTCATCCACAAAATTAATTGCAGATGCATTAAATCATAGCTTTGTTACTTCGGCTCAGACAAATTTCACTCCTACTGGCCCATCTAAAACTACTGATACAAATATAAAAACAATGTCTTCTACAACGCCAAGCAAATGCTATCTTTTTATCACCAACCACTCCTGAAGATATACTTACACTAATTAACGGATTAGACTCTAAAAAATCATGTGGTCACGATGATATTCCGGTGCGCACTTTGAGATTGTCAAAATACTTACTATCTCCGCTTCTATCCAGTGTTATAAACGAAAGCATATGTGACGGTGTCTTTCCAAACAATCTAAAAATCGCTGAAGTAGTACCACTTTTTAAGTCGGGAGAAAGCGAAATTCCTACTAATTACAGACCGATACCAGTTCTGACATACTTTTCAAAAATTTTTGAAAAGGTACTGTACAGAAGACCTAGCGATTATTTTACCAAAAACAACTTGTTGAGTCAACAACAATACGGTTTTCGCACAACCTTTCCACATCCCTGGCTATTACAGACTTGTACGAAAACCTCCTTCAGAACCTCGATAAAAAACTTGTATCATGTGCGGTTTTCTTAGATCTAAGAAAAGCATTTGACTCAGTGAATCACTCTATTTTGCAAACAAAACTCGAGCATTACGGCGTAAGAGGAAATGCGCTTAAACTAATACAGTCTTATCTCTCCAACAGAAAACAGTACGTTCAAGGGGGAAATATTAAATCATCTTTAAATTCCATTATTTCTGGGGTCCCCCAGGGATCAATTATAGGCCCATTGTTTTTTTTAATATTCATAAATGACATACCAAAGTCAAAATGTATGAAAAGTATACTTTTTGCTGATGATACAGTTTTAGTTCAAAGCGACAAAAATCTTGGAAAATTACAAAACTCGGTTAATCATGAAATGACAAAAGTAATGGATTGGCTAATCGCAAACAAACTCTCACTAAACATTTCCAAAACAAAATATATGTTGATCACAAACAAACGTGTGAGCACTGAATCCTTTGTAATAAATGTAAACTGAAATCGTATTGCAAGAACTATGACTTATAAGTACCTTGGTGTAATTGTAGATGAAAAATTGGCTTGGAAAGCGCATGGTAAACCGATGTGTAGTACTATATCCAAATATGTTGGTGTAATGTATAAAGTTAAACATTATATGAATAACCACGCATTACGTATGTTGTATCACAGCATAATAAACTCACGGGCACAGTATGGGATTATTGCTTGGGAAAAAGCAGCTTCATGTCATTTGCAGCCAATATCGGCTGTTTTAAACCTTGCCATGAGATGCTTAAACACAGATAAACTTTTGACTAGCAAATTTACTACCATTTATAAAATGCAAGAAATTCTCCAACTAAAAGGTATATACAACCTTGAAGTGAGCAAATTCATGTACAAATACACTACCTCGCATTTACCTGCTACGTTTAACAATTATTTTAAACTCATTACAGATGTTCATTCATATAACACAAAACAGGTTAAAACTCGACAATTTGCTTTACCAAAAGCACGTTCAAACTCAGGTGCTCAGATGATAAAATATAGTGCAATAGATATCTGGTCAAAAATCCCTCCGGAGATAAGAAATAAAACGTGTTTGGCACTTTTTCTGGCAGAGTATAAGAAATATGTACTACTAAGCTACGAGAAACAAATTTTATGTTTTTATTTAATGTTGTACATAAAGCAAGTGGATTGATTTAATTACGCATCGCTACTACAGTGGAATGTGTCAAATCATGAAGTATCTCTGCTATGTATTACATCGTTAGGCTTTTGATGCTTTCACAGAAACTGGTCTCATCAAACCAGTGTATGAAGTTGTGGGATGCTTACAAAACAAATCCATTTTCGCTCTCACGCATGTATTAACGAGTTCTTTTCCGCAAAGCATGATTGCGCGACTGGTCCTCAACTTGCTTAAATCTCGTGACACTATTGCGATGTTGCAGTGGTCTATAGCTTTTGACGCATTTCCTCTTTGGCATTAGCGAATATTTTTGAATGTACAAAAACAGTAAATGTTTAACGTAACATATTTAAACCGTTTTCTTCTGGTGGCTTTTCCTTGCTTGCAACGCATTTTACTTCAATTTACCATGTAACCGCTTTGCACATATTACATTTTATACCCAGAGTAAAAGACTTTTACTATCTATTATACATTGTTCCCTTTACACCGAAAGCAGCTACGTCTTTGGGAGGTCTGCAGCCAAGATGACCTTTGGTCCTTCGCAGCCTCCAACTTCCTCATGCATTCTCTACATCGATGTACTTGGAAGTCATTGCAGTTCTTCATTATGATAATCATGATGGCGTCATTCATGCGTGTGACTTAAAAAGCTTGTATTTCACCAAAGTGCAGTAAATGCATTAGCGCCATCAAGCGTATACTCTATACTACCGCAATGCATACATCCTCGTCTTCTTTCGTGTATGTATGTTTTTTTTTTCCTTACTGCGATGCATGGTAAAAATCTAGCGTTTTGCGTGTGGGAGTGAAGAAGTTACACACAATACAATACAAAAAAAAAAAAACTGGTGTCGTGCAATTTAGAATAAAAAAAGTTTTTAAAAAATTTGGTTGGAGGATTTTCGGCCAATGGGATTGTGACAGAGGCATGTTTTTTGGCTAAGGATATGACGTCATCATCCGATCCCACGCGCCAATATTTTGGCTCGAGTTATGTGTGGATTCAAGGCGAGAATACGCGTTTTTAGAGCCCTTGATTGAGTTTCTAGAGTTTCTGATTCAAAAGTTAGGCCAAAAAACAGCTAATTGGTAAGGGGCTTTTCTCAATACTTTTGGGGATTTCCCTAATAAATTTTCATGTGTTTTGACCCTAATCTTGGAACAAGGAACGCTAAGAACCCATTCGGACCCTTCAAAGTCCCGAAATGTTGCATAAAAACAGCTAAAATAAAAAGAATTTGTCATTTGAATGGCTCCTGCGGGTCTTAAAGGGAGGTCGGGTAAAAATACTGACGTCAGAAGAAACATCCTATCATTATATAGGCATTAATGAAAAACAGACATCCTAACCTGAAATGCTGTTTTTTATTGCAAACTACATACCTTCACGAGACTTTAGAGGGTTTAAACAGCTCTCTAGCTCAATCTGACGGCGAGCTATTGCCTGTGGAGATATGCCCCCCAGAGTGGCTTTTGAGGGAGCAAAATGTTGGTCAATTTTTGGTTTATGAGCCATAATTTTTGCTCCCGATATGCTAGAAAGTCATTCAAGGTCTCTAAAGACGCGGATTTTGCCCTTGTTTCCAAAAAAATCTTAAACCAAAACAGTGGCCCAATGGGTTGGGATCCAGTGCCAGGTAAAGGTGGCCAAAAAAAGCAAAAACACTCCCACTAGCAGCTGTCTCCCCAGCGAACCCCAAAACGAAAACGAAATCCGTTTTTTCGATTTCAAGCAGAAGACTTACTGAATCCGAGGATGGTTTGGATAGCTCTCTAGTTCAATCGGGTGGCGAGTTACAGCGTTGCAAACTCGCGCCAAAATTTTGGTGGACGCGTGACTTAAAGGGTTAAAAAAGGGAGCAACAAGAGTGAAAGTACTTTTTTCTTAACAGTACCAAGGGCAATTTCATAATTTTTCAAAATAGAATTGAAACAAGTTCATTGCAACTATTCGCGCAACAAGAAAATTCAGAGTGGTTGTGGTTTGGTGATTTTACGCCACAATTAACGTTGAATTCGTATCAGTAATAACAGAGTAAACCTGCAGTAGTCAACTGGGATCTCTATTTCTTTTATGCCGATGGTCGTCGGTTCGACTCTCTCTTTGGTCGGCTCAGGACGATGCAGCATTGTGGCTGCAACAAATATTTCTGTTATTATTTTTGAGGTCGATATTGTAGCTGAACAGAAACAAACATATTGGTAACAATTTGTTTGTTTTTATATTTTTCCATGTCCCTCAAAAATTTTATTGCTCTCAATGCTGCACCGCTGTTCCAGCATTCCTGTAAACCAGCTTCCTGGCTTATTACATTTGCACACTTAGTGACACTCTGCTGCCTAATGTGCTTAAGAGAAGTTTTGGGATGATTCTTGAGGTGCTTTTGACTAAACAAAAGAAAACAATGACTTGGCCTGAGTGAAAACCTGAAAGGCGAGTTATGCTTTTCTATAAAACTAGGTAACTGCTTGTGATTACCTGTTTCTGTACTATATTCGTGTGATCTACGACAAGGGAAAGTTTCATATTGGATTTCTGGCTCTTGGTAAAGGCTGACCAACCAGCTTATAATTCAGACAGATGCAGCTGCTGCTGTCAGAGAGCCCGAACACGCGAACAAAGCGCACACTGTGGCAAAAAACAACAATAGAGGTCACACCCATGATCACCCTATTATTGCGTATTCACACCAATGTTTGCGCACATCCCGTTCGTGGTGAACCGCGCATTCAACGTCACCCCAAGAGGTGGCCACAAAATGATTCACTAAGAAATTTTGGTCAAATTGGATTTTTGCTGAAGATTCAGCTAAAGCTGATGTTGCAGCAACTATTTACATTACATTGGTATAGACGTGATTACAGCGCATGTCAACATGGGCGTCAGATGGAATTTTCTAGGGGTTGGGGTAATAATGAATTTTTCCAAGGGGTGGTCGAAAACTTTTTTCTAGTGGGCTAACAGTGGTGAAATTTGATTTCATCATCTCAAAACTAAAAGAAAAGCATTTTTTAACTAAAAACCTAATGAAGAAATATTAAATTACAACAACCACGGGACTGAGCCCCTAAACCCTTCTTACGTTACACCCATACGTACCAGTACGCTGAAGTCTTTCAATCGCCGCTACCATAGAGTACTGCAAGAGCAGCGATTCTTTTCTCATGTTCACAATCCTTTAAATTTAACAACCGGTTCTCGCAGCCTCGCACAGTCCTTTCTGGAATTGACCAATGACTGTGTCCTTGATGACGTAACCCTAATGATTTTATGGCCAGTGCAGTGCTTTTGCAATCATTATCACAAATAAACCCCACATAAAACCATTGTCGACTGAGTTCATGTAATTTCAGCAACTTCATACACAAGACCTGGTTGGTTGCATTTGAGCGTAGAGATTAAACTCGTTAAGATACAACAGATAGACAACATCCTGGAACTGACATTTAAATCACAATCTGATTATCATATTATTAATGGAAACGAGTGACCACACTGTTCCCTGTTTTATCCCACAAAGTGCAATTTCCCTAAAAAATCCCCAAATTTTCCCCCAACGTTGCTGAAATTCCCAATCTAGGGACAGATTCCCCAAAAGTGGGAACCGTGATAGGGTGGCTCATAAACAGTGTTGCCACTACTGTTTTTTTTCACTAGATCTGGGGTTTTTCTATTTTATTTGAGGTTCTGGGGTTTTTATTGAAAATCTGTTTTTTTTTACCCTGGTCAAATTTTAGAAATGTATGTTGTATTACTGCATTTTCCATTCGATTCAAGAATAGGCCTACAGTAGTTTCTTCCACAGGCGTAATATGTGCAGAGTTATCAGTACCAATATAGATGAGAAGTAGGGCTAGGATAAACCAAATTGTTTGAAATACAGTATAATGGTTTACAGATTAAGCACCAACTAGACATAGGTCAGCAAGTCAAGTCAAGTCAAGTCAAGTCAAGTCATGTTTGCGCTGTAAGTACACAGCAATAGAACACATTTCAATAAACAAAGCTTAAAACAAACAGCACAGGTTGGGCGAAAGACGGCCAAAGCAGTCACTCAATCAAGCCCAGCCTACATTTGATGACTGTCAAATTCAACAGCACAGGTGAAG
>Ga0210059_1003375_pt1 | contig 25500 bp, 12 predicted proteins | sample Ectturendosymbi2_FD_188042 | JGI IMG/M metagenome (GOLD analysis project Ga0210059, IMG submission 188042) | Ecteinascidia turbinata endosymbiont from Florida, USA - Sample 2 (SPAdes) (version 2) | ecosystem: Host-associated > Tunicates > Ascidians > Unclassified | place: Key West, Florida... | reverse complement strand
CAGCAGGATGGTGCCACCCCCCACACCTCAAACGAATCATTGGTATGGCTACAGCAGCGTTTCCCTGACCGACTGATCAGCCGCAGGTGTGACCCGCAGTGGTCGCCGCATTCACCGGACTTGAACCCCCAGATATTTATACGTGGGGATACCTTAAGGACGGGGTGTATGGCAATAACCCCCAGACTATCCCTGACCTGAAGGCAGCAATCACAGCAGCAATAAGAGCGATCCCAAGGGAGGAATGCGGGAGGGTCATCGAGAACTTTGCCCGCCGGATCCAAATGTGCCTGCAGCGCCGGGGAGCTCATTTTTTGAGCGCCAGTGAAACAAAGAGTTTTTGTAGTAAAGACTTGAAACTTTGGAGATGTCTGCTATGTACACATTAATTTTCGAAATAAGCACAAGTAACAAGCATCTTTAGTCTACATCAGGGGTGCCAAACGTTTTGACCCGAAGGCCGAATTCAGGAGTGCTTGGCCACCGTAGGGCCGGATACAGTGCGATTTACGTGACAGGCAGCAGCCAATACTGTTGCACGGGTGTGCACAGTCGAAAAGGTGGTGCTTGAAAAGAAAATGCAAAATATTTGGCTGGCCGGATTAAACTGGTCGGGGGGCCGGATGCGGCCCGTGGACCGTAGTTTGGTCATCCCTGGTCAACATAGTCCTCAAAGGCACTTCAAAACAAATGAAATATTGAGAAATACAATATTTGCAGTAAATGCGTTACAACCACCCTCATCAATTATTAAACACAATACATTGTATTGTATAACGTCTTCACAGCCAAACGCAACGGAGTAGACTTAAGCATACATGGCATTGAAAAGGAACACACAGATAGATGAAAGAATACGAACACACCTCATATGTGACTATAATAGAAAAGCATGCGCGTAGATGGCGTTAACACGGCTACTTTGAAGGAACACAAACACAGGTATGTGGCAGTAGTAAAGAGGACATGCATAGATGCTGTGAACGTGGTTGCTATGATGTTTAGCACCGCTACATATAGTAGTGCTGCAATATGTTCCAAGCAGACCGATTCATAAAATGTATGGGGAGTGGGAGGCTATCAGGGGTCATTGGGCTACAGACCTCCCGGGCGAAGCTACTTACAGTGTAAAGGGGACACTTTATAGCAGTAAGCAAAAGTCTGTTGCTCTGACTGTAAGGTTTTATACGCGCAATGCGTTTGTACGATCAATAGAATCGAAATGTGATGCAGACAATTTCAAACCGCCAGGAGGAAGTGATAACTTTGCCACGTAAGATTTTCGCAGTTTTCGCGTAAATTGTAAATATTCGCGACAGCTGAAGATGGAAATGCGTCACGACAGTTACGGACTAGTGCATGGCTGCAATGTGTGTCACAAAATTTAAGCAGGATGAGAACAAGGCGTGCAATCGTGCTTTAGGGAAAAGCATTTTGAGTCAATGAGCCGATGTGATGATTACTGTATGGGAACGGAAATTCGTTTACTGCTTGGTAGATAGATACATGCTTCGCAATGCGATTGGAGACTAAAGGCATCACACTATCTTATACAGGAGTCTACTGCGACCAATTTTAGTGAACGCAAAAAAGCAAACTACGTAAGAGATGACAACAATACCTTATGGAATTAATCACGTAGTAATAGTATTATAGAATAAATGCATGTGGTTAATACTCACCAACAAAAACAGGAAGAATACCAACAATGTTTTTAGTACTCCAGAAGCACATTTTTTATATTTGGCTATAAAAAGTGTCAAACACTGTCTGTCGAAAGGAATCCTTTCACAGCCAAGAATCAGAAAACAAAATTTCATCAGAGTTCCTGTGCATATTTCGCCTGCTATGTAGGCACGCATCAGATCTTATTCAAATAGAACATAAAATAAACAAAGCGTCAAAAACAGCTTCTTTCTTATTTCTAAAGGATTTTGTGACCAGATTTTTGTTTGTCCTGTGCTTCAACATTTTCGTACCTCAATGTGAACGTGCTTTCGGCAGTGCAAATTGGCGAGTTTTAGTTTGCCTCGCATTATATGGACAAACATCTGAGATGAGTGTGAAATAATCGTTATATGTAGTCGTTAGTTGAGATTTATTGTGTTTATACATGAATTTGCCCATTTGAAGACTGTAAATATCGTTTAGTTGCAGAATATTCTGCGTTTTATAAATGCTAGTAACTTTAAGAATCGTAATTTCTGATGTGTTGAAACATCTCATCTCGCGATTTTAAACAGCCGACATTGGCTGTAGGTGACACGAAGTTGCTCTTCCCAACCAATAATTCCATTTAGTATTCGTGGATTTTATTAGGCTATCATATCACATGCGAAGTGTTTGGTTACTCTCATAATGTTAAATTTTGCACATCACACCAACATATTTGGATATAGTACAACACAAACGTTTATAATTCTCTTTCCATGTCAGTTTCTCGTCTACAATTACACCAAGGTGCTTCTAACTCAAAGCTCTTTCAATACGATTGCCATTTACATGTATTTTTAAAGGAATATGTGTTAACATGTTTATTTGCATTTAACATATATTTTGTTAAATAATGCACAGAGTTGCTGTATATTCTTATTGTAAACAATATTGCCACAAATATCGAAAAAGTATTATTCTATTCGATGTTTCAGCTTAGCCTGAAGTCATCACCAGGAAAGTTAATGAACACATCAGTAACACAGAAAAGTAAAGATGCAGATTGAAGGCATTCGTGCTATATCACGCAATGGAGAAAGGACCAAGATGTAAGTTCCTATCAAGGTTTTGGCGAAAGTTGTCGTACAAGTTGGCAATGGCCAGATATGTGGACTCGAGCAGAATAAGTTTCTTTTGAATGGCGATCCTTTGCAATATTTCTGGTTGCTTAAAATTAAATCGGTGCGTTGGATTGGACGACAAATCTTTACATACTTCAAAGCGTTGACTGAATTTGTGTTCGCTGATTCGGGTTGTTAAATTGAGGCGAACCTGTCCAATGTAATTTGACCAAGAGGTGCATGACAGTTTGTTATCCACAAAGCGAAAAATAAGATGACTCTGTTTGTTTTCATAGGAAAATATTTTCTCAGCTTTTACTTTCACGTGTGAAACGAAACTGAAAGGCAATGATGACGTAGCATTTACACAAGTGTTTGCATTTATCGACAAACTTCGTAAGAAATCTTCCCGAGGTAGGTAAGTAGCATGCTGGTGGGGCTTGTAGTCGACGCTTTCCGTAAAATAATGAATAGGGGCTTCGTGTGTCTTTTTGTTAGATATTTCAAGATACAGCGATACAGTTTTCTGTCTCACTAATGTTAATTTATTAACTTTCCAAATGATGACTTACGATTCGTACGACTATTAAAGTTCCTGATAATGGCGTACGCTAGCTGAAACGTTGAATAAAATAATGTTTTCGATATTTGTGGCTATGTTGTTTACAGTAACATATATTTTGTTTTATAAATATTTCGTGAGAGCTTCTTTGCAGTTAGCCAATCAACTACTTAAGCCATTTCTCAAGCAATCGAGTTTTGTAATTTTTCCAAATTATTGTCACTATGAACTGAAACTGTATCACCAGCAAAAACTATGGCTTTCATAATAAGAACAATAGCCTAAAATCGAATTTTGGGGGAACCCAGAAGCAATGGTCTTTATAAATGATTTCGTGTTTTCCGTGGACGTACTGCTTTCTGTTGGAAAGACATGACTATCTTAGTTTAAAAGCGTTTCCTCTTACGCCGTACGCCGTAAGTTTTGCCACGTCGAAGGCTCTTCTGAGACCTAAGTAAAAGTTTTGGAGAAGGCTGTCATACAAGTCAACAAGGGCAAGAGATTTGAAATTGTCAATTGCGAAAAACGTGTAACATGTTGTTCTTGATAATCGTTATCGCATACGTACAATACAAAATTCCAAATATTTTTGACAGGAATGTTGACACTGATGTCTGTCTGCAGTTATCGCTATCTCCCGACTTAATATTGTCGCTATTTCAGCAATGTTGAGGTTGTCCGGAAAGACATCAACACATATGCATCCGTTTATAACAGGGTTAGGGCACCTATTTACTATCACGTTCCACGTATATTGTTGAATATCGCTGGCGGGCTGCAAAAATTTTTAATTTCATCTGAAAATTTTATCCTTGTTTTCCTAAGAAAAATAAAGATAAAAAAACGTAAGAAGCAAGAGGTACTCCTAATGATTTACTGTTTAGGTATCTGCTTATTTTGACACGATGTTGTGTTACATCTTGGGTAACGAAATTTCTGATGCGGGCCATATCAAATGTTCACACAGGCTGCATTTGGCCCGCGGGCCACACGTTTCCCACCCCTGTTTCATAACATCTGAGAGAAGAGCATTTTGACAATTTAAAAGAATGCACCAGAATATCATCATATCTACATGACTTTTTTAGTCTAACCCAGGTTCTTTTTTAGGAAAATGTTAGGTGCCTGGTATGTACCTGTAGGGACCCAATTTCTCTGGTTCTAGGGACCCGATTTTCTCTGGTTCTAGGGACCCCATGATAATTTTCTCTGATTTTGGGGACCCGATTTTCAATTCTAGAGACCCAAATCGGGTCCCAAAAACACCTTAAAAAACCCTGGTCTGATCCATCAATAAGTGAGAGTATTTCCTCAGATGTGGTTGATGAAGCACAATGATTAAATTATATTTGTATTAATGCCAAACAGACCCCTGCACCTTATGCTGCAGTTGTACAGTGATACATCAACAACATTCTCCTTCCACAATCATTAATAACAATAGTTTCAACATGTCATAAGAACCTGACAACACAACAAAGAAAATTTAGAATAACTGCAAGGTTTGGTGCATGTTCAACAAAATACCTCAGTGCTTACATGGTGTTTTGCTATGGATTGACACAGATCTTCGTTTCTGCACATCCCACACGAAAATCTTGCCATCTGCTCCTCCAGTTGCAAAAATATTTGGGTTATTTTTGCTCCAAGCAAGGCATAAAATTGTTTTGGAATGTAATGCATTTATAGATGTTAATTTGTATTTTTCATCATCATGCTGAAAAGATTATTAAGAAGCCGTCATCAACAAAAATTATAATATAATCATTGCATAATTTATATGAAGTTATCATTAGGTACAAATTGAAAGTTTGGCAAAACAAGCCTTCACAGTCCATCAAACTAACAAAAATCAACTGCTCAAATCAGCATTCTTTTAAACTGACAGGTCTTATTTTAAAGTTATGTCCAATGTAAGCTATTTTGCTCCATCAGAAAAAGTTGTTTGTTCAAACTGGAACAACTTGTCTCAAAAAAAGACATTACACACTAATAAATCTTGTTTGTGATGGGCCCAATTGAATTGACAAGAACAGATTCATTCGTTAAGTAACACACACGCGACAAAAATGACATACCATACAATACATATTCATAAAAATTTTTAATGGGTATGAATTATAGAGAAAATGAGTTTTTAAAAACAAACAAACTTTGCAATGCAGTTTGTTGTACATTTAACTATCACACACTAATGATAATGGCAAAAATCATACCTCATAAATGTAAACAGCAAGAGTTGCACAATATGCAAAAGCACAACCACAACCAGCAACTACATTTCGATTCCATGGTTGGCAACCAGCAGCAACCAAGCCCACTTGCTGGGCTATGGATGGCATTGTCTTTTTTGTACTTTTTTTTAATTTGAGAAGTCAATATTTGCGATGCAGATACAGCACTAATGGTAGATCACAACACTGAAATCACTAGTTCATAGAATTAGTTTAATATCTTTAGCATGAAGGTTGAAATTTCAATTTTTCATCTGTCACACCCTTAATTTTCATTACAGTTTGCAAAATTGCTGATAATAAAGTACTCAGCATATTCTAATCAAGTCAACAGAAAACGAAAAGCATAATGTAGGTCAAACATAAAATCAACTGTAGCTGCAACTCCCTTTCAGGAAGTATGCCCGCAAAATTTCTAAAACAAATATTGTTCAAAAAATAGTGCTAGCAAAGTACTCAGGTAATGACCTGCAGACCAGTACCAAACAGATTAATGTAGTTCAAGACCTAAAGTGAAGCTAAAACACAAAATCTGTCTGAATAGTTTGTGTCAAAAATTAAAAAGTAATATCTTAAGTACGAGCCGTCTTTCATAAAATACCTTTAACAAAAAGTATTAATGTACCAAAACCACTGCATGTTGAAAGTGTGGGCTATAGTGAAAAAAAGAAGTGCACGTTGAAATTTGGGCGATGTTGTTAAACTCTGGAAGTTTGTGTGTGATGTATCATCACAAATGATAAGATAATTTAGATCAGGTTTCTCAAAATGACGCAGGAAAATGTTCTTGTAAATACAAAATGCAATAAATTACAACAGACTGACATCAGTCAGTAGTAGATCTTGTTAGTAGATATAAAATAACACAACTGTAGTTTCAAAAACAGACATTTTACTGTGAGCAGTGGCATCACAACGATTTTAAAAGTAATGCTATTGAACAAATAGTGTTAAAGTATCATAGAAGATGTATATTTTTGAGTTGTCAATATTTGAAAAGGTGAGTTTCACAATGATTAGAACCTTTGTGAAACAGTTCGAATTGTTGCAAAATTAGGAAATTTAAGTGTTATAACTATTAAATATAATGCATTCGAAATATTAAATTACAATGACAAATGATTACATCTATTGTATTTTCAAGCATATTTATTGTACAATGCTGTTTTTTTCACTCTGGTAACATTATAACCAATCTGTTTACAATATCATCCCTGAAAGATATCCGTGTCTTACAATGAACCCAAAATGCCACCTGCATGAAAATTTTGGGTAAATCTCATTTATCCAAAAAGTTCAATTCCACCAAGTAATTTATGTTTCACACAAGATGGTTTCAATGCCGAAAGCAACTTTTTTGACTTCAGTTTGTACAGGTAAATTTACTAAGCTAAGCTGAAGATACATATTTGTCAAATAGATGTTTAAACAACATAAAAACAAGAAAACTACAAAAAAATATCAACGATGTTTTCAATAGTGTAGTCAAACAACAACATTATGATTTCATTTAAAATTGCAATAAGTAAACCATTTCTATTACACCATTTAGATATCTCATTCCTGGGTAGAATGTGGCTATGTGTGAGAAGCATTGTACTGACAAATATGCTTACTTTAGCTGGAAAAACAATAATAAGCGAAAAAGTGGACCTTTGTTAGTATGAAAGAAAAGTGCAAAGATTCAAAATGTGCATTGAGAACTTGTCACAACAAAAAGAAAAAGCATAAAGCAGATGCATTTTCAAGATCCCTAAATGACCACTCTCCCAGAAAGCACTGCAATATATCAGAGACGGAAACAAGAAATCCAGGGGATGCAACTGGAAATGAAGCTGTTACAGCAATGTGGAAAATACACTTTGGAATATTACTGTGCTGAATTCATCAAAAACTACCAATATTGACAACTTTGTAAACCATTATCTAAACAGCTAGAAAATTTCAAAGATATTAGTAAAATGATGTGTGGTATTTATAAGCTTGCATCCCTAATTTACAAATTTCTCCTCAACCACGATGCTGGTAAAAATGGAATTTTTGCTGAATACATCACTTACACTAATCCCAGTACATGTTTCTATCTCAGTAGTCTCTTTAATGTGTGCTTGATGCATGTCAGGATTCCAAAACAATCCATGAAAGCTATTGTTATGCTTAAGTGCAAAAATAGAAATAGTGACATAAGTGATACTGTTAATTAGACTTGTATCTCCACTATCCCTATATTATTTGAGGTTCATATTTTATCTTACATTTCACCACTTGTTGTTACCAAATGCTGATTAGAATAAAATAGTCATCAAAATGTTTTGGAAGCAGTTTGCTATAAAAAGAATGCATGAATTCCCCTACTGAAAAGGTATAAATCAACTTACTAACGTTTAGATAAGCATAAGATATTTAAGTGCTGAAAAGATTCTTACAAGGAGGTACGATTAGTTGATCTTATTAGTTTTACAACCTTGTTTTGAAGTTTTTTAATGAGAGACTGAATGGTTGCATTTGAAACACATTTCCAATTGAAGATTGAGTACGATAGGGATGAAAAAAAGACTTATAGACAACTTTAAATGAAGATGATATTGCGTGAAGTAAGAGATTCATCCCAAAGCTTTTTGTCTGACACTCTTCAAGGGAGATCGTCAGAATGAAGTGGAGATACTACCAAACTGGTTTATATACAGAAAAGAAAAGATCTCATTGGTTGAAGCAGTGGCCAATAAGAAAGGGCTTAGGAGATAAGAAAAGGCGAATTGTCATTGGTTGAAGATGTAATTTGGACTTCGTCAAAATGTTGGAACAGTCAACCAATGGAAAGCTTAAGAGGTTTAGGAGATCTTCAAGGAGTAAACGAATTATTTTTGTTTGCAGAGAAGAGGATTCAGAGATTTGATGAAAGTCACTTCCAGGGCAGAAAGATGAAATGGAGTGCAAGCTCGAGCAAGGACAGAGAATTTGTCCTTATTGTAACGTAAGGCACATTGGGCGTTGTCAAGAAGATGTTGACCGATGGCGGATTCGTGAAATTGTCAGGGACTGGTGTCCTCACCAGGGCGGGGAAGGCTTTGACGGATGTGTGGAGTGGGAAGATTGGCAGTCGATTTTGGGATGTGTTGTTTGATTCACTCTTCTAAGCGCTGAAACGTGCAACCAACGTAGCGACTGTCACAGTGGCAAACAGATTGGTAGATTACATTGTTTTGATGATGGGAAGGTAGCACGTCTTTCTTTGTTGCTGGTAAGAGCTGTCGGGTTGTAAAAACAACACGTGGTTCAACGGAAAAGAAGCAGCGCTTAAAGGCAGACGTGATCTTCTTTTTGAACTTCATCAAAATGCTTCCGATCCATGGAATATGTAAGTAGACTGGGCATTTTTACACTGTGTGGACCGGGTTCAAGTTAAGTTGTTGAAGTTTTCGTTTGATAGTGGACTTGATTAAATTTTCCGGATAGCCATTTTCCAATAGGATTGAAAAGATTTTGTCAAGATGGCATTGTGTTACTTTGTGCAATCAAACAAAATGTCACAAAACAAGTAAGAAAATGGATAGAACACAGGACAGATAACAAACAAATACAGAAAGCAGTCAGAGGCAAGTGTACACAAACGTTAAATTGTTTGGTTGATGAAAATCAATGCAGACAAAGCATACATAACACATATGATGGTGAGTAAGCAACGGTTGAAGAGTTGAGGCAAACTGCATAAGCTCTTGATAATTCAGTCTTCACCTTTTCACCTTTTTATAAGGTTTCTAGCTTAACGTACTGCTGAGAAAAACACCTGGTATTTCAGACCATCCTTTGGGAAATGCTATGATTTATTTATAGCAACTTTAAATGAAGTAGGATTATGCAAGCATGTGCAAATTATATGTAGGAACATAGTATGCCTCCATATTGTTTATAGCATAATAATAAAATAAAATGCCCTTCGAATTTTGCCCTACATGTCCAGGAATATAAACATTCTCCCACATCAAGTTACTTATTTCATTACGATAAGCATATTTGATGCCTGCTTTGTTTCAACAATGCACATCTTCATCTAGCTTTTTTATCAACTCACTTTTTCTGTCTGATGTTTTTTACTAATCTCCATTTTTCTCTCGGCAGTGGCTGCGCTACAAAATCACCCGTGGATCTTTTTATTTGAAACCTTATTTGACTGGCACCTCACTTGTAACGAGACAGTAATGCACGGCAAGAGTATAGCAGGCTTGGTAGAAACGTACTAAACATAAAAGGTAAACCCTAAACCTAACCTAAACCTTAACCGTAGTCCCAACCCTAATGCTAACCTAATGCTAAGCTGACGCTAACCCCTAAACCTGAACTTTGGAAAGTTTTGAAAAAAGTAAAGAAAAACTGGTCCCACGAATTAAAACGTAGAACAACAAGTCACTACTACCAAAGCAAGTTGCCAAGGTGAGAGGCAAACCAAAAACCATTGGCATAGCAGACCTGAGACGCATCCACTATGCAACCAGGATGACGAAGCTTGATTGACAAACTGAGTGCTTTATTCGAACTGCATCATGCGAAGCAGCGCGGTCGAATAAGGTTTGAAATAAGAAAATCCACAGGCGGTTCTTCTGTAGTCACATCCTTTTCTCCCACTACTGAATGCTTCTGTATGACAAATTCCAAAATTAAATAGATGATGTTGGTGCTTTGCTTCAATGCTTGTTCCTCTTCACTCACTGTTGTACCAACCACCAACCAACGGCTACAGTCTCACTAGTTCTACAGCCTAGCCCTGTCCGTGAGTTATGCGTTGTGCCTAGGCCAATATTAGAGTAACACTGAGGCCTATAGACTAGAGAAATTTATTGAAGTCTGCACATGAAGTGGCTTCGCAGAAAGTTGTTTAATGTGTAGACTATTCTTGGGACATACAGTACCAACCTTCCACTCTTTTGTATTCCTGATGAACAATTCCTTCAGCTGCTAATCTGCAGTATTGCGACATAGGTATGCATAAAATTCCGTAATAATCTGATCACCTGCGTGTTGCGTTGTTTCCTTGACAACACCAAGCGCATTTAAACAGAGAATACACAAATAAAGAACTGCAGTAACAACACTATTGGCAGCTAGCCTAGGAGATGGAAGAACAGAACAGTTGCTGGCAACACTCTTACTTGAAACCACAGACGCAGAGCTTCCGTTTGTATTTGTAAACATACTGAATATCACACAGAAATCAAACAATTTCATGAGGCCAGATGTTGTGAAAAGGTTTTGGCGATTGGAAAACATGACAACATTATACTTCCAAGCCAAAACTCCAGCAGTCTTGGTTATGAAATACACATAGCCTTCCACCATAAACTGCTTCGAGTATTTTGATTCCATTTCCACAATATTTCAGGACTTAGGATAGGCGAGTTACGTGAATACGATTTCCTATTAAAAATTTTTGTGATTCGACCGCGTCACATTAATGGAGACTAATTACTTGAACTAGAATAAATAATTTGAATATTTTAGCTCGTTATGCAGGTGTATGATGATACTAAATCCTGGTTGACTTTGCGCAAATGCAGATTGCCTTTTAAAAAAATATCTAAACCAGTCGACTCCATGGAGTCGGCCGCACAAACACAGACTCTATTTGAATAAGATATCAGGACTGAGGATGGATAAAGATAGATACGTGAAATCGATATTTTCTGTCAAAATTTTGATGACTGATTTGATTGAACAACCTACTTGGAAACTTAAACGAAGATATGTGCAAGTTTGAATCACTGGTGTAGGAGGCAGGGGTGCAACAGCATCCCCAAAAGTTTTGCTTTGGTGAAAATCCGGGAAAATCCCATGAAACCCGCGCAAAATCCTCTAAAATCCGGGAAAAATCCTTGAGAACCTTCTGAAACTCTCTGAAAACCTGAGCAAAAATGGCTCCTAACATGCTTTGATTTCAAAATAATGGCGCCCGAATTGACATGAAGAGCCTTTTTTTTGGAGGTCACTTTTTTGAAGTATTTTTCGGGCAAGTTTTGGGATTCGGACAAAATTCGTTATCACCCCCAAAATTTGCCTGCTCCTACACCTGTGGTTCGAATCATTGCAAAGTCACGAAGGCAGAGCCCAATCTGCTTATTTTCAAGCCATTAACACCCGTGCGTTGGTTCCTGTTTGGACTACAAGGCCTACCGTTAACTGTATATCACACAATTCGCCGCATAAATACCATAGTTAACGATCTCCTTATTCAACTCCTTACTGCGGGTGAAATTATTTAGTCAGTTATTGATCAACTGCTGCTACACACCAGAGATGAGCAGGCTGTGAAATTTTTCAGTCCGAGTCCAGTCCTGATCCGATAAAATTGAATCGGATCCAGTCCTGATCCACAAAATTTTTGAAAATCATCAGTCCGATCTAGTCCTGCTCCGCCCATGTGAAATAATGAATTTTTATTTTGACTCATGAGGCAAAAGCACCACTGAAGTCATTTTGCCTTCAGCCAAATATGATCGGTTGAAGGCAAAATAGTTGTTGGAGTGCTTTTGCCTCATGAGGCAAAATAGACATAGCCTTTTGGCATTTCCAAAGTTTAACAAGGCATTGTCTATTTTGCCTCATGTAGCAAAAGCACTGCTGGAGTTTTTTGCCATTAGGAAAATCCCATTGTTTGGATTGGTCAAATGACAAGGACGATATGGGATACACTTGGATTAGCATAAAGTCCTTGTAACATGACCTAAAACCCCAAACCTGAAACCAAACCCAAAACCTAAACTCAGATTAACCTATACACATAAAACCTAAACCCAACACGAACACTCAAACCGAAAATTAAACCTAGACCCAAATCAAAACCTGAAACTTAATCCGTAAATGAACCCTTAAATGTAAGCCCAAAATCACTGTTTTTTCAACATTTTTCAAGCAGCGACCCATTGTGCAACTCAATTCAACCTATCGACCCCTTCCGAAAGTTTCCAGTCAGACATTGGAAATGAAGTTGTGTTTGCACAATAGAACATCACATTGTCTTAAAAATAACGTACGATATCACTATACTTAACAAAAATCATTTATTAAATTGATGCACATGGCAGCATCAGTGAAGGAGACCCGTTACAAATAACTCCCCAGCACGACTCATTCAAAACTAGAATAACTTCCAAGTTAGCTACAGCAATCAGATATCTAATTTACAATTTTGAATGAAAAAGTAGGCTATCAGTTTTGCAGGCAACAGCAACGCAACCAGAATTAGACCGAAGAAGCCATGTCCTCCCCCGAAACAAAAGTTCTCAGATATATGCTGGTACTTTGTATCAATTTTCAGCTGTTAGAAAATAAACGGAAGTGACAGTCGGACTCAAGACGACGTCAGTGACTGACGACGTCATTGACTGGCCCATCCCGAACAAAATTATTGACTACGCTACTGCTAGGTAATCCTATTATTTTGACTACGACAAAAAGTGGTTCTATGTGCGAAATTTAAAATGTGGAAGTAATTATGAATATAATTATACGAAGCTCTCGAGACCCTAGAAAAAAGCAAACAACCCCCCAGTTGATAACCACTGCCCTAAACCCCAAACGTTTTGAAAAAGTAGCCTACATGAAAAGCATTCACATCAAATGAGTAATCTCTTCATGCTAAGCCAAAGGAAATGGTGAGAGCAGAACCAACGAACACTCGCACAACAGGCATAGACACTTACCACTCAACTATGTTCACGTTACTTCTAGAACTCAACGTCATATGTGGGCAAAGGTGGATACAGTTCGAATGGCAAAATAGTCTCAGCAGAGCTTTTGTCATTGATGGCAAAATTACACTGCCATTTAGCAAATCTGTAAAATCGGATCACAACTAAAATTTTGATACGTTCAGAATAATAACATTGAAACAAAAAATATTTTCGCAGTCCGATCCAGTCCTGATCCGCCAATCTTCAAGAAAATTGCAGTCCGATCCAGTCCTCTTCCGTGCTCTGCTACACACCGCAGGAATAAAATGGAAAGATAACTTGTAGAGTCGTGTGGCAAGATCTATGTTGCATCAGCAAATTTTCTTCCATGCAATGCACCGTCTCATGCTTACCCGCTTTTCAAGATACGCGAGTTAACCTTGAATATTATATCAAAAGCATGCGAGAACGACATATTTTTCCCGTGTTTGCTTGCCTCAGCTTCTGTTTTCATGTATTGGTTTTAGTCTTTGAGCTTGCTTTCTCTGCGCTTGCTTAAGTCCTTCAGCAATTCACCCGTAAGGTTTGCTTGCATATTTCAGAGACTGAGGATGCGTGGAGTTCACATGAAATTGATTTCTTAACTACTCAAAAAAATTTGCTGATTGATTCGATTGCGTCACCGTTGTGACTTTTTCAACTTTTTCGAGGTGAATTTGCCACCTAACGGTGGATACGCTTCGTGAACAGTTGCTATGTCTCGATTTGCCGAAAACGCTTCCTAGGTCCAGATGATGTTGTTTTTGTGTTTCCTGAATGGAAGTGGCTACTGTGCAACACTTGTGTCAACTGTTGAGAATATTTACTTTGTTTTCGTATTGAATTGATGATAAATGTGGTCGTTGAATTAAATTAATTTTAAAACAGCAATATCAGCAGTTGCCTTTTTGTACTGCTTGTGACCTAACCACAGCTCGTCAGCTGGCATGATACTGAACTGATACTGTAATTAAGTGCTGTCATTTGATATAATTTTGTGCAAGAAACCAAAGTTACTGTTGGCTAGTTCGGAGTATCTCAGGTTCTTCAAAATTAGATGTTTGTACATTCTAAAATCCACTCATTTGGTTCACTAGATTTTTGAAATTTGGATGCAAATTTAAATAATTTGAAATTAATTTTAATTTTATCACTTTCTTATACTCAATACTGTAGGCATATGGTGTAGTATAACTAGGTTTTTTTTAAGGAAAATGTTAGGAACCTGGTTTGGATCTGTAGGGACCCGATTTATCTGATTCTAGGGACCCGATTTTTTATGATTTTAGGGACCCGATGATAATTTTCTTTAATTCTAGGAACCCGTTTTAAAATTCTAGGGACCCGAATTGGGTCCCTAAAACGCCTTAAAAAAACCCTGGTATAACACACAATCAGTACTGATATTAAAAGAGCAAAACACTTTAATAACACCCCAACTATAACATCATTCACTCATCATCATACAGGGATCTAGCAGTGAGAGACAAATGAAAACATTCTAACATGGGCATCAGAAGGATTTTTTCCAGGGGGGCAATGGTGGATTTTTCCAAGAGGGACCAAACATGTTGAAATTTTATTTTACTCACTCGAAACCTAGAAAACTACCATTTTTGCTAAATGTTTAATAGGAAAATGTCAAATATCAAAAGTGATACTATCTTTTTTGTATAACAATTTTATATTATCTTCTTCATCCTTTTAAATGATATAATTTTTTTATGAGTGAAACATTTCTATGAACACAGAAAACCAGTTAAATAAAGTTTCATGTACTTGTTTTGTACGCTTTTTACAATTACCATGCATTCCTCTTTACTTGTTACGTACCATCAGCCTTGTGGCCACTTTTGTAGTGAATGCTGCTGTGGTGGCTAATCAGTAGCAACATCACATTTGAACCTTTGATTTCCACCCAATATTGCAATGGACTTGGATTGGATAATGAGATTGCAAGTGAGTTTTGTGAACAGACTGAGATTCAAACCTTGTCTAGCAGCTTGAGTGGCACATAATCTCAACATTCTACTACACTGTTGCCAGATTACTAAGGAGATTTAATCAAAATATCATTCTTGAATATTTGTTTTCGCACAAGTAATCGTATTTGGTTTAGTAATGAACCTCATAATGTTAGCTAGATAATGACCAGCTTTTACTTGTAGAAATTGCAGTTTTTTAACATGTTGTTTGCAAACTAGTTTCATTTACCGTTTTTTATGTTCGGAAAAAAGTGTATGGCAATGAGCACTGAGAAGATACTTGTGGTATGATTTATATGTAAGTACAGTCACTGATATCGAGAAAATAATAATCTGATGTAGTTTCAATTCAAGTTTATCTCAATTTGAGTCTTGCTAAAAACATTATTATAAAAAAAGTTAATGTGCCAAATATAATTTGATCAAAAGTTTGGAAAACCAGAATTGACACAAATGCAACATGAAGAAAATGGCTGTGAGAAAGTATTATGGCCATTTTTAGAAACCAACAAGGGAAGTAGGTTACACAAAATTCAGGAATTGATTAATAGAACCTGACAGGTAACAACCATAGCTGTGAATATATATTTTTTGTGAAGAAAAACAGAAAGTAAGTCTATTCATGTACCACCTTGAAGGCCTTAACGTGCCACTACTGGTATGCATACCACAGTTTGGGAACCACTAATTTATATAAATTGATTTATTTTCTGACATGTTCAAGTACAGAAACTGCACACCTGATCTTCATCATGGCAACAAAATATTAAATAATTTTAATGTTTTCAAACAGATGCAAAGTCCATAGAGTACAAGCACACATTGTCTGCATGACACAGATTGATACAAACAGACACAATAGAACGTTTTATAACGGCAGTAGAACCACAGGGTTACAGACACTTCCTTAACACTATTGTTTGCTAACCTGTCATACTTGGGACAACACTACATCCAGCGTAGGACACTGAGTCCAACCCTGGTCAAGGCCAGGTGAAGTATGAATGTGATATTGCATGCACACACCCTCAAACAAACACTGTAACATCTGAGCACTCAATCACAAAGTAAAATGCAGTTGTAGTGTTCAAAGAATGAGGATGAATATAAACAATATGACTGCATCAAAGCATATAAAGTATGTAAAAGGTTTCAAAACATACATTCATTAAGTCAGTTTCAAATGTTTGTTTGGTAAGTTAATCAGTTTTAAATAATTTTTATACACTAGGAAACATGTCGCTACATTTGATATTAAGTTTTACTATTGGTAGTTTTGAAAAAAGATTTAGTAAAATGTAGTTCATAAAATAATCATATGTGTTAATGAGTTTTTTCACCTTTTCACCATAAGTGCTTTTTTCATTAGTGAACTTCCTCAATCCCCATCAGAAAACAAATATTGAAAATTAAATTCAACCAATCATCCATTATTGCACTATAGTTTAAAGATATCACTAAATTAGCAGTAATTTTAGTTATAGCTCGTGTGTCATTTCAGTGTTTGTTCCTTTTTCAGTAGTAACTATATGCAACTAATCATATGTAACCCATGCTATGTTGCGATTATGGATTTTTGTGGAATTGCGTTTAATTTCTGCTTCCTGTGGTAGGGACCATGAGTCTGAGAGAAACATGTATATAAGAATAAACTAAAATATCATAAAATCAGATTTTGCAATAAGAAACTTACAGTGACTTTTATTTTCATTGACAAGGCAAAACTTGCAAATCAAAGAATATTCAAGGATAATACATAAAACATGTTGAACACAAAGCCAAGATTAAGTATTTGCATGCTTTTAAAATTAAATGTGAAACCACATTCATACTAAAATTATTAGAGGTAACTTATGGGCCTGAAGCTGAGCATCATAGCTGAAACCAGTCAAGTTAACACTAATGACCACCAGCATTGATTTAATAACATAAACCTCTGAGAACCACAAGCAATCATTAATGTGTAAGATTCAGATAAACTAGGCTAGCCATTATAGGATTGAAGTCCAATCACCAAAATCCAAATGAGCAATATTTTAAAAGAGCAAGTACCAAGCTCATCCCTAGTGGCTAGTGTGACAGTTTGTATCAGTGCTAATAAAGTTATTTTATATTTGATGTATAAATATGTCCCATCATAATAATCTTCATGCATTTTTAAATACAGAAGAGCATATGATTATGTTTAACTGCAATAAAAATATTTATTAGAAAAAAAACAGTTTTGATTAAACCAAACTACATCTAAGTAATAAAATCAAGTTTGCTGAGCATCTATAAAATCAAGTTCGCTGAGCATCTCAAATTCCTCATCTTTTGTGCTTCTATACTTCATTGTCACTTTCAAAAACATCAGTAGTAGATGACAACATCCCTAGTTCAAAATTATTGTTTTCTTAAACTGCCAAGATACAATTAAGTGATTTGTCTTCACATCAACACTACTAAGGACTAGTTTGTTTTACTTTTATAGCATTCCAACTTTGGAAAATCGTAGAGTTTTGCTTTAAATAGCTAGCTGCAACAGCGATCATTGGAATTGACTAACTCACAAATGAAAATGTTTGGAAGCATTTGGGAGCATAGGTTGGTAAAGCTGTGCTGCTTTGGTTCATATTAGTTCAAATTCATTTTTTTGTTAGTGAATGAAATGGTAGTATATTTATTGCTTTAAGACTTATGTGTGATACCAGTGGTTGATATTGCATTGTCTGAGACTGCGATTAAAAGCAAGACTTGATTGAAAGTTTAAAACTGAGTCTCTATCGAAGGAATTGAGACTAAAACCTAAATGTTTGAGGCTAAGAATAAGAAGCTGAAAATTCTTTGGGTTGGCTAATTTTTTTTAATTATCAAAAAAAGTCATCTGCTACTCTGAGCATCAATTTCATCAAGCTTTGCTCATTTTTACCAGCTGAGGATCACACCAGCAGCAATAAGTTAAACTGTTAGAGCCCTAAAAATGCATGCCTGCACAGCATACAATGTCTTAGGAAAAAACTTAATTGAATCTTTCAAGACATAAACCTGTGAGACCACACTCAAAAAATAGGTCGCAAAATACAACTTGAGAGCAATTATTGATGCTCCATCACTGTTTGACACTACCCATTCTCAAGGTTATATATTGGTGCTCATAACTCACATGTGATAAATAAAGGAAGAAATAAATACTACACAAAATGCATGATTAGCAGTATAATTTCTTACACTTGATAATTTTTTTAATTGCTGACAACTTGTTTGTGTTCAAACTTAAATGTTGCATTGTGTTATGGAAAACTTCTCTCTGCTGCATATCACGAACATTTTTAAGCATTTGTGTATTTGAATACTGTTAGTAACATGGGTGTTTTTCATTTTATTTGTTTCAATAACAGTACTTTTTGTAAAAGAAACTGTAAACATGGATTCACCTTTCGAAGATCTAAAGCAAAGGTCTTTTAAACTTATGAAACCATCAACCATTGAAGGAAACCTTCGTCCTCAGGCATCATCAAAATTAAAAAAAGATAAGGTAAGTTGTTGTATAGAACTTTGTGGCATGTGTTGCATTTCACCAAAATATTAACAAAAATTTGCATTCATTTGTATTTGATACATGTGCTGCACAATGATGAAAAATCTTTGGAACTGGAAGGCATATCAAACATTTTTATATTTCATGAAAAGTGAAAAATAGAATTTGATTAACATTCCATACCATTCACGAAAAAGAACTCTGTGTCACTATCAACCACTTCTCAAAAATGCCAAAAGTGTTCGAGAGTCTATTTTTTGTGTCCAAGGTTGTAATTTTTTAATTGCAATGTTTGTCCTAATTTTTTACATGTACAAAAAAGCAGTGGTGAATTTATTCTGTGTGCATGTATGTCTGTTTTGTGTGAATAAAAAATGAAGATAACTGTTTTTATGCAGACACATCAAAAAATTAAGGACCTCATGAAAGACAAACATAGGAGTGTTTACCACAAATCGGTATTTTCACTTGGAGATTTGGCAAGTGCAAGTTGTGATCATAAACCCAGTAAAGGTGTGATTGTGATTGGGTTGAGATGTTAAATGCAGCGAGAATTATTAAAGTTCAAGCATTCATTAACTTCATTATAATATCTTTATGTTCATTTTAAATAAGTTTTTTTGTAGTTGGTTTGTAGGTCAAAATGCCATAGTTGCTTTTTGTTTGTAAAAAATTAATAAATTCTACTAATTACTGTGAGTATGTATGTTGCATTTAATATTCTGTACCTAGTTGACAACCCTTAACATAATTTTTCTATGGCTGTTGACCTTTTAATCCTGTGGAGCAATTATTTTCAATCCATACTTTAGATGAGCCAGCAATGTGTCGCATCTGTCAGTCCACTGATGATAGTCTCTCAAACCAGCTTGTTACACCTTGCTGCTGCAGTGGGTCACTGCAATATGTCCACATGCAGTGCTTAAAGCAATGGAGGCAAACTAAGAAACTGACAGGTAAACTCGTTTTATTTACTATTAGCATATTTTGACTTGTAAGAAACATGTAAACCCATCAAAAGTGATAAGGCAAATAGTTGCAGTGTGCATTCTTTCACATCAAACATGGTCCCACAGAAGTTAATACGGAACGTTTTGCCATACCAGCATCTATTGTAAGTAGCAACATGCATAAAAGTGTCGCTGAAGCTTGGATATTGGCATTCTGAAATATTGGCAGACGGCATTTGGTTGGATAAAGAACATAGTATTTGTAACTTACCACGTTTTCTTAAACCAATACTACCATAATTTAAACCGAAGACTTTCAAAAACCAAAAAGAAGTGAAGGCCCAAGCTGAAATCTTGCTTACGTTTTGACAACCCTTACAGATTGCATTAACCAGTTACGGAGTGGCCCCGCACAAAAAATTGGGTTAATTTGCTTTTAACCGACGACAACCGATCCATTGCACAAAGAGCTCATGTTTTTGATTACTCACGAGGCTTCTACTGTAAATAAAGGAAGCTCGCTTGTGGTCGTTCCCCCTCGTTCTCGACTATTGCTCCTCGTATAGCAACTGACGAGCAGTGTAGTGAAAGCGCAAACCGCATTAGTCGTGCGATAGAGAGCCACATTTTTCATTGTATTTGCTGGATCGATTGCGTGCCATTCAAGTCACCCGAAATTCTTTGTGCTGCTGTGCGGCTTGCACACGCAAAACGGAAAATGTGCTCTGTACTGCTTCGCGCAAAGCGTTTGTTGTATAGAAAGCAGCCAAGCCAGATACTGGCGAATACTGAGGTTTACCACGGCTGAATGTATTTGTTTTCTTTTTTTCATAGTACGCCCTCACCGCAGACTTTCTCTACGACTTTCTCTCATCTATCTATCTATCTATCTATCTATCTATCTACGCGTTTGAAACTTGTAGAAGACAACATAATTTGTTCTTAAACTGTCTCAGCTGTACCAAGCTCGATCCTGAGCCTTGAAAAATCAAAAACATCGACTGACCGTCCATCGCGCAACAGTTCTCAGCGAAAAGCATTGCGATTAAGCAATAGGTTATAGTGACTGTACTTATGTATTAATGCACCAGCTCAAATTAAAATGCGCATTAAAACTTCGAAGTGTAAAAAGAGGCCTTGGCTGTTGTGGACACAAGCTCTGGCTGTCGTGTTGATATTTGGCTTCGACCACATATCTGCACTTGATGGTTGAAACAAATTTCTGATCAACTCGATTCATAGGTTTCACTGGTTGTTTCTATTGCTCCCATCATAGAATTGAAAATAACTGTTTCTTAAACTTAACCCACTTTCCTCCCCACAGAATGCGGCCGGTTTAAATTGCTAGAATGAAATTTGAAATATATGCTTGAGTCAATATCGTTGTATTTTGTCGGTATAAACCAACTGCATGTCACATCTTGTGCAATTTTGTTAAACGTGGTTTGAGTGGGTTGGTCATTGACCATCAACTGGGGGCTAAAACATTTTCAATGATTTCATTGCTGTTGCATTAAAACAAAAATGCGATATTTTTTGGGTCATCATGTATGCTAATTTTCTGAAGTTTCAGCAAAAAGATGTATTCGATGAGACCATACTATTCGATTTCCACATATTCTGGGTATTACGATAAACATTTCTTTCGTTTGACTCCCGCAAAATTTTGCTGCCATGCTTCCGTGTTGTGGTGCTGCACAGGCCTGTAGCCAGGTTTTAAGGTTTGTGGGGGACAAAATACAGTTTTAAGTGGGGCAAGATTTTTATTTGTATTATCTGTTTAAAACAAATTTTTCTAGGCACAACAAAATTTGGGGGGAACTGCCCCCGAATGCCACCCCTTGGCTATGGGCCTGTTTCTGCACTGACAGCATTCTGACCAAGGGGACGCGTCTGACTTTAGCTGTTGTTTTTTATGCCCAGGAGCCGATGTCAGTTGCTGCGAGCTTTGCAAACAAAGTTACAACGTCCAGCTTCTTGGAACTTCTGACGTACCGATTGACAAGTTAATGAAGGTAGTGCCACGAAAGTGACTCAAGTCGTTCAAGTGTCTATTTTGCCGAAGCTTCCCTATGGGCAGCCGCTGAAGGAAATATAAGTGTCTGTCCAACTTTTGTGTCTCACGCACAATTCATTCTGTGATGCTATACAAGCAGATTCAGCGCGTGCAAATAAAATCTGCTGTTCTGTTCAACGAGCAAACAACCGTTAAAGTCGTCAGGGTGTGAGCCAAAACCCATACTGAATTTTAATCCCCCAACGAAGGTGCAAACCCGTTTTCTGGACAGTTGTCGATGCGATGATTTGTGTTCAGCACCACACAACTCGCCATTTCGTGTTTTGCGACCATGCAGATGCAAGAAGATTTGAAGCAGCTCGTCAAGTCCAGCATTTACCTCATGTTGTTGATGCGGTCGTGGAAGAATGATATGAATCGAGCGCAACTGCCGGCATCGTCCAGTGCTTCGGGCATGAGCTTCCCAGCGCCAACTTGTACACCGGCCACCGCACCTTTCCAAAGTGAGCTTCTGGCTGAGCGCATTATTGAAAGAGCTTTAATCTGCTCACGAATGACGTAGCCTAATGTCAACATTTCTTTACATTTCAGTACGTGTTCCAAACTGTAATATGGTGAACTTGTAGAAACACTGTGTTTCCTGCGTTTATGTATGATGCACATAAATATATATACATTTTTTTTTCACGCGAACGTCAATCACTGCGTATCGCAACTACTTTTTCTTCAGCACTATCCTGTCCCGTTTCGCTTACTTTCACAGATGACCCCATCTAGCGGCCAGGTTCTCTCCTGGTCGGTTTGTCACTTGACGGCGCACATGCATAAAAAGTCTCTCGTAAATCTCTGTTCTGTCTTTCAGGAACGCCTCACTTCTCAGGTCCAGTCGTGGAGAACAAGACCAGAAGCTCGTCCGGTAAGAGTGACTTGCGATAGGTTTCAATTAACGTTTCTTTTAACGAACGTCAATTTTTGTCAGACTGCCTACTTTCAATGCCTAATTAACTGACGTGCTACGGATAAATTCCAAAAAAAGGCTTCGAAGCATGTTGGGATGCCACAGAGGTTTGCGTCAGCGTATCGACGCTTTTGTTCGATGTCCCGATTCATAGTCTTAACTTTTGACAGATCGCGTTTAGGGTGCGAAGCACTTTTTGCGCAATCATTGGTCGAGAAAATGTTGTTTTCCTTCAAATCAGACTCCGACACGGACGGCGAAAATGAAGAATACGTGACGCGACAGTCTCTCAAGAAGAGAAGCGACAAGTACCGAAGAAAACAAAGGCAGTAATTTCGAGGTCGACACGTTCGACTGAAAACGCGACTGCGGTCGCCGAAAATACAACGCTGCCCGCAGCGTTCGTGGATTTAGCTTCTCGGTCACGACCGTTCAAGGTCGTTTCCGTTCGGATTAACTGAGCCGCGGTTGCCGAAGCGCAAGAGAGAACTGTAGCCGGCACCGTTGTTTCGGAAGCGTGCCCGTGCTTGCCCTGCTGCGAAGGTGCAGTCTGGCTATTGCCGAAGTGGACGAAAGAAAGCGCTGTCGCCGCGCCTCTTGTTGAGCGGCATCATGACCTTATGATACAAGTTTTCTGTTTGAAAATAAAGCGTCACGTTTGCGACTTCGATCCAATTTTGTTCTGGATCTTTCGGGCAATTCCTGCTGGAGACTTTCAGAAATGAAAAAAAAATCGATCGCCGCGTTTTCGGGCGTCATGGCGCATGATCTGTATTTTGTGCTTGCGCAAAGTGCATGAGCAAATTTTAGGACTACTCAAAAGATTTTAGCAGCTGAGCTGTTAAAAAATTGCAAACTGCGCTATTCTGGATCCTTTAAAGAAACAACGAAACAAGTCCATCTGCGAATTGCACCCTCGTGCACAATCTCGTTTAAAAAGCTGGACATTTTATCGGTTCAAGTAGACATTTACCTAATGGACCTCTATTTTTTATTCATTTATACGCGTATTTGTAAAGCGTCTTGCCTCAGAAAAATGTACGCTTGTAAGATTGGACTTGGACCAAAAATGCCTTCAACGCGCTATTAATAACCACATTTGAGTCGCTACGTTGCCAGTGTGGGCAAGCGCGGTTGCAGCATTTCGGGTCTCAACTTCAAATCAGACGAAAACTTATCAAATATTCTCATCGTGGCTCTTTATAAAGTCCGTGACGACGACGACACTAAACCAATGTAGAAATCCAATTAAGCGTCGTTGGCACGCCTGAAATACGCTCCTCTGAAAGAGACGCGCGTGCTGGTAAGACGCAGAAAACCTCCCTCAAGATTCAACTCGATCGACGTCAATTACCCGCTGTACACTGCACTGTTATCGGATTCGCGTTGGATTGGGAATCCCACAGATCACTCAAGCACGACCATGAGTGTCTGTACTTGTCTGATGCTAAAACCACTACCGTGGAACAGATTAGCCTATTCAAGCTAATCTGTAGCAAAAATCACGGATTAATTTATTCAATAGTTTTGCCTGTAGGCTAACTAGGCCACACCTAGCTAGGGAATCAATCAGCAAGATTGAATCGGTTAAGCAAACTGAAAGATTATTGGTAGGTTACAAGACATCAGATATTGAACTGAAGGACTATTACCTCAATACTGATTAATAGGTTTTCATTACATCTTGGTATAGTAGAATGATTCAATCTCTGTGCAAAATATGTAATATTGGAAGCGGATGACTTCAGTATAGGCTACACTTTGAACTTTGTATCCCAATTACAGTATGTGGCTAAAAGTTGGTGAAATAGGCTGTAATTGGAATTTGGTAAATTGTAGTACTTACTGTTCATAGATTACGACTTGCAAAGTGCTGTGAATCCTCATATTTGACACTCTGTTGTATTGTACTGCAGAGATTAGACTGGTGAATGATCGTGACTGAAATCAACAAAGTGGCTGTGGCTTTGCAATGTAAAAACAAACTCCCATTTCCTGCCCTGTAGAAGCTATTCAAAATCTAGTAAGTCACTTGAAGCGTGCAATTATGATGCGACGCGGTTTTCATGACCTCACCGCCCAGCAGTTGTCTACGATTTTCTCTGCTGGCTGTTAGTTTTCGAACTACGCTAAATAAAATCACGTCTCGGCGATTCCAAAACACCTTTCTGCAGTGGAATCAGATTTCACATTTTCATTTTCACCTATTCCCCAGCTTTCGCAATACCGCAGGCCAAGCGCACGAAGCAAATCTTCGAATTCCTTGCAGTGTGAAAACGCCCCAATATCGAGTTCGCAAGTGCGTTCACGAAGGTAAGCCAACGGCTACGAATCGCTCACGCGTAAACCGATAACAGTGCAGTGTAAAGTGGGTAATTGTCTCGTGCATGGATCGGACGTTCACCCTTCTCTTAGCCCAAGTGCAGGGCGAGACAGCAAATAGCATGGGTGAAGCTAGGAAGAGTAATAGGAGCCGTAACAACTATATACCACCCAAATTTTAATGTCAGGGAAAGTCCTAGCGCGGTTGTCCCCCCTCACAACGAAAATTTCTAGCTTCCCCTGCGGACTCCAGTGATTGTTGTTACTATCTCAGGAGAAGATCCGGTCGAAGATTTCATCTCCGACTTAACCTTCCCGCAAGTGCCGCTTACTGAAAAGTTAGCAAGTCTGTTGAAAACCTCATGTAAGTGTTGTAGACCCCCGGGGCCAAGGTCCACACACATTTTGGGGATGTAAATGTTCCTTTTAAAGTTAAATTTGTTTTCCTGTTTTGCTGTTGACTTCATTCTGAAGA
>Ga0210059_1003374_pt1 | contig 25504 bp, 12 predicted proteins | sample Ectturendosymbi2_FD_188042 | JGI IMG/M metagenome (GOLD analysis project Ga0210059, IMG submission 188042) | Ecteinascidia turbinata endosymbiont from Florida, USA - Sample 2 (SPAdes) (version 2) | ecosystem: Host-associated > Tunicates > Ascidians > Unclassified | place: Key West, Florida... | reverse complement strand
GTGTGGCACGTCGAAGTCAGCGAAATCCGGGCCACAAGCGACCGCACGTACGGCCACAAAATTAGGCCTTCGCGGCCCAATCCTTGCTACCTTACTTTAGTCACCTAATTCACATGGCTACTCACAGCTGTCCTTTTGTCATCGTGATTGAACATTGCGCAGTACATTTATCATTGCATGTGAAAAAACAAACCTGCGAATTGCATATCTGCATTCTGCTTGCTGCAAGCGTTTCGTGGCAATAGTTTTCTGTCGCACTGAGAACTACAAAAATCTTCCCTCCCATTACTCAAGCGTTTCCACCAATGTTTACTCAGGTGCGGCATCTAGCGTAAGATAATTTTGACGGTAAAAATCTTGTCTGTTGGCTGTCATTCGCCACGAACACAACTACAAAAAAGTTTTAAAAAAAGATTACTTTTTCAATGAAAAATAATGGTTTTTGATTTTTTCACGTTGGCAGCCGTCGGCTCCACACACGTGTCTGTTCGTGTTTGACCTTCTTTGGATATAACATTGTAGCGTATATTTATCTACATCAGCCAGTGCTAATTCTACGTCATTGCCATACACTCATTGGGATTTTCAACAATAAACAAATAACGAGTTACTATTGCATTTCTTTTTGTTTGCTAAATTATTTTCAAAACAGTAATATTGGTGTTAGAGCTTGTTTGCGTTACACCCTGGTACTAGTAATTTCAAACTCTATCGCTTGCGGTGACTGAAAAGCATATTATTCATCCTATCAGTTGCAAGACTACGGTACACATCCGGCGCATTTCTTTACCAGGTGACTATACGTTACACAAATCTTGCAAATGGACTTAGTCTAATCGCTAGAAACCTTGCGGTTGTGCTGACAGTATGTTTGAATGAAACGAAAAAGGAAACAAAACAGTTTCCTGTGGAAGACCCAATTTGGGTCCGTAGAATTGAAAATCGGGTCCCTAGAATCCCGGTACCTAACTTTTCCTTAAAAACCTGGGTATTTGTTAAAGCGCAATTTGCTCTGGCACGAAGAACGTTTGCGGAAGCATTGTAACTGTACCAGGTCACATCGTGTTATCTTGTAACTCGCGTAGGATCTTGCACAACAAAAATATGTTGTTTTTTTCTGACTTGCATCCGACTTGCCGACTTGATTCCTATGCTGTTTGTTGTTCGCTAGACGACGCTACCGAAGAAGCTTTGTTTCCTGCAGAGTTGCGCGGTTGGAAAAAACGCGCAAAGATTAAAATAAACAACAGGCGGCACTTTTTAGTTTGAGCAAACGAGTCTACGTGTAAACTGCGGCAATGTAACAACAACATTTTAGAAATAGAGGAAATCATCGGTATTTAAAAACTTGGTTAAGTTTTGTTTCACGTTCCGTTTTTTTCAGGTTCTTACTGTGGACGCCAGCCGACGCCATTTGCATCTCACAAACAAACCAACTCTCGTAAAGTCGAAGCTGCCGATTGTAACGAGCTACGAGCAGCTAGATCCTGGAGTAGTTGTTCATGCATTCATCGTGTCTGTCAAAGAAAGCGGGTTTGTGATCTGTTTTCACTGCGAGGTTCACATTGGCAGCGCTTTCGATACAGAGGTTACTAAGCGTAAAGTCAGTGGCATGAGAAGTCACGTGACCACGCATGTTCTGATCAGGTCGAATGCAGTCTGCATTCGAGAATATCATCTGTTTCCGTGTTTGGCTCATCACTGCGACGGTGCGACTTCCCAACTTCTATTTTTAACTCGTGTGCGGAACTGAACTTTCCTGCCATTGCGTTGCCAACAACAGCAGCGTATTATCTCTTGGCTGCCGTATCCTCGGATGTCGGCATCTATTGTTTTTCGACGTAATTGCGTGATTGTCGTCGTTGCGAGTGCTTGAAAAGCAACGAAACGCACCAAAATGGTTGGGGAGGACCTTGCGGGAGGTCTAAACCTAAACATCGTTAACGGCGCAGAGGCGACATGAAGAAAGGGAAAGCAACTGAAATAATAACTAACGAGTGTTGCAAAATTACAAGCGAGTCTGAATGCTCCCGGCTGATAGTTTTTAAATATAAACTGTGTTGTAGCAGTGGATATTAACAGCCGCGTGTACTTTTCGAAAGAGTTTTTTTTCGTAATTGCTGCCAATGGCCGTAACTTGACAAACGTCGGTTGCAGCTGATCGAGTAAAATGTGTTGCAGATGCGTCGTGCGTCTTTACAACAATGTCCACGGCCTGGTACCGAAGCACGAGCTATTGGCGAATGACGTTGAAACACCAGAAAAAGCTTTCTTTGTGGGACAGGTGCGTTCGATATACAGTAATTATTACCTTGATACTGTATTTGTATGCTCTGTGTCCTGTGATTTATTTATTTTTTAACGCAATAAAAAGTTCGTGATTTTGGCAGTAAATACAGTAATATTTTGTAAAATACCGACGTATTGATTTGATGCAAAGATGATTTTGTAAAATCCGAGAAGTAGACGCAGCCGGGCCATAAAAAGGCATTTCGCCCGTTCGAGTAGTGGTTCATACCTTTTCTCTACCACCCCTCCCTTAAGTAATTGTCCTTAATTTCAAACCCCCTTGACTTTAAATAAGTTGTAAAAGACGTTCAAAAGCTTTCCATGTTATAGAGCGCGAAAGGATTCGCGCCCCTGGAAATTTGTATGAATTTTTGGTTGGAAATCTATGAAAGATGTAATCCCTGCCTATAGTTCAACTCAAGGCTGCTTGACAAACTTTAGAAATCGTTCTTTTTTGGTCAAGTGCAGTGATTTTGTTGCAAAGACTGATTATGAGTTGTCTCGGAGAGAGGCTGAAGAAGCTTTATCCCTCTAGAACTTTCTAATTGCTTTCAGAAAGTATGTTACATACGAATTTGGATTGAAATGTAATGATATTTTCGTCTGTAGGTTTTCAGAACCTCTCTTTATAACTGTTTGATGATGTAACACAAACGTAGTTTGTCATGTCAAAGTCGCAGCTGCGTTTTACGGTTTCAGTTAAATAAAGTAATGCTTTCTTGTATTAGCAATTGTCTTTTTTTCAGAAAACGCCTTTTCAAAAGGTTGGTTGGGTAGCAGGGAATGGCGTGAAACTCGCTGAGCTTTTTTTATGAGTTTCGTAGCAACAAATGGTTTGGTTGTCATTCGCATTAACTTCTGTCTGCTACTAAAGTCTTTCGTTTCATGCAGGTCATGAAATGCCGTGTTCTGTCCTGTGAACCTAAAGCAGAACGGCTTTTGCTTTCTTTTTGCCTCAAACCGAAGTCAGTTGATGGCGAAACAAGAACTCTGTCGTTTTCTGGAGCCTCTTCATTTCGTGTAGGGCAGGTACGCTGATCTGTATTGCTTTGCCGACAGCTAAGTACTGATCATTAAGTTGCTGCTAAACCAGCTACGTACAAGTGAAGACATGTGAGTATCTGCAAAATCCAAAACAAGAGATTCAAGTTACCCCAGCGCGCTGTTCTGGACGTTCACGTGTTTAATTGGAATAATGATTTTTAATTCCAGCAACGTGATATTTCTGAGATTGTTTCTGTTTCTGAACGTTCATCAAACGAATTTTGAACCGAGGCGCTCTGCTTTAAACATTGCACCTTCTGCAATCATTTTATCGTTTTTACGTTTGTGTGTTCCTTTGCAGCATAACTTCAGTTAAGCAGCACTCCTTATACCCAGAAACTGTATTTGCAAACACGATGCAACAGAAGGCTGCATACATTCCTTCTCGCCTTCTGTGCAAGTTTTCTTACCAAAACAGCGTTGTATCATTTTTGCTGCAAATCAAAAAGTTTGACAAGCTACGGATAGTCTGCAAGTGCGTATGCGCAGCAGTGCGAAGCAATTTGCATCAATGGCGCAATGGACCTACCGTTTTCTGTTGTTTTACAATGGTTTACTAACTGAGTAAAAAGGATTTGCAACCCGCGGAGACGTGCTGCTTTTGAATGCATCGCGGCACGCAAAACGATTTTAGTGCAGTACGTTCGAACGATCCCAACCCATTTTGTTTCCATGCAGATTAGTGCCTTACTTTGCATTGAGGAACCGGCCAGAGTCCGATTTACTATATGTGACGTAATAATGCCCCTTGTGTTAGGATCGTAAAGCGAACAACATAAATGCACAAAGCTTTCAGTTGTTGAGCGCTACAAGGAAAACACAGGTGCCGATAAAATAGCAAGAATGGGCAGTTGGCACTAATTTATTTGCGTGTATTTTTAGCCTACTTATGAATTTCACGGTGAATTGTCGATCTAAGCCTATTACATTCTACCAAATCAACAAATGTATTGTACCAATGTCATTTTCTTCAATCTTGACAAAATGTCTTCGCAGGCCGTAGTTTGGAGACCCCTGCTTTACGGTATACCGTGGAACATAAGTCCATGCCACAATGAAGTTCTGCATGCGTTTTTGAAACTTATAACTAGTTTAGGCCGGATATCCTGGTGAAGATCTAGCACGTGCTAGGTGTGCATCATCCACCTACGCTGCTGGGCATTCGCTTTCACGCTTGTTATGGTATGTTGCACGAAAACTGTTAACGGAAATCTGAAAAGCGCAGCAGCTTTCCCTCCGTCATTTCAAATGTTCTAATCTTCGCAGATAGTGGATGTAGAAGCGCAGAGCAGGACCGAGGCGGGTTTCAAGGTGGCGGTCAGCGACAGTTCAATCTCACCAAAGCGACTCTTCGCCACTCTTCCAACGCAGCATCTTTCCGATTTCCGAACGGTCGCTGAAGCGCTCTCGGAATCGTTCGAGCCGAACACGCGTCTCAGCAAATGCGTCGTCCTGTCGCTCAAAGCGCCAGTTACTGGTGCGTCTGCGCTCTTTCCAAGTGGCTAATCGAGGCCTCCGCGTTATCTAGGAGGCCTTGGGCTAATGCTATCGTGGCACACTTCTTCGCTTTGTATTTGTGGTAGCCTAAGTTTCAGTCTCCATTTTATTGGCAAAAAATTGCTTGTTCGTGCGGCACGACACTGGTCAAACTTCTTTGCAGTGTCGATGAAGCCGAGTCTAGTGCAGTACGCTGTGAACCACGCTGGCTCTGATGACCAGCTGTGCTTCGGCGATTTGCATCCAAACCTCACTCTGCCAGGCTTTGTACGCTACGTTGCTGAATACGGAGTGTTCGTGGAAGTTCCCAATGGCCTCGTAGGTCTATGCCCAAAGTCGGTAAGATGACTGTTTGCTATGTGCTTTTGTTTACATTTTTTCTTTTTACCCTTACATTGCGCCGCTTCACGCAGAGCAGGAGGCATTTTGCTTCGTTTCAGCCTTCGTACGAAAATAGTGCGTTTGCTTCCACTTCCTCACATTTACTTTTCCTACTGCTTTGCCGAAAATGTTTTTGTCCGTCCGTAACACAGTATCGCGGCTGTTCGCCTGTCGCCCGTTTTCGCCGTGACGTCAGTGTCACTGGCAACGCAAGCTCCCGCGTCTTTGCTGGTACAGAACATCGAAACAATGAACGTTTTGTGCTCAGCTGAAATGTTTCAACGCCACCGTTTGGTTCGCAATTAAAATTACTGAGAACGGATTTCTGTAGCACATGTTGTGAAGCAATGAATAGCAAACTGTATCTTTGTGATGAGATGGAATGCATGCGGCTTTAACGCATTGCGTTTTTTATTTGATAAGCACTGTATGATTAATCTTAATGCATCTATCAGCAACTTTTTAAGTTTGGTAGAAGCACTGCGTAGAGAAGAAAAATCAAGGGCGGCTTAAAAGTTGGTAGATGTTTTGGTAAGTGATAATAATCCATCAGCAAGCATAATTTCTTATTCAGTAAGATGTTGACATCAAAACATTTTCAGTTTTCGACCATTTTCGCCTCCTTTCCTCTAACGGTTTGGCGGATTTTTTTTAAAGGGTGAAATTCCGGTCAAATATTTAGGTTAAATTGCCCTTGTATTGCTTCGTTAAACAAAAACTTCTGTCTTTTCCTGGCTGGATAGGCGGGCAGGTTTAAGTATGAAAAAAACTTACCGAAATTAGTTTACTTTTAAGAAGTACCCCGTAATGTGAGTATCCACGCAGAAGGATAAATTGTGGCTGGAGATATAACATGACAACAGTTGCTTAACGCAGTAGATCAGGAGCCGACTGGAGTGCGCTTGAAATAGAGGCCTGACTCTTTCCATAGTAATAGAGGGTTTTACCAACAATCTCCTTTCGTGCATTTAGCGACACCGCGTCATTTAATGCGAGCTTCTATATCTGTGTCCATTGATATCTACCAAATCACAGGTTAAGGCAGTTGTTTCGTTTCAACGGACTTTGACGTAAATCACGTGATGGTTTTATTTCACGCAACGTCTTCTGCTTCGTCTAATGGGATTCACGTTTTTTTCCTCTTTCTCTACAAAACGGCTACGTTTTTTTGCGAGCGAACTCTAAAAGTATTATTAGCTTAAGTCTGAGCGTCTACTGCGGTTGTTCGGGTGACAATCAAAGGTGTGACGCAACGACATCGTCACCTCTCTACTGGTCGACTGGGCCGGGAAATATTTCTAATCTCAATTTTTTCGTTGTTTTGCCGCAATGTGTCATAGTGGTCCCCAGGGTTGGGAACTTCGTTTTTTTTGCGGTCAAAGTTTGAAAATTTTGTCGTTTTCAGAAGTTGTTTAGCCGCAAATATTGTGTTTGGCCTTTTTTGAGTATTTTTGAAAATTTCGCCGAATATTGGGCTAATTCGCATGTGGTACCACATTCCGGAAATTAAACACTCAGTATGTCTCTATGCGCACTCTGACAATCACCCTTCCCTTCCTTACAGTTGAAATTACCCAGTTTAACATTCCAACTCTGGATAATTGAAATAGTTAAAGACGCGAAGTGATCATTGTTATGTAATCAATCGATCGAACTACAAATCGGCTGTCTGGTTTGAAATCTGGTCAGCCAGGCAGGCAATATTAACGTGCTAAACTGTGTTATCAAAAATATTTGTTTATAAAAATAAATAACAAGCGCATTTGGCCTTAAAGCCCGAAGCTTTGGCCGTTTGTGAGAGTTTACCTGGCCACTGCGCTGATGAAGTATCTACCAACCCTGGTGGGCCCAACAAAAAAGTGCCAGTAAGACAGTTGAAGTAAGAAAGAAAGAAAAAGACAGTGGGTTGCAAGCTGAAAACGATCGGTAAGCGTTAGTCCAGAGCATTGCCTTCTGTATGTGTCCTGTTTTTAGGTCGATTGTTTGTTCGCGTGCCGCCAATGCATCACGCACGAGTTTCTCAAGTGGTTTGTCACTAAAGCTCTTTTATCGAAGATAGCCCCGTTTCCCTGATATGTACTGATAATGATGACATTGTGTCTGGATGTTTGGTGTCGTTGATTTCAACTTCTTTCCCGCCAACACATCCTGTGCTGTTCACATCGGCGCGAAAAGTCAAAACACTCAATACAACCAATGATTATCCCAATGTATAAGGTGACTAGCGCAAAGTGAGTTGGGTCAGAACGCAGAGGTCAGTTGCGAGATGCCGTATGTGGTGTCACCCTTGGAGTTAACCTGTAGCAACTAATGTTCCTAGTTTTCGTTCGAATTTCTTTGCATTAATTTCCGCTGCTCAAAGTATTTTGTTTGTTGTCTTTCGGATTTCATAAATCTGCTGAAGAACTGATCAATGAGTCGTGCATAACGGCAGATCCAGGCAAAGCGTTGCTCTACGATTTCCTCCCAAACACCGTCAGGGTTTGTGTGGAAGGACTTTAAAAGTGACTTTTCCCCTATTCGTTTGATAGATAAATGTCCTCATTATTGGCTGATTATTACATGTAACCAATTTTCGACGTTTGTCACTACAACTTATACTTGTAATGTTATGCTAGGTTGAAGGTTTCAATGTTTGTTGCAGGCTATGACGGACCATTTTTTGCATGACATCAGTGGCCATTATTTCGTCGGGCAATCTGTGGTAGCTATGGTGACAAGTGTGGATCAAGAAAAGAAGCGGTAACAGTCTTTCTTTTCTTTATTGTTAATGCACAGTCAATGCCGTAAGATGGTCGTTGTTTGAACTAAAGAATCCTATTGTGTTGGGCATTGTTGTAAACATCTGACCTTTTTGTTATTTCAGTTTGGAAGGCATGCATTTACTCTCAAAAATCATGTGTCAAAACCGTAGCAGTAAATGTTTCGCTGCCTGTCATAAGGATGTTTATAATTTTGTACTTCACGTTGGGTTTTCTCTTGTGAGTGCGTGATGCACTTTAAAAATGTTTTGTAAATTTTGGATGCAGTGGTCCTTTAGCAAACCTGACACCTAGGCGTTTTATTGTGCAGTTTTGTCGTTACTTTGCGGCCATCAGAATGTATCTTGGAAAACAGTCCAAGCAGAGGCAGATGCTACTGTCAAGAACTACTTTCCACAAGGACGCTGTTGAAAGGTAAGGTTTTGTTTGAATGTTTGGGTAAATTAGCGAAACGTGATCTATTTCATTTTAGCGTATGACTTGTTTGATTTCATTTTTTACGAAAGGTACGTTCAAAATGAAACCGCGATAACTTTCCTCATCTGCTCGCTTGTCCTTCGCTTCAAATCCTTCGCCTGCGATCTCGCGCTAAGGATGTGTAACATCTTCCACAAAACAGATTGTTTTCAACAGATCCAGCGCTTTTCATGGGTAAAGTTGTGAGCATCACGATGGTTGAAGGTGCAAATGGCAGTTACACCGTAGAAGGCTTGGACCTGTCAGATTATTCCGTGCAACTCTGCAGCGTGGAAGGTGGAGTAGATTTGCTCTGAAAATGTTTCGCTGTTAAGATCAGCCTTATGTCATAAAGTTCTGCATGCGCCGTTTGCAAATGGTTACTGTGCTTTTGATTTTGACTTATTTTGCTGACTATAGATGAGGGTTTTATCGAATTCTTGCTATGGCTTGCTATTTTGTCAAAGATACACAAAAAGAGTGGTAGTAAATCGTTTTTCCTACTGCTTCCAAAGAACTAGTACTGTCCAGTCGCGTCGGAAAATGTCTGTAAATTGCAGTGAATTCTGCCTTTAAACAATCAGGTGATTGCAGGTGGTGCAACGCTGAATGATAAAGCTGTTGTTCTTCACTTTGACAAAAAATCTGGCTTACTTCTGTGCAATGATGGAGCAATGGTGAAGTGCTACCAGTCGTCTGCGCACGAAACTGTAAGTGGTTTTCTGCCTGCTTTGTTGACATCTGTTGCGCTATGACCATTTTTAATCGTGTTCTGTGCATAGTTTACCTCAGAGTAACTGTATGGCGCCAAAACTATACGAGACGTTGATTAACACCCAACGTGTTAAACATACCTTTCCTTGTGACTCTCTGGTAGATGTGAAGTGAGGTCCTACTGAAGATTGGGCAAGTCAATGCAAGGTTTATAAAAATCTTGTTTGTTTTTTAAATAAAAAAATTTTTTTTTCAAATTGATTTTTTTATTCGAATCAGATTTTTTTATTTTTATGATATTTTTTTATTTAATGTGTAGGGGGTGGCCACCTAAACCTTGTAATTTTTAATTTTTAAGAATTTATTTTAATATAATTTTTGTGCTTCCAAGAACAGCAACTAGAAACAGCTGAAGTTCCATTCAAACTTTCTTGGCTCTTATGCAACATCCCTTATTGCAAATCAGTTCATAACACCAGTATACAAAACGAAATATTTATCGAAATGACAGCACTGGAAGGCATGCATTTATCAGTTTAACGAATTCATTGACACTCATGGCATGTTGAAAAGCCTGTACGTAAATACATGCTTGACAGCTTTTTCGGTGCCAAGTCGATCTTCGTTCTTAGAATGGATGCTAATTAAATGTGTCTGAGAAATAAAACAAAACTTTAAAACTTCTTTTTTTACTTGTTTTTTATATTTTTATTGCTTGATTTAAATAAATCGACCCTGACTCGGTGACGGTGACCTTTAACCTTTGGCGGGATACCCATTGGATTTTCTCAAAGCGAACGTCCTCCTTCGTGGGGGTTCTGTCACATACACAAACGCCTCGTACTGCGATTCTTTCGATGTGGGTTACTATTTCAAATTCTGAAGTCGATTCGTAAGCATATACGGATGGTCGTGAAGTTATCCGGTGTACCTGTGACATCTGGTTAAACATAACCGACCGGTCAAGATAAACAGCGCACTCACCATGACGTTGTCACAACAAGTGTAGCTACGTGGCAATGTGATAAGGAGTAATACGTACCTCTTAACAGAATCTCTTTGCTACTTCGTCAAGGTCAACCCCGGTCAGTCTCGTCATTGTCACGTTCTATACATGAATGAGGACGTTGCTATTGGTTACTGCAAAGTCGATCATCGGATCATGTGCGTGTCAGTGAAGCATCACTGGAACGAGTCGTCCGCTTCAACCCTTCGTTTGTTCAAAACCGGCGAGACCGTTCAAGTTCGCGTTTCCGGGATGTGAGTGCGTTGTTACTGGATGTTGTGCTTGCTTCTGACACGAGTTGTCATTGGTTCTATCGTTCCTCGGATATTTACCGCTGAAAGCCTTTAGGTTTAGCATAAAGTGCAGTGCTTCAGGTCGGTTGTTTTAGTAACGGGACTAAAAATTTTTCCGCCATCAGTTCCTATGCATGTGATTGAAATTTTCGGATTCGATCATCTGGCACAGGTGCTTCACGATTAAGTGATAGTGCGCGATTCATGGAATGTCAGGAACTTTGTTATGTTAATTGACTGTGTTGGAACAGCAAAACCTTTCTGCGTCTTTAGCACAGCTGTGGTAAACTTTGGAATCTTATTAGACGCCTTTGAAAATTTTTGTAAGTTCACAAATTAGAAATGCGTTTGCAGCCAACGGTTCCATTGATACACAGAAATGATTTCTGCATTAAAAAGTTATCTGGACCGTGAAGAACCCTATTAAGCACGGCGCTCACTGAGCTGAAGCGGCAGCATGCTTGGCCTTTGATTTTTCAAGCGTTCTTGATGACGGTCATTAGTGTTGCCGCAAACAACCGGGGTTCGCGGAATTCTTGCAGGAACGACGAAGGTGTTCTGTTCGGCGATCTGAAGTTGAAAGCTGGCGTTGGCAAACGCGTCCGTCAAGATTCTGAACTGTCCGACTCTGTTACATTGGACGTATCGCAACTGTACAAGGGTTTGCGAATTGGTCAGAAGGTGAGTCGCCGTCTGTTTGTGGCTGAGTTCCTTCTGGCTTGTGTTGATCAGTGCACGTGATGTTGCAAAATTTTTGAGGAAGTGGGGACCGCAAAGCAGCTGTGTGCCCCATTACACTCACTTGTACCCACAAGCATTGTGTTGGGATGAAATGGGTGAGCCGCTGTGAAAGAAGCTGGTGAAGGTAACTTAGAGTTTTTTTGATTGGCAGGTGGAAGGAACAGTGAAATCGATTCGAGCAACTTGCGCTTTGATCGCTTTGAACTCTCTTCCTCGTGTTGCCGGGCGAACTCTAGTGGGCAGACTGCACGTCTCTGAAATTGAGGAAAGTCCTGAAGACGGTGCTACTCCATTATCCAAGTATGTCGAAGCGTGTTTGCTGACAAACGAGAATCGTTGCAAAAGTCCCGAATGTGCGTTTCAGCATGGTCTGTTCGTTTCTCTGAATACATGCACGCAAAAAATAAAAGTCAAGGTGACAGTTAAAATATGAATCAGCATGACCAAACATTTCATCAAGCGATGTCAAGTGACCTCCTCAACGAATGTTACCTTATTGGGTATTGTGGCCAATTCGCAGGCTTTAAATCAGTGTTTCCCAAAGTAGGTGGGCGATGTAAAGATTTTGGGGCGGTGAAGCAAAAGGAAGGCGTTTATTACTGTTTTTTGATATTAAGACCACTCCATACTCTCTACCTGTGCTTCACATGGCAGATCGGTCAGACTTCAACTTCGGTGCGGCATTTATGACGCCACAGCTCCCCCGCGCTGGGAAAGCAAATCCGTAGGTTTGTTGTGCGTCATTAATATTGGAGGCATTTATTACTGTGATTTTGATGTTAAGCCATACACGCGGGACACAAGTCCAGATCAGAAGCAGTTGACGATAGCTGCTCGGATTTTTGTGACTGAAACTGCGACACTTCAAGACAAGAACTGCCAGAGCAGAGTCAGTAGACAACTAGGAAACATGGCAAAAGCTCCTCTCAGGTTTTTTGCACTGCACATACATGTAAATTTTGCAATGTTCAGAATTAAAAAATGTACTAACAATGTGACAGAGTGGTAGTCCATTAATGTAAGGACACAAAGGTTTGAGCCGAAACTGACCCTCCCCGTTGCCAAAATGATGTGGAGATCAGTAGCGGGCTTACCATCAAGCACACTAAACACATACTTAGGACACGCTGTTTTCTGCTTAATTTCGAACCGATAACCTCTTGGCGACGCGGTCTGACTAACTGCACAGGGCACCACGAAATTTAGAGGAGTGTGAAAATGAGTTGAAGCAAATGAAGATATGTAATGAAATTGGTATGTGCCAGTGAAAATTGAAAATAAAATAATTTACTAAATTAAATTTTATTTGCGAAATATATCTTAATGCTTAATCGTATTTTCAATTCAAAGCATGCAAAAACTGTGTGGTCGCGTGATAAACCGTACATGAGGGGGAGGGGCGCTAGGAACCCCACCTTGAGGCAGGGGGCGCCAAACAGGGAAAGTTCAGGAAACTCTGCTTTAAATCCTAATAACTGCGTCGAAGTTAAAAAAGCGTAGCCGTGATATTCTTTTGGAAATGTAGATCCCGAGTTTTCGAGGACTTCTCAACCACAGGGAAATCCTCAAACGTTGTTAAGTCTCATCTCATATTACAATGCTTAAATTTTTTGAGGATAGATCGAGAAGTCTTTCCGTCTTTTAACAGCTTTTTCTTAAAATTTGGGGCTTTAAAAACAGTAAATTATGAAAGCGCGGTATGTATTCGTAAAAAACGAAACAGCCCGTTTTTTCGTACCATTTACGGGTTGGGCGCAAAGTTGTCCACAGATCTAAGACGAAATATCGCGACCATTCACGAGATGTGTTGAGCCTCATCTTGGCGGGAACAAATGAGCTAAGGCACTACTAGCGTTGGCGATTGTTCGGTTTGTTTGGCTGGCTGATGTGTGTTTGATACTCGTGTCTTTCAGACTCAAGGTCGGCAGCGACGTGTCTTGCTACGTGATCGGCTGCCGAGATGTTAAAACTGAGAAGTTTCTTGAAATTACCCATCGCAAAGGCACTAGAGGCGTACCAGAGCTGAGTCTTTTCCGCTCCTCTGCCTCTGACGTCTGCGAAACCGCGATTAAGGACAGATACCCGGTTGCAAGTGAAGTCACAGCGTTTGTGAGAAAAGTAATAAGAATGCTGAAATTTATTCATAGTGTTTTACATGTTTAGATGCTTTTTGCATTTTATATTTTCTTTATTTTTTGATATAGTCCATTGTTGCATGTAGATGCTTTGTTACATCTGCATTCCGCCCCTTGCGTTTCGTTTGTAGTTGTTGACATACTTGCTGCCTCAGCTTGTTCGCTCGTTTATTAGTATTGTTCGAAAGCGCGTCTTATTGCAGGAATAATGGAAATGCATTAAACATCTTGGACACCTGTTGCGTTAAAGCGAAATTTCACGCGATTGATTGTCGGTGTTAAGACAGCGATATCTCCACCGAGCAGGCAACATCTTGTCTTTTTCTGAGCCTGTTTGAGTTGATTGAGTCATAACTGTGTCTCATCATAACCCGCTGTTTCATGCGCTTTTACAAACCGTCTATTTTGTGTCTTGCTCTCTGGTTGGACAACTCGTAATTTTCAGCTTTTCCAGATCAGATTAGAATCAAAATTAGAGCTACTCAGTTTTCCGAAATTAGGTTAGAATTACCGAATTCGCGAAAACTAGAACTTAAACTAAACTCTGAATTAGAATTGCAAAAAACAAGTTCAATTCGTACCAAAACGGAATTTATTCGCATAAATACGAGAATGGTAAAGATTCGTGCGCAGAAATCGATTCGGCGCGTTTCGTAATGTACAATACGGCTGAAAATTCATGCCAACCGATCCGATGGTACTGTCATATGTTGGCAGTTCGTATTAGCTACTGTTCATCACAATGCCATACTGTATGGCTGGCTTCGGTGATTGCTGCAGCAACTTTCATCTTGTCGTTGCGCGAGATACATTCTTGTATCACTTGCTGAAAAACGCTGTTGAGCAAAGTAGCATTTACGGTGAAGCGGGCAATAAGAAGTAAAATTCGAAAAGCGGGAAATAAGAAGTAAAATTCGAGCTTAGAAGCTTTTCACAAATAAGAATCACTGGCATTTGGCTTCAGATTCATCTCATTAGACCACTGCAATTATCTTGTTGTTCAAGTGTGCCGCAATTGACCAACTTCCGTGTTGTGCAGTATGATAAGAAATTCAAGTCCTTGCGAATGGAGGTCGACCCGTCATTTCATGGCATCTTGCCGCGCCTTCTTGTTTCCGACGATCCGACCGTTGTGAAAAAATGCGAAGGGAAGTTTCGCCCTGGTAGAGCTTTGCAATGCGTGGTAGTGCGCAACGACGGGAAGAATGTGGTGCTGAGCAGAAAAGGTGAGCGCCCTGTTACTTTAGCAACTTGCCTTTTTTGTGTTTTTCGTTATCACCGCTTTTCTACGCGGCCTTAGTTATTTCATTTGCAGCTGAGAAAAGCAATTGATGTTAATGTTGTCGACCTGTTGATTGTGCAACGGCGTGACGCGGACACGCATGCGCGGGCAAAGCGTCCACTGCCTCTGTGCTCACGCAGGCGAACTTTTGAAATTGTTTTCAAGGCGCTCTGGTCGACGCTAAAACCTGCGCAGACGTAACGCGAATCCAGCGAGGCTGTGTGACCAACGGCGAGATAAGGAAAGTGGTTTCGGACGGCCTTCTGCTCCACACTGAACTCGAAACTCAAGGGAAGGTTTTTATCACTGACATCGGCGACGAGTTCGTCGAGGAACCAACAAAGAGCTTTTTTGTCGGAGAGTTCGTCAGGTAAGTTCCCGCGGAATCGATGTTGATGCCAAGTGTCGCTTTCTGGCTCGTGTGTGGGTGTTGCGTCAAACTTGACCGGCTTTGGTGACGCGAGCAATTTTGTGATTATGTTCAGATGTTGCGTCCTCGACAGCTCAGACCACGAGCGCTTGATATTATCAATGAGAAAATCCGCGATCAGCGAAGAGGCTTCGGAACCAGTGGATCCTGATGTTCGCGACGCATCAATGCTGAAAGAAAATCGCCTCCTGCGCGGTTTCGTCAAATCGACCTCTTCGGTACGAAATGTCTACGATGCGTTTGTAACGGTTGACTTTTCTGTTAATTTCTGCGTATTTTCAGTTTGGACAGTTCATAAGCAAGTAGTGCGCATGTTGGACTGAAAACCAAACATGATTTTTTTAAACAACAGTTGTCAAGGTCTGATACCGGTGTTGATTCCTGTAATTCAGTAGAATGGTGATGGTATTAGCAGGTTTTTTTTTAAGGAAAAATGTTAGGTACCCGGTATGGACCTGTAGGGACCCGATTTTCTCTGATTCTGGGGACCCAATGATAACTTTCTCTGATTCTAAGGACCCGAATAAAACAGCTTAAAAAAACTCTGGTGTTAGTTTATCAAAAATATCTGAGTGTAATTGTTTGTTGTCGAAAACTCAAACAAGTGCACCAACTCACTTATTCCGCAGTGCATTTACCAATTTTTTCAAATTAGGAACTTAGACTTTTCTAGTTACGTAATCGTTATGTCATTCTGTCAAAATGTGGTAACGCAGGGCAGTTAAAGGCAGCGTTTCCGTCATGCTTAATCCACCGGCAATTTTCTCCGTAAACGTCGCCATTAAAACACAGAATTGCCACGCTGTGTTCGGGCGTGACCGAAAGCGCCTTGGTCTGCGTTTCATTCTTCGAATACTTCTTACTATTTTGCAGACGGGAATCTTTGTTACTTTATCGCGGCGTTTTCACGGCCGGGTGACATTTGAGCGGGCAACGAAATTCTTTCTTCGTAATCAAAAGAAAATATCTGAGATCTTTTATCCCGGAAAGCTGCTGGTTTCTTGCGTGAAAAGGTGAGTCCTGTGGCAGAACGTGACCCGGTGCGTCGCCACCCGCATCGCCGCCGCGTTTATCTACGCGACTTTTTATGATTTGCGACTTAAATCGGATACAGCAAGGTCGCTACTGAACCCGTGGTATCTGTGTTTCAACAGCAAGATGCTATGAACAAACGACGACAGTAAATGTGGATAAATAAGAGTAACCCGACTCTGTGCGTTTTACCAGTGCGGCGCCACTCGTTGTTGCGTAGCAGCAGAGGTCACGTGTCATTAATCCGGTCCTATTGTTCAATTAGCTTCTCGCCACAAGATGGCAGGATCGAACTCTCTTTGTTGGAAGAAGACACTGGTAAAGAAGACGTCATCCCTGAATCGTTGAAATTATCGCTGAGGAGCGCAAGGAAGAGAAAATCAACTCAAGACAAGTCTGACAATGAACTAGAAAAGAAGTAAGCGTTTCAGTAAAGGGGTGGTGAAACTTTTTGACCCGATGGCGGAATTTGCGACTGCCTGACCATTGGAGGGCCGGATACAGTGCAATTCACGTAATCTATGCAAAAATAGGTTGTTGAAATGTATTGCAGTACAATAACAACAAATTCACACCATTTTATTAACACTTTCTAGCGCTGCTTGCAGCTAAGTGCTTCTGCGGCAGAGAAGCCAAAAAGAGACAGGCAGCAACCAGGTAGTTTGGCCATCCCTGCAATAAACAGTTTTATTTTTCGTGTGCATGCACGCGTTGCTGTCGTCCTTCCCCGATGATGTCTTTCGGTGTTGCTATAAGTGTGTGTTTGGCTGTATCATTATTTAACAATTTGGATTTTTGTTTTTACTGTCGTGGTGTTAACGTTGGATTGAATTGCAAAACGTAATAACTGCTGTTTTTTCTCGCGTTACGGTCGTTTTTTTCTGACAATTTCTTTCCACTCGTGGTCAGAACTTGCAAACAGCAACAACTAAGGCTTTTCATCGGCCGACAACCCCGTCCTAACGTTGCTAGCTGACTCTGAACTTCACGCATTTTTTGCAGAAAGCGCAAAAAGATGACGAATATCAAAACGTCATCAAAAGCCAGCGTCGAAGCGATGATCACCAAGACTTCTGTGACACCATCACATGCAAAGGTCAGTTTTGCGCCCTCGTGTGTTTCTTTTTCCGACTTAACGCGCTTTCAACTTTGTAAGTGCGCTGAGCAGGACCGTCTAACAACGCACGGTTCTTTTACCCTGAATGCAGTTGGTGCGCTCGCTGCTCAAGCAGCGAGTTCGCTGCACCTTGTGGATGCGAACGACCAGCCGTATAAATATAGTTCGTTTCAAATATAGCTCATTAGCGGGTGTTAGGAACTATTGCGTGCAAACTTATAATTGCCGATATGCCGGGCAAGTTCCTATTTTTGGTTTGATTGTTCCGTAATCTAAATCCAAGACTGTTGGTTAATTCTTAAATGCAGATATGACAGGCAGTCTAATCAGTCGGGCACCGTATGCCTGCACAGTTTCCCGCTGAACGGAGGTCCCGGATGTTATCGCAGTCGAAGACAATGCGCCAAACTTTGACGCTACGAAGACAGTTTAAAAGTGTCATTTCCTGTTATGCGATATAACATTTCTGCGACTCTGCTCCTACGCCCGGTCGTCGCTCTGTCAGGTGATTGCAGTTTTAGTCAGTTGTCGGCGCTCTACGATTTCGAAATGCCAAATGCCCCGATTCTGGCGCCCCCTAAACGTCTTGTGCCGTCTTCGTCTCTTAACAATCACTCGGCGCGAGCTGCGTTCCGCGAAGCTGCCGGCGTACTCACGTGCGGTTACGATGACGCGTGCAGCCGTCCCAGCACCCAGACTACATGACGTGATGTGCTTGGCTGGCAATCCAGACATTTTTCACAGTACAGACAGACGCGCCTACAGCAGAATCATTGGTACATGCAATCATGGAACTGCCTGCTACAGTTTCTTGCCAAACAATGAGCTCGGAAAATATCTGCTGACAAGCCTTCCCGCCAATGTCCCTCGTGAGTTCTGGGGCCGGTTTCAAGGAAGCACTGCCGCAGTGTTTGTCAGTAGCTGCGCTGTGGTTGGATCTGATCGTCCTTCCGGTGGTGACTTCGAAACCCGTTCTGTTCGAGAATCAGCATGCGTCGCCTACGCTTTGTTCTTTTCCGTGCATGCACAAAATTACTTAGAGGAACATTGCTCACCATTCGTTAGGACAGACTTCTTCAGCCACAGACCGTCTGTTCACTGCGCTCGTCTTTCCCCGAGGCCATCGTGATAGACACTTTAGTTGACCTTGTTTTCCCCTCGACATAAAGCACCGTTGTTAACCACAGCACTATATTTCGGACAACGTCAACCCTGCCGGCCCGAAAAACTTATGGTGGCCTCCTCTATCTGCCTAATTGCCTTCAGATTAAATGGTAAGAAAGCAGGAGCAGTGTACTTATTTGGTACTATTTAAAAATCACTCTCTGATGGCGGATTGCATTTGATGAACAACGACAGTTTGTTGCGGACGTCATAGATGGCCAAAATACTTGCCTGCAAGTTTCAATTCGATCGAATTTTTGTGTTCAATGTAGTAATGAGGAAAACCAGGGACCGCGCCTGTTTAAAGTTTGAAATAGCAACACTTGAAAAATGTGAAAGGTTTGAAAATAGCTTTTCTTTCAAATGTATTTTAAGTTGGTTCAAACTTCAACCGGCACAGTGTTGTTGCCTTGCGTGCATTTGTAGAAGTCCACGTGCCTAGAACAGCATATGTAAAATTGACGTTTGCTGTGGTATGGCTGGGTTCGTGGATCTGCAGTTTCTGCATTCCAGGCAGTTTATTGCTTTTTCAAACTGCAACTTAATTATTAGTTCGGCGCAGTTGCCGTCATTAGCAGGAAATGGGGAGTAGAGATTTTAATTCGTTGTGAAAAAAATACAGCTAGCTTTGCAATATTTCAACTTAGTTTGATTTGCGAAGGTTTTAGTACTATCGTCAGTTTATAAGACATGCTTGTTATTAGGAAATACACATTACTGTCCGGTAGGATGATTATTTTCAAGGTTAGAGTGTTTTCATTTGATTGAGCAACTATTTCCAACCAACGTTCTCCGTTTTTTGGCACTTACAGGTCGTGAGCCATTAACTGTGATTTCGCAATATGCGTAACAAAAAACAAATGTATGGGTATTATTTTTGTTGGATTTTGACCGACATTATTTTGGTCGATGGTCCATCGTATCAGGAAAACCAGTTTTTCGTAATGAGAATACTTCTCAAGTTGCCCCTGAAATATAAGATTCCAATTCGAGGAAATATGTAATCTCCGTATTAATGCTGCTCCTGCGACAATTTCCAGCCAGTGCTGCTTTTAGCCTCAAAGGTCTTACGCTTCATATTCTAAATTGAAATCATATGACGTGAGAAAAAGTTTTTTTCTCAGCCTCGTTACACCATTTCGCTCGCTTGCTCGGAGTAGTCGTTTAAATCAACCCAGACGTTTTGTTCGACTGATGGAAATCGATTTACGTGGATGCACGATTACTCTAAACTTTCTGTCCCATGACCAAGTGTCTTGTTCTCTTTTGTATTTTTATGGAAGCGAAAACGTTGGATTCTGTGCATCATACATTTTGTACTGGTGTAAAGCTTTCCAGTCTTAGTGAAACGTTTGAGGTTGGTGGAGCTCGATTTCGAGCATTTAGGCAAATTAGCTGTAGTCACCTTCTTCAATGAAAACTTGGCAATCTCTTTTTGCTGACACGCAGAGCTTTCCGCAGACATATGTATGGCTCTACGGGATCGTTCAATCAGCTCTGCTATGTGATCGACCGCAGTCAGAACCGGTTTTAGGGTAATTTCCATGCTACATTTTTTGCAGCCTAGCGGATCACTTGGTAGGATATACGTCATGGCATGGTTATAAATTATGTGGTCGAAACAAGACCCGGTGTCTTCATCAAGCAAATTCCATTGTTGCGTCGCAGATTAGCCAATCAGTGTCAAGCGCGCGGAAATTAGTTGGTAGATTGATTTCCAAAGCTTTGGCCAATTGTGCGTTTTCTCACGCGCATATTACCCCGTCGAAGTTCAGTTTCTTAGAAGTACATCCGTTATTGCTTGTTTACGACAGCTGCACCTGAGCGTTGTTAACGGGTTGGCACTACGGCCTCAAAAATTGGCCTTATACATCGATTAAGGCGAGTAGCCGCTGGGCACAGCGCATTTGTTCACTGCTTTCACGTTGTCGTGTGTTTGAGCTGATTTTATTCACCGCATGTTATTACCCAGATCAGAACAAGCGCATCCGATGCCAGCAACAACCTGGACCCTGGCTTCGATTGGTCGGATGACGCTCCAACTGTGCCTGCGTATGACGACGACGACAGCGGAATCGAGGACATCAAATCGGTAATTGCTACGTCACGAATAAAATCGAAATAATAAATGGAGCCTAGCAACAAACGCCAGAGTGTTTATTTGGAAGTTGTGTGACTTAAAGAAATTGCAACGTACGTTGAGTGTTGATAACATCAAGATATCCCTGAGCCATGAATTTCATGTCTCCTCTGCGTTTCATCCCCTTTTTGAACTGATTTTCTGTACGTTTGTGAAGTGGAGAACGTTCGCGAAATATTGACCAAGTTCAAGTTGCGTGAGGTTGTTTGACAATTCTTGCAAATTTGTGCATGCTGCTTTGATTTTGATCAGTAACGATCTAGATTTAATGATTGTAGTTTCGTATAAATATGTTTCAAATTGTTTCATGGTCGATATTTTGATTCCGCCACCAATCTAAGCAGTATACTCGTCATACCTTACGTCAGGACGCTCGCGAAGCCAAAAAGCGTCAGAGCGAAAAGGAACGAGAGAACGAAGAGCTGCTAATTCAGACAAAAGAAAAGGAATTGATGGACAAAGGCAAAGTGCCGGAAAGCGCGCCGGAATGGGAAAGGCTAATGATTTCCAATCCACAAAATTCCATGGTATGCATCCAAAGCTCGTGCGCAGGTGTTGGCCTGGCATAGTATATAGGAATTAACATCGAGGAACTAGTGATATGAAACGCGCGATAAATAACATGTTTGAACGTCAGTGGTAGCATTCCCCAAATGTTTTTCGATTGCCACTGGAATATGAGATGTCACCGTATTTTTTGATAATTAGGTTCACTTCGTCAACCACACAGCCGCTGGTATTTTTGTTGTATCTTAACCTACGTGTCCATGCTGATTGATTGAGCAACTTATCACATGTCAATCGTTTTATAAAGGACCGGACTTGGTCATTTAATACCATTCGTCAGCGTCGCCCGTATAGTTCTGCAGCCGCTGTCCATATTCTTTGCGATGCGCAATTAGCGTCTGGATCTGCTGCGGCATCAAATTTTACACCTCCGTAACCAGCCCAGGCCACCCGCTAACTGCCGCGTCTGGCGGCTCCAGATACACTCGTAAATAACGATGGGCGATGGTTACCCAAGAAAGCCCACTGGTGAAAGAGGTCGTCCAACTGGTGTCCTGCCTGTCTTCCCCGATAGAAAAGTTTCTTTCCGTCGTCCAAGTCACACCTGCCATGTTTTCTGTGTTTCATCGCACAAGTCTCAACTGTATTTTCTCGAGCTGCGCGTAAACGCGATTTTTCAAACTGTAATGGTCACCTGCGTGGTATTATTAAGCAAAAAGTTACCATTTTGGTCTGCAGTAAAATCGGACTTCCGCAAGAAGCATGGCGTTCAGCTTCATCGCGCATAGACGAAGGCCGCAACCCCGCGGCAAGAATTATGTCTCATTTAAGCGGAACATCTGCCCTGCGTTTAAATTGAAGCGGGAACTGTTACGATTTAGTCTCAGGTCCAAACCTGGTCAGACACACAATGCTTGAGGGTTTTCGAATGAAGTAGCTTATTGTTAAACGCGGCGCTCCCGCGTTCATCTCAAGTGTGAAAGTTTCCATTTAACGTATTTTGTTGATACATGAATTTAGTACAGTATGTCGATTTATGAAAGTCGTGCCTCAATGCGCAGCAGGGTTGGAGCTTGACGAGCGATTAAAACATTTGCAGTTGTGGACGAGGTACATGGCTTTCTTTCTGCATGCGACCGAAGTCGACAAAGCTCGAGCAATCGCCGAAAGAGCTCTCAAGACGATTTCGTTTCGGTAAGATTTGTTTTAACACAATGTCTAACTTCAGCCCTACACACATGTATTCAATTGGACCAGCCCTTCTTACGCGAATTCGACTCTTACCCTGTGCTGGTGGTTTTGCAGCTACAGTTGCGCTTGCCACTGAAATATTTTTGTGTCTCATCAACGCTTAAGATTTTTTCCGTTAGTTAAACATTGTTTTGCCGATCTTTGTCTCGGGAATGTGTGCATCAGTGAGCGAACATCCCCGTCACATTTTCCATCACTTGTGCCGTATTAATAAGAATGGGGAAGGAATCAACGTAAGATTGATATAACAGGGTATTGATATAAATATGTATGAAGGACATCCTATAACTGCTACAGTGACGAAAAAACAAACTGCTTGAGTCAGTCGATAATTTGGAACATTTGTTGTGAAGTCCAAACCTCAATCTTCCGTCCCTGTTTCTTCAACTTCTAGTGAAGTCAAATGAAATGAACACATATTGTCTAATTCAGACCCGCAACCGGGCAATTGCCCCCCGAAATTTTAAAAAAGACGTTTAGTTCTTAGGTACAAAAAGTTACAATCATTTTGTCCCCCATCCGAAAATAGTACAACACAATTTACAATCATTTTGACCCCACAGAAAATATCAGCTGGTTGCGGCCCTGGTTTAAGTGTGCTTCTGCGGTGAGATGAATTATCGCTCATATTAACCGTGTATAATCAAGGCTACCTTTGTAGATTTAGATGGGCTTTTTAAGTTTAGTTTTTATGTGGTAGCTGGTTGTTCCCAAGCGCTGATGGCGCATGTTATTATTTTGACGCAGTGAGGAACAAGAAAAACTGAATGTTTGGGTTGCTCTTCTCAACCTGGAGAATTTGTACGGCAGCGATCAAACTGTGGAAAGCACACTTGAACGTGCGATGCAGCAGAACGATCAACTTAAGTTGCTCACTCATCTTGCGCAGATTTTCACACAGTCTGGAAAACGAGAAGTCTGTTGATTTTCCTTTTTTTCTGACAGTAGAACAGCATGAATATTTTCTTACAGTATAAACGTTTCTTCCTTACCTGTGCATTGGGGTCACTTGTTTCATACCAGGGATTTTCAAGTTTTCTCCTTCATCACAAAATATTAATGTTTTTGGAACAACATTACCTGTAACATTTCTTTTGCAACGCATATTTCCGCTTCTTTTGCCTCAAACGTAAATTGGTTAATTTTTTGTCGTCACGTTGAAGATCGAACTAAAAACTTGTTTCGCAGAAAGCCGATGGCGTTTACTCAAAGATGTGCAAAAAATTCCGTCACAACAAAGACGTGTGGATTTCTTACCTCCGTTATTTGATGAATGACGGGAGGCACGAAGAAGCAAGTGAATGTTTCAAACGTGCTCTTCAATCGCTCGAGAAAAAGAACCGTAAGATTCTAAACTTGCCAGTGTCTGTCGTCCCGAACAATTAGGAAGGTTATATTTCAACGTCTTGTTGTAGATCTGGAGGTAATAGCCAAGTTTGGTCAGCTCGAATTTTCTCACGGAGATGCAGAACGCGGTCGCACTATATTCGAGAACGCTTTGAGCAATTTCCCGAAGCGGACCGATATCTGGTCCATGTACATCGATACTCTCATCAAGGCCAAAAGAATCGAAGAAGCCAGGTACAATGCTTTCTGGATTCAACGCATCAAGTTCTTGAGATGAATTTTCTATTTTCAAGTAAAAATTGCTCTAGCATCTGAAAACAGAGGCTTTGATTTTATTGATGCAAAAATACCAATCCTGGTAGCGGTCCTGAAGTCCACGCTAAGTCATTTGAACAGCATAGAAGGTGATCCTATGTTCAGCCATTTGCGCGTTGATTCTTTCACGCTCTTGAAATTGTGACTCCTTGCATTTCTAAGAACCTGCACTGAGAACAAGGATGTACGTCATATTCCAGTAAAAAGGCTGTAAACAACCATATTCATTAAGAACCATATCATAATCAGTATTGTGGCATCCGCTTACGAACTTTGCTTGTCATAAGCCAGTGCTGTCTGTAATTACGAAGCATCAACTTTTTAGCTTCATTTCAACACCATTTCTGCAAAATAACAGTTGTTGAAATAATGCAATTGTTCGTAGTTTAGATTGTATGAATGGGCCTGGGTGCAATTTTTACTTAACACCTGATGTAACTAGAAAAAATCTTATAACGGTTTTCAAATCAGCGTCTGAAAATCATCCATAAAATGTGCTTTCATGTACGATCACTCAAAAAAAGTTGTTTTTGTTGACCTGTGATTAAAAGCTCAACAACTGCGCTCGATCTCGTCAGCACTAATTCCTGCAGTTTCCTGAAGAAACTGTTTGACTGTCTTGTAAATGATATTTAGATGTTAACATCATCTCCCATTGTTGACAAACAACTCATGTTATAGCTTATATATCGCCACAGGAAGGATGACTGTTCTATTTCAGCGATGCAATATTTCGGCAGTTACTGCTGGGAACACTTGTGACGTATTTAGGGTGAAAAAAGGTTAATCCCTCCCCCTGTTTTCAAACCGGTTGTGACGTTGCGACAGAGAAAAATCAACTGATAGCCGTCGTATAGCTTCAGTAATTCGATCAAATCTCTCAACTAACTTCAAGTAATTTGACTTACATTCCTCTGCACTTTCCAAAGAACGAACATAGAATATGTATCCGCAGAACAAAATAGCGTAGTCATTCGACTATCCATGTTCGTGAGCCACGTAAGCAATTCGCATATGGCAAGTACAAGGTACGGTCGCGAGTCAGATGTGGCTCTTTTGATGATGGCATCTGGCTCGCTTGATATTTTCTGAACACGCTTGTTACGAATGAAATTTTTTCTGTACCGTACTTTCTCATGTACCAGACTGCAAAGCCATCTGCAACACCATGCAGCACCAGAAGTCACATAAACAGTAAGAAGCATGTTACTAAAGAGAAAATTCAGACATTTACCATTGTTTAAAATTGTTAGTTTGTTTAAAAATGCACACGTTAGTAAGTTAGTTACAAGTGTTGAAAAACATAGGTGTAGGAACAAGCAAATTTTTGGGGGTGCGAAAGCTTTTTACTCAAATTTCCCCAAACTTGCCTGAAAAATATTTCAAAAAAACTGACCTCCAAAAAAAACGACTGCATTTCTTTTCATGTTGGGCGCATTTTTTCAAATCAAAGCACTTCAAGCACTATTTTTGCCCAAATTACCCCCAAACATGCCCAAATTTCCCCTAACTTGCCCCGAAAGAACTAAAAAACATGACCTCCAAATAAAAAACGTTTGCAATTTTATTTGGAGTGCTATTACTGTAAAATCAAAGCACAT
>Ga0210059_1003373_pt1 | contig 25509 bp, 17 predicted proteins | sample Ectturendosymbi2_FD_188042 | JGI IMG/M metagenome (GOLD analysis project Ga0210059, IMG submission 188042) | Ecteinascidia turbinata endosymbiont from Florida, USA - Sample 2 (SPAdes) (version 2) | ecosystem: Host-associated > Tunicates > Ascidians > Unclassified | place: Key West, Florida... | reverse complement strand
GCGTTTGGGGAAACCAGCATCTCTGCATGCAACGACAGTCATTCCTCGCAAGCAACGTCCACGCTGGGCAACACCCCAAACCTCAACATTGGGTTCCTACACCAAAGGAAACCTCTACAGCAGCAATGCCATGTAGCATTCTGGTCATTTTGGACATTCTTGCCACTGGTCATCTTTTGTTGCACTTGAATGGCTGCTGCCTTGCAGGTTTACCCTTTCAGCGAAAGGCTAGGAGAAGGAAAACCCTGAACTCAAACCATTTACCTCACAAGAGGTCTTTTTCCTGCTATGGACAAATAGCAGAGGAACCAGCCGTTCCACCGCCTCGGCAATGAGCAGATGATAATGACCTTCACCTCAATGGTCAACGGTCGTGGAGAGGCCACTCCATGCTGAGATCTCAGCAAACATACTGGTATGCGGCAGTTTGTTCAGTCGCCGCCTGCTTTAAGCCTGGCAGCCCTAGGACCAAAGGGAACTGACCCACCACAACTTGCTTGCCTCTCTGGGCGCAGGAGACACAAGGGAGATATCCCTGACAGACACGTTTCATTTCGCCTGAAACGATGAAAAATAAATCTTATGCCCATGCGAGGGCTGTCTGGCGCAACTGTGTAAGTGCTGCAGGACAGGCTACCCGCACCACCAGAAGCATCCTTATTTGTGGTCTTAACAGTGTTCTGAACAGTTCAGTAAAGACATAGTATGATATGTGACTTTAAAGAAATCATTTTTATTTGATTACGCAGTTGCATGGGTGTTCTTGTTTGAGAAGTTGATTCGAGAAGTTTTGCAAGATTAAAAGAAATATTATTGGTTAGTACCATTGTTCGACCATTATTATATGAAACTAATAAAATTATTGAAACAAAACATTATTCGTGATTACTGCCGGTAGCATTTATAGCGAAGTATCAGAAGTGAGTCGGTCGGATAAGCAAACGAGTTTTTGTGATATCTGGCCGTGATACAGTAATGACGCGAACCCACTTAAGATTACTACTGTATCTAAATCAACCTTTATCCTCCCACCATACAGCAAAAGGCTTGTACAATACCCTGTGTAAAAAGGCCAATCTCTCCACAACTGATTTCTGGCATTTCCATCATAGTCTGGATAAGCGCCTTCCTTCACCGCGACTGGTCTTCTATGATGACAACGGCACCCCCCTTGTCACCGATCAGCAGTAAGGTGAAGCATTCTTGCACCGCTTCATTCAGCAGTCCAATCACTGTGGCTTGGAAAGAACGACAGCACCTACTTGGTCAACTTAATGACCTATGTCGTACGGCTAGTGCTCCACAGCCCATCACTGCCGCTGAGGTTACAGAGGCCATCAGGTCAAGCAAAGATGGCTCACTGGGTCCTGACTGTATCGAGGTTGATGACTACAAGTATCTCCGAGACAACACCATAGCTGAGCTCACAGATATCTGCAACAGCAGTCTCCACTGTGGGAAAGTACCGGAGGTGTGGACTGATGCTTTTATTGGACCTGTACCCAAGCCAGTTAAGCAGTGGCATAGCTAGAGTGTGGGCTGCCCCCGGCGACCCTTGAGTTTGGCGCCCCCAAGCCCATAAAATACATATTGCACAGTGACTGGCTCTTAAAGCTTTGTATATATATTAACTAGTTTGTGCACCGTTATAATATTACTGTACTCTCGCCTGCTCAAATATGGTATGCTTTAAATACACACCAAAACTCAAACATTGTAAGTAACAGTTAAACAACAAGCAAAAATGGCATATAAAGAAAAATAGTAAAAAAGTGTAAAAAATTAGGACCATCTTTATTTCTGAAATGAAAACTAAATTTTTACACAGTAACTTTTCTTGCCTTTTTGTTGGCGAATTCTTCAATGGCAATGTCAAAATGTATTTTATCTGTCAGTTGTTGCTCTATAGACAGTGTGGCAAAATTTCCCAACTACAAGGTAGCTCATCATACTAGATCTTAAGCAATTTTTGATCAGTTTTAGTTTCGAAAAACAAAACTCTCACAGGTAGCAACACTAACGGGAATTGTGAGGAAAATCCGCAGCATTATTACTATATTTGGAACAGAGTTCCCGAGGTTATGCTCTTGAATAAACTGCGGGGGCCTTCTTTCACTACTGTGAACTGTACATCGGCAACATCGTATAACTGTGATGCAACAATAACGTTCTTTTTAATTGCACAACAATGAACAGCAAGCGACGCAACAACTATCAATATTTCGTTATTGTCTATTAACTGCACTCAACCTCCTGTACAACTAACTGGCCTACTTGGAATCTGAATGCAGCATGGTGATCTAAAATTTTTCATAATGACGCATCAACATACTGAAGCAAGAAATCAATTCCACGAAAAAACGAGGAACCCTCACGGAACCCTTAACACTCATGTAACCCCACTACAGCAGAACTCTAGGGTTCCAAGGAACCCCTGTTGAAGAATACTGAACTAGATAATATTTCTCCACACACACGGAAATCCATTTTAACGAGCACAAATCCAAATACACATTTGTTAGATTTACACAGAAATGTTTTTTAGACCCAACAAAGCGCTTTTACGCGCAGGTACAAAACGTAAGAGCACTTACAAAAGCATAGAGCTCACCACAGCCACACGTTTTTCCATAGTCATCCCCCATACTCCTACTGAGTTCTATAACGTCGTATAAGGACTACGGTCAAACGTCAACAACGACCCAACACTCGATCTATCAACCGTGTAGTGAATCAGTAAAATTTGACATCAAGTGAGTTGATAAGCGTCTTGAGAACCGTGTTGCAGCTTCATGTAAGAAAAGCCTATTGATACAACATCCTCAATGCACGATTGTTTATTGTTTGGCTAAGATAGCAATCGATTAAATGCACATACCATTGTTTGAATTACTCAAAATCAAAAACATGCTTCAACTGTGAGTAGTGTCCCGACATCAAACCCACTTTTATTTCAGTACAGCCTTTGCAGGTTTATAGCCTACAGCAGCACAGCTCATAGTGCCATCCCCATAAAAGTGCTGCCATGGGCGGACCGCACCGCCAGCCCCCCTTAGCTACGCCACTGCAGCTAAGGACCAAAAATGTCTTAAGGCCACTGTTATTAGCCTAAGCCAGTGGTTCCCAAACTTTTTCGAGCCGTTACCCAAATCGAGATAGTGATTAAGTCTTATCACCCACAATATTTCGCAGTTATCGCTCATAATATAGAACAAAATTGTGGTTTTGGTTCTGCATTACCTCCCAAAGAATCGCATATTACCCCTGGGGGATAATATACCCCCAGTTTGGGAACCACTGGCATAAGCTCATGTGGCGACGTGATTACGCCACATATAACGTTGAATTCGTAGCAGCCATAGAAGAGCGAACCTGGTCAAATGTCTAATCTTAATTGCTATTATGCTGAGGGTTGTCGCTTCAACTTTTTCTTTGCTTGACTCAGGGCGACGCAACATTATGCCTGCAACAAATGGCTCCCAACATGCCGGTGGCTGCAATCCAGTGTTAACCTGCAATCCCAAAACTGAACCGAAAGTTACATAGTAATATGCAGTCCCAAAACCGAACCGAAGGTTGTGAATAAGTTCAAAAGAAAATAATCAATTCCAATGCTCCAACAAATTCCAAAACTTTCAACAAATTCCAAATGTTCAAATCTGTTTTAGGAAAAATGATAACAACCCAATCCATCAACATATTCAAATGTCGCAAGATTTAAATCCAAGTACATGTTCATCTCTGGTCATTTTCATGTCTTATGCATGCCAAAACCACACTATCAATGCAACGCCAACCGAGAGGTTGCGACAACATCCCCTCGTTTTTGCAATGAACCGCACCTATTGCACGTTCTTTTTGTGAAGGTTTGTGCCTGGCACCACCTTCACATCCTGGTCAAACCATTGTTGTTGTGATTGAAAAGGCCGAGCAGCAAGTTCGCAAAGCTTCACACTGTGGCAGCAAGCAATAAAAATCCCATGTTGTGTTCATCTTATTTCTGCTTGTTCACGTCACATGGCTGTTGTTCTTCATGCACATCCCGTTCGTGGTGAATCGCACATTCACCACAACGCTAAGTGAGAGGCTGCAACACTTGCAGCAAGGTTGGGTTAGCCTTTTTGAAATGACTGAGAGTGATAGAGATAAGAAAATTGCAAACTGAGAAAATTTAGATATAAATAACCTGCGATTAAACTTGTTAAAACAACATTGGGCACCATTTTCCAACTTATCGGGGGCCATTTCACACCATGTTGGGCACCATTTTTTAACTTATCAGACGCCATTTTATGGCATGTTAGGCGCCATTTCATAGTAAAAATATCTCGTAGAAAAAACGTGAAATTTCGTGTGACTCGACATTGACTCGAGCTTGCAAACCAATGACTCGAAGCGACTCGACAGCTCTTGTGACTCGACCAAGTCATGACTCTGACTCGCATCGAAAAAATTTTAGATGACTCTGACTCGTCTCTGACTCGAAGGGCTTGTGACTCTGACTCATCAAAAATGACTCGGACACATCACTGACTCCGAGATCTTGTGCGGCCAAGCAGTGGTTAAAACAACTGGCTCAAAAAAAGCTGCGGATGTTCCTGACATTGAAAGCTGAAGGTAAGCTATCAACTGAGAAGGATTTTAAAATGTGGATCATTGATTGATGATAGGGATGGCAACGTTACCAGAATAACTTTTAGTGAGAAAGACTAAAGCATGCAAATTTCGCGTCAAAGAAGTAGATGCATTGCATCGTGCCTACTGTTTTGGTATTGAGAGTCGGAAAGCCAAGTAAACTTCCCTCATGTTACACCGACCCTGGTTGACTGCAATATGTCACCTCTTTTGCACATAGCCGTGACAGCCCATGACTATTTTCCTTGTGTAAATTAGCTTCTTTTATATATGATAAACGTAGTTCATGCTTTCAAATTTTTTGCTCAATTTTTACCTTTTTATTTACTATCAATTTGCCAAAGGGCTTATAGTCCATGTCATAAGCACAATCGAATAACCCAATAGCACAAAATTCTTCGTCATAACGTTGCAAAAAGGCATAGGAAAAATGGTGAATTTCCGTTGACTTGAACTTGCAGACCAATGACACGAATTGACTCGACAGTTCCTGTGACTCGAGTCTGACTCGACTCGAATAAATTTTGAATGACTCTGACTCGAAGGGCTTGTGACTCTAATTCGACAAATATGACTCGGGCATATCATTTTTTGATGCACAATTTTATGGAAAGGCTACGAACAATGCAAATCAACCATGTACGATGTTTTTCAGATTGAAAAATGCATCCTTGACTTGTTGTTGGTAAATAACATTTGAATTTGTCTGGTAGATCAAACACTGAAAATTAGGAAGATACAGTCTGCGAACGTCGGTCGTAAATCCCCGGTTGGTTTGCTCTCCGGCTAGCAACATTTCACGCTTCAGTGAGCCGGGAGAAGCTTGAAACAGAGGTATCAAATTGTCGACTGGCTTTTGTGAAATTCCAGGCACTGGGCAGAATAGGGGAACAAAACAATGCCAGCAAGGTCAAAACACCGGCATGAATAAGTCTTTCAGTTGTCACAATACCGTAATTCTTGAATCGTCGCGCGAGCATGCTAAAATCGTGTTCAGTGTTTGTTGGTTTATCATTGGCCATTTAGTGTCTACAGAAAACGTTTGGTTGAAATACTCCACTGACAGAGCTCAAGTATCTTGTTTCATGTTTTAAAGGTGCGTTTTAAGATTTACACAAAAGTCGAAGTAGTTATCTTTTTATATCTATCCAATAGCTTGAAGTTTCAGGTTTTCCTTTATCATGTACAGTCTGACCTGCTAATAGCAGCATTTCACTACAGTAACATTGAGAGGAGTTTTTGTTATCATTTTGAATTTCTTTTCTAGATGCTCACAGTGGGGTTGCTTCATGATTTTCTACAAGAAAAGAAAATCGTGTTGGAATTAGGCTGTTGCATTCACAGTTTTTTGGATTCAGCTGAAATGTAAAATTACATACTTAAATCTTGTAGAGATCTCAATAACAATGCATAAATAATGTTGCAGTACCATCATACTACAAAATCAGATTGGTGAAAGCTGAATTATGAAAAAGATAATTTGCTGATAATAAACAAAAATACTAAGATGATACAAACCGTATTGTAAATACATGAACCTACAGAACCTTGTTATTGAACCTTTTAATTATATAAAATGTTATAAACCTAAGTTGCTATATATAGCCTATATATCCATGGTGATGTTGGTATGATTGCTATGAATGTTTGACATGTTTAGATATTCTAATATTAAAAAATGAAATCTAACACTTGGTTAACGGTGCATCATATTCAGACTTGAAATTTTTCTTTTTTGACTAAAAACACAATTGGTAAAACAAAGAAAAAATTTTCCTAAAATCCCAGTCAAAATAGAATTATTCTTGTACCTAGTTTTATTGCTGTAAAGTTGTTCTAAATGTGCTGAAACACTCCGGGTTTAGACAGGAATAGATTTTTGCATTTAGAGTTTTAACTTTGAATAATACTACTTTGAGTACGATAGATTTTGCACGAAGCATTTTGTCTTCCATGTGCAACTCTTTTCTATTGCGAAGTTTACCCAGGTTGGTTCAATCAACCTTGCTATATCTATGTCATGAGAAAACTAATACTATATCTAGATCATTATGCTACATCATCGGAAATGATTTGATAACATTGAAAATACTTGAAAAAGAACTAACACAGAAGACTAGCTGTGTTAGCTCATTTCTAACCAGAGTGGAAACTAGTTCCTGATTTCTGTCTGGTTTTCACACCACAACAAAATTTGGCACATAACAAAATCACAACAAAATCTACTAGTTTATTTGGTAAGTGTTTAAAATTACCGGATAGTATTATTGAATTCTCAATGTGAAATATTTCAAAGTTTAACTATATGTATGAATACTAGTTGTTTGTGTTATTGATGCCTTCAAAATATACATTATTTAAAATGCACAGGATTTAAAACATACATAAAAAATTAATTCAAATATCAAATTTTATATTCTTTAGAAAGTAGCATGTCACTCACTTCAATTTTTTTGTTTTACTTAAAAATAAAGCACATTGCACTGAAGTTGTTTTTGAATTGTTATGTATCTGATCTGTGTGACCTAGTTTGTTGATGTGAATCTTCATCAAATTTTTTTACTGTTTATTTTTTCAAGTTTTGAATTGTTTCATATATTTTAAGCAGTTGTTTTACAGTTTTGATTGTTTGGTTGAACCGAAAATCCGTAAAAACTTTACTTAAAAGGAATGATATTTTACAAAAGCCAGCTGCAAAATTTGATGCAAAATTATTTGTTTGTGTATTAATTCAAATGCTGTAAAGTTTTGAGGTATTATTTTGTGTAGTAAGAATCAATCTATGTTTAACAAGTCAACCATTATAATTTGGCCACTAAATCAACTTTTATAAAATGACTAAGATTCAAAACCATTAGCAAATTTGCAAATGTGAAGTAAGTTGCATGTAAATTGCTACTTTTATTTAAAAAGGTATCCATGGTGTTACGCGCAACTCTGGAACTGTTTAGAATCAACATTTTCTTATTTTGTCAATTTACAACCCTTAACCCTTTAATGACCACGTGAGCCAATAAATTGGCTTGCCCTTTTTTGGCCATAAATCGCCAGCCGCTAGAGCTAGATAGCTGTTCAAACCCTCTATGGATTTAGTAAGTCTTCTAGTTGACATCGAAAAAAAAAAATTTTGTTTTTGGTTTGGCGTTTGCTGGGGGGAACGTCACAAGTGGGAGTGTTTTTGCATTTTTTTGGCCCTCTTTACCTGGCCCTGGGCCCTAACCAATTGACCCATTCTTTTGACTCAAGTTTTTTCGGAAACTAGGCAAAAATCCGCGTCTTTAGAGCCCTTGAATGGCTTTCTAGCATATCTATAGCCAAAATTATGAATAAAAAAACAAAAATTGGTGAAAATTTCTGCACCCACAAACTCCAATTTGGGTTGGAACGCACCCCTTCTCTACATGGACAACACTCGTCAGCGGATCGAGCTATAGAGCTGTTCAAATCCGCTTTGAATCGGGAAAGACTTGTAGTTTAGCCTGAAAAAAACAATTTTCACTGTGCGATTTCGGCCTTTTTAGCCATGTTTACAGAACCACAGGATGTTTTGCCATGTTTTGACAGGTCTGTCCAAACAATCCATGATGTCAACGTCCCGTAAGAGTTCAAAAATCAAGCCGAACCACTGGCACGAAACTGCGATATTTAATTGCATTATAGGCTATAGTACGAGCTTTTAGAGGTTTTGATGGACATTCTAGCGTTTCTAGTTGATGAGCTATGGCAAAAATGGTAGAATATTCATTGGGGAAATCCCCACTAATCCCTGCTAAACCCCTGGGAGTTTCCTGTCATATTTGGAATATTTTTGGCATAACGTTTGAACCAGAAACGCTAGAAACTCAATCAAGGGCTCTAAAAACGTGTATTCTCACTTAGAAACCAAAAATATTGCGAGCCAAAATATTGGCACGTTGGATCGGATGATGATGTCATAAAATTAGCCAAAAAACATACCCCTGTCATGATCCCAGTGGCCCAATACCCCCCACCCAAGTTTAAAAATTTTTTTTTATTCTAAACTACACGACGCCACTAGTCATTACAGGGTTGGAACAGCTCTCTAGCTCAATCTGCTGCCGAGTTCTAGCTGGCCAAAGTTTTCCCCGAAAGGGCAAAATATGCCTTTTTTGAAACCTTTGAATTTTGCCCAAAACTAGGTTTTTAACCTATAATTTTGGCTACAGATATGCTAGCAGGTCAATCAAGGGCTCTATAGACACAGATTTTGGCCTAGTTTTCAAGAAAACTTTGATTCAAAAGAATGGGTCAATGGGTTAGGGCCCAGGGCCAGGTAAATGTGGCCAAAAATTTGAAAACATGCCCTCATTGTGACGTCACTTCCAGAAAACACCAAACCGAAAACGAAAAACGTTTTTTTCGATCTCAAATAGAAGACTTGCTGAATTCGTAAAGGGTTTGAACAGCTCTCTACCTCTAGCGGCTGGCGATTTTTGGCCAAAAAAAGGCCGGCCAATTGCGGCTGTTAAAGAGTTAAATCTTGTGTATTGAAACATAACAACATGATATTGTTGAGTTTCTTTTCATATGGAATACTCAGCTGTTAATGATGAAATATTTTATACAAATACTTGAAATACTTCCAAAAACGTTATACCTTCATGGGCCATGTGTTCAAGTAGATATATATATATGGTTTATTCTGAAGTAATGTTACCACCAAGACTTAAATTTCCGTATTTTTCTGGGAAGTCATATTTTTTCTTTGAACAGTGTGAGACCTTTCAGTGTTTGTAAACAGTTAAGCAGTGCAGATAGTTGCATTGAGGGTAAAGTGAAGGGTTGTAGGACAATGCTGAAACTTTAGTTTGTGTTACCCATTGATTAAAAAAATCAACGAATTGAAGAAACATTAACTGATAGCTGTATTCTTTCATTATTCTGTTGCATATTGAAACCACTGCATCAGAATATTCCCACTGTTTACAAAATCTTTTGTTAGTTTTTTCCACACTGGCTTAGCACATTGGGTACTGGCATACATTCTTATATGGAATAGATTTTTAAGAAACAGATATGAGGCCATGTATAATTACGAATTTGGCTTCTATTGAATACCAGCTATAATAATTTTCTCTTGAAAGTATGTAAATTGTGTTCTAAAATTATGCAATGGAATATTGAATTTAGCAATTGAAGTCCAACAAGGCAGATGCTTGGCAGTTTTTGCAAGTTGCTATATTTATGTCAGTTTCATATATACCTTGTAACTGAAGCCCAAACAAGTGCTTCAATTTTTACATCTGAGGTTTCTGACCATTGAAAGCTCTAAATTTGCTGCACGCTTTCAAGGAATCATCTTACTAGGCTCTGTTCAAGTAACTTCACTCCACAGGTAAAATAAGTAAGGAATCAACCACAAATTTTATTAGGCTCTGTTTTCATCTTTTTATGATGGTTAAAACATACACATATCTTGTATTCAAGTAACTAGTCCCCACGTAGGTAAGGGGTTTGAATCTATCAGCAAAGTTTGCTGATGGATACAAACCATTCCCCTATATTATTTCTGTTAATAGTTTTTGTATGTAATTACACAAATTTTCAAGAGTTTGCTTGAGTTTATTTGGAGATTATCAAGAATTTACAACATGAACAAGAAATCATTGCAAAGATGGCAGGACACCCAAAACAGGTGGTTGGTTATTGAGCTGTTGCCTTTTAATTTGTGGATAATCTCAATCAGCGATTAGCTCAGTGGTCGAATGTCTGGAGTGGCAATTAGCTTAGTGGTAGAGTGTCCGCCTCCCATTGGAAGGTTAGGTGTTTGATCCAGGGCCACTGAGTGAATCGCTGTAGCACTCCTTAGGTAAGAGTGTTCACCGCAACTGCCCTGACAAAAAGCATTATTCAGGCTTTGGCCTGCAGACAATTGTTAAATAAATCTATTGCATGTGATCAATACTTTAAATATTTTAATAAAAAATGAGGTTCAGATTAAAGTGTTGTGTATATGTGGGAAAGAGCTGCCATGTGATCAACACAGTTGCACAGGGTGTTCTGGGTTGCAACGGATCTCTCTCAGTGAATCAGGTGCTCAAATCCAAGGATCTGCACACGGAAGAAGATTTAGCACATTGCATTATCTCTGTTCCATAAAAACTCATTTTGTGTAAGTATGTATGTCAGTGCCTAAAGTGTTAAGCAGTAGTTTTAGATACGTTGGTTTTGCAAGTATGTCAACATATGTAAACATACATCAATATTTGCTTTAGGATAGGCTGTTACTCACCTCTTTATGAAACATAAAGTAGGAATTTTACTCATTAAAGGTTTGGTCTGTCCTAATCCAAGCATTGCAACAAGGAGATTTAAGCTGTGTGCCTAAGGCCAGGATTGTTCTAGAACAGTTTTAAGAGTGCCTATATTGTTGTGATTCATTTAACAGTGGTCACCTGTCAAGTGCTAAGTTGGTCATCACCACATGGCTAGTTGCTCATGAAGTAAAGTTATGAACCAAATCAGGATTCGGTAAAGACTATCAGACTTCTGAAACAGTAGAGCAATGTCAAGCTAATCGAACAATATTGTTAAATAACACTCTCAATTCCTGTGAACTGGCAAATCCTTTAATTTTTTTCAAAATTCCATGAGAGGTTTAAAAGTGAGTAGCAGAATTTCCCATCATCTTTGTCTATTTGATAGCTCAGCGTAAATTTTTCACCCTTTTAAACTCTCCATGAAATTTTTATGTTATTTTGTGTAAGAAAAATGTTATTTTGATTGCATTAGATGACAGCTAAATAACTTTAATGAAGAGCATGTAGTTGGGCCAAGATAAGATTGTGACCAAAACTTTTTCCATGAAGCTAAGATTAAAATTGAGGGTAGCACAACATTTCGAAACTAAGCCATTGAGTGATCAAAAATGTTCAAGGTCAAAACTAATACTTATGGGTTTTTTGATAAGCAAAACAAAAATTTTATTCATAAAACTGCTGTGGTCTGAATTTTGCAATCATTTTAAGACATCATTTGTGCATAACAAAAACAATTTTGTTGTTTGAGTAAACATTGCTTGAAATTTGAATTGACTGATAAAAATTTACCTCAAATTTTAGTGAGGTCAAAATAGAATTAAGCAAATATTTTAAAACCTGGTAGACTGTGTAAAATTTTTGGTTGGATCATACCAAAGACTTGAAAAATGGCGTTTGTGGCTTTTTAAGCCATGTGGTCAATGTTCTAGTGGGTTCACGAGAAAGCCCAATATGCAATGCTGCCATTAACTTGCCACCAAAGTAGCATTTGCTGCAAAATTTATCATTTGGTCCAAGGTGAAAAAAATTAGTATGGCTGGTCGCAGACCAACTAACCTTGTGAAATGTGTTTGCTAAGTGTGCAAGACCAAAGAAGTAGTGCTGAGGTTAGTTATAATGGATGTTTCTCTGGTTAGCCCATTAACTCCAAAACATTTTTTATTTTATCATGTGTGCTCTAGATGTGTAGCTCTTTCTTATACCATCATTCAATAAAGTTATTTGTAAAAGTTTTGAAAATGTGTTTCAAATAAACCTGCAAAAAGTCTTGACATGAAGATCATAAAGAAAATAAAACGTTTAAAAAGTTGTCTTGTCATCATCAGTGGCAAAACAGTCCAAACCAGCTACGTCTAACTGTAATTGCCTACTGAACCAAAATTTTTGTCACTTTCTTAACCAGGGCCACACATTGCATGAGCTGTTAATGTGGGCCGTACATTGAATGACTTACTTTAGCAAGCGTTTGGATCCTGACTGCAATAGTAACGGCTGTTTGTCACCTTTAGCCACGCCATAAGTGTGATTTCATAGTTAAGTTTCGTGCCAATGGAACAAGGGAGAAACCAGAAAACTAGTAAAACGTTTTGTATAATTAGAAAAACGTAAAAAAGTAAAACTAGTAAAACGTCTCCCAGCATGCAGGACAGACGTGATATAGTGGCACTGAGGACCACCTGCATCAAAAATGTCAAAGGTAAGATTATAGGGCAGCTTGCCAGAATGTAGGCTACTTATATTACAGTGAAAACCTAAACTAGACTGCACAAAACCTTTGACTGTGCCAATGGGTAGGACTGTGTGTTGAACATAGCTGGTCTAAACTGTGAAAGGATTGCGTTTTTATAATATTTGGACAATAGCATGAGACATTGAGCAATGCAAGGACAAAATTCTGTGTGAATTAAGACATTTACACATTAACAGCTAGTGGAAAAGCTTCAACACTGAATTCAATCAAAAAATCAGTCGAAATGATCTTTTATCACTTTGTTCACGCAGGGTTGGTTAAGTCTATTTGAAGTACCTGACAATCAGTGATGGAGTCTTGAGACCCTTTTTGCAAGTCTCGGTCTCAAAAGCTACAAGTACATTTGGTCATAATGCCATTTTCAGTCATACAAAAATGTCCCAAAATGAAGAAATGACCGAAAATTTTTAAGTTATTTTGAAAAATAACTGAAATATCTCGGCGAAAATAAACTTTTCAACTCACTGCATGATTACTTGAGAATTTGTAGTTGAGGTTAATTTAAGAATATAACCAGAGGTCAGGTCCAGAGATTGTTCTTGATGATGTTAATAATTGAGAAATTCATCCTCTCACATTCAAAGAAGCATCGAACGTTTTCAGAGGTGTGCAAAGACATGATAGTAGACAATGAGGTTATATTTCATGCTGAAGCACGCTGGTTATCCAGAGGAAAAGTGTTAGAGCGTGTGTTTGACCTGTGGCAAGTGTTGCGGGTTTTCCTTTCTCAACAAGGATACCCAATGTCCACTGATTTTCAAGGCACTTTTTGGTTTTATTTGAATCTGAATTCTCTGCAATAGATTGTTCAGCCATTTACATATGAGGAAATTGACTTGGGTGTTTCGCATGTAGCTGCAACAACGCAGAAAACGACAGGACACGGCACACGTAACACTAAAATTAATGAAAGTCAATCTTCCTGCTCATGAAGTTTGTACAACACCCAGTATGAATAAAAAAAGAAATCATCTCATTTGCTGTGATTGCTCCCGCTGAATTTCATCCGCTGGTTGTGAAAAATGTGGTTTTAACCCTGTTTCAAGGGCGTGTTTCATAAGAGAATCAACATTCTTGATTGAGTATGTTTTTATTTCATTTTATTTCGACAAGAGCAGAAAATCCTTGCTAGCAAAGGTAGGTTGTTGGCATGCGATCAAAAACGTAAATCGTTTATGGGGTGAGATTTCGGTATTCATGCATGCTGAGAAGTGACACGCAAAAATCTGCTAAGAAAGCGAAATTTACAGCGTAAAAATGCTTACATTTTACACTTTTACAGCACTAAATTTTAGTGCATGGCAAGGGTGTACAGGTTTTCTAGTAAATTTAAAAGTGTATACCAATACATAAAAGGTTGACAACCACTGCATTAGACTGAAACCGTGGTGCGGCGGCGTGCCTCGAGCGTTATATTCAACGTGATATACTATGCCCGTGTGTGACGTAATAATCGTCTCTACGAGTCGAATGTTGCCGCAGTTGCGGCCGTTGTTATCTTAACTGTAAACGTTCGTTGGTGATCGTGAGCACTCTTGTGTTGCGTCTGAAAGGTGCCGAATTTTTCTTGAGACCAGTCAGTGCACTCAAGAACACAACAGCGTGGAAGTGCAGAAAAATCCGGATTACGAAATGTGTATTGGCGAAGATCCGGATTAAAAAATCCAGATAAGCCAAAGACGTTGAACCATAAAAAAACGTTAGAAATCATTCGTTACCATAAAAAAACGTTAGAAATCATTCGTACCACCGGTTTTATCCGGTTTTGGCGAAGATCCGAATTAACCGAATCTGGATTAACCCAGGTTTACTGTACATAACACGACATAAAATAACAATTACACTGATTAATCCTGGATTCAAATAGCTTAGTTTTTTATTCTTTATGTATATATTTTTTTCAGTAAACCATGTACATGTTAGTTGAATGCATAACATTTATGAATGGATTTCGTAACATTTGTAATTGAATTAATAACACTGGTACTGGCACACACATCAGTTAGACCAGTTATATTCAACGTGGGCGAAATCGCCCCCCTGGGGGCGATTTAATACGTTAAGGGGGCGATTTTGTGATTTACCAGATTTGGGGGGCGATTTCAGTTTTCAGGGGCGCGATTTCTGCAGGTTAGAATGTACCAAAATTCTGAATTGATTCCAAAAATAAAAACTATATTTTCCACTTTGGAACTAATTCATTTGATGTCCTTTTCACTCCATGTTTCGTAAAAAGATTATAAAACACGATGTAAGACTGATCATGTAACAATCAAACTATCATTGTCTTGTGTAGCGCTTCACTGCACTAACTATTCAAGGCCACGGAGAGTGTGGCTGATTGGGAGCCAAGCACTGCGGTTCTGACAAATTTTCACGTATATTGGTAATGTTTAAAACAAGATAAAATAGTGGGTAAACTGTTACATAGGTATTTTTGGTAGTTTGTTGACCTAGTAGTCGTTGCATGAGTAGCGTCAAAAAAACGACATTAAGCAATGACATTTGCAACAGGCATGTCAACACGCGCGGAATTTTGGACTTTTCTCGTTTAGAGTAGTATGGATTAGTTTGTTTTATGATAGCCTACTTGTATTGTTTAAATTCCTATGCATACACTAGTATACATTGATTCGTTTTATTATATTCATGTTGGTTGAAAGCAACCAATACTGATATAGCAATCGGAAAATGCCTAATCGACCGAACTCCATTTCTTAAAGACGAAAAACGTCAGTTTCTTTGAAGATACTAAAAATGGTCCAACAATCATAACATTGCTGCCACTGAATCATCACATCGACTTCGGCTGCGATTGAGAATATTAATAAAAAGTTGTGATTAAGCTCAGCCTAATGATTTCTCCCCGTGAACTGATACAAACCCCCCCAACTGTATGTGTTATTATTAACTATTATAATTGCCGTAACAAGACTTCATATAGTTTTTGGTAGAACATTGCCAAAGCATTGTTTCGTAGGCAAAACAGTCGTAGTTCGTTTTCATGTGTTTTATAAACTTTGGTTCGTAATGTGAATAAAACAGTGGAACCAAGTGTCTTCTATTAAAAAGTACGTGTACAATGACTGTTATGAGACGATTTACGTAGCAATTTATGGCTAGCAAAATTAATTAAAGTTAGCCGTAATTGTAAAACGTGCTTATGTTTTTCCTTGTAGATATTGCTATACTGTGTTCATCTACTGACACAGTATGTGTGTCACTATTGACACAGTCAGTACAGTAGCCTAGGAAAAGGATAACTTATACTCAGGGGTGTAGTGGGGCGGGAACGCGTGGGAACGGCATTCCCACACCTTTTTCACGTTTTGCTTTAAAATGAGTTTTAAGTTGTTTTGAAATAGATATTTTTTGGATGCGTTCCCGAACCTTGTTGTTAGTACTACATCCCTGCTTATACTGGCAAGTCTAACCACCCCATCTTGGCTAAACTAAAATTTCCAAAAAAATCGTTTCCGCCACCTGTTTGAGATTTGCTGAAAAGTCTTTCTGTTGTGGAAATAACGCCAAAAGTCGGATTGCATAGAAAGTGACTGGGTGAAGTGTTCAGCCAGTTAACTAACATAAGCGAATGCGATTCCACATCCACGAACTTTTCATCGACGACCACAGCGATGGTGAAGCCTGTGCCATATTTTATTATCACCGGTGGTGAGACGTTTCGATCAAGTGCAGTGAGCATTTTCCGGACGTTTCGGGGAAAGTTAAGCTAATATTACCACTGAAGTTTTCCACTAAATATGTTGCTGAGCAAGTTTCAACCAAGTAGGTCTACTGCACATGCGCAATAAATATCGCAGTCGTCTTGACATGAACAAGACCGGTGGAAAAGCAATACAACTTAAGCTGACCAATTTCAAACCTGCTTTGAAAAACCTGCAGATAAAAGCCAGGGGCAAGGTTCGCAGTAGTTGGAACCAGGACTGTGGAGCCGAAACTCAAGTGTCTGTCTCCTGCTCCAGGCATCCAAAATTCTTCGCTTCGGCTCCAGAACGACTTGGTCCATTGGAAAACTAAAAACCATTGCATTATTTGTACTTGCTAGCTGCTATACAAAATATGTCTGTTGAATGGGAACTCAAATTTCAGGCTCCGGCTCCACCATTCAAACTTTTTGGGCTCCGGTTCAGGGCTCCGATTCCACAGCCCTGGTTGGAACCAATTGTGTTTGGAAATGAATGTGTTTTGGTAGTTTGTTTTTAAAAATGCAATTGCATTCGTTTTGTTGTTCGTTTTTTTGTACTAACTAAACTGCCCCTTTATTTCATTAGCATGGCAATTTTCAAATAAAAATTTGCCAACCCTAAAATCATAAGTGGGGGGCGATTTTGGAGCAAAGTTCCTGTAGGGGGGCGATTGAACAAAAAAGGTTGAAGACCACTGAGTTAGACAAAATGCAGTGAGCAGGTGTGTATGTGAAGAGTATGAAATTGCATATGCATTTTTTCAAAATGGGGTTTATAGCAGAATATATTAAAATGTGTATTAATTGCAGTGAATTATATCCATATCTAATAAGCAAGCTATTAGATATCACTAATGACTTTAACTCTTATTTTGGTGAAATAGGGCCTAATTTGGCCAAAAACGTTTGTTCAGTGGATTGAGAGTTCAACATTCGTACAATTCATTTTTTTATTTATATGGAACTTCTGAGGATAAATTTCTCTCTTTAACAGAAAATCTTGTAGAAAGCAAAGCTCTACAACATAGTGACATTTCAACCAAATTTATTAAACTATCTAAATCAGTGTTAGCTCCTATATTCTTATTCTTGCACATATTTTTAATAGATGTATAAATGATGGTACCAGTAACAGTCCAGATTGCTTTACAATTGCTCAAATTACACCTATTTTTATATCATGTCATCAAACAAATTGTAGTATCTATAGACCAATCTCTAGGCTATTGCAATTTAATAAAATATTTAAAGCATATTACATCTTAGACCTAGAGTATATGCATAATTACAAGGGTTTTATTTGTTATCTTGTCATCAGTATGGTTTGAGACAAAAGTGTGCAACTGTCTTTGCAGATGAAAATTTTTTTCTAACCTTGTAATTAATAGTGAAAATGGGCTGTACAGTATGGACCTGTTCAGTATTCTTAGATCTGTCATAAGCATTTGATACTGTTAACCACGAAGTTTTACTTGAAAAGCTATATCTTTTCTTTTCTGTAATAGGGGTCGCTTTGCAGCTGTTTTCAAATTATCTTTCAAATTGAAAGCAGTATGTTATTGACAGAAACAGCAAATCTTGTTTTGAAATATTTCTTGCGGGGTTCTGCAGGGATCAGTTTTAGGGACACTTCTCTTTATTATGTGCCTAAATGCCTTTCCATGCTGTTCAAAATTTCCACTGTAATTTATGCTGATGATACGTACCTTGTTTATCTGATAAAAATTTGAATGACATACTACAATTTTCAGCGAACTTTAAACTTCTTGAATTGGACAAGTGGATGCGTTCACAGAAATTATTATCAATAAATCATCTTACATGCTAACTAGCAGGTCGTTGAGAAACACAGATAACTGGAATGCGCCATTTCCGTTTCAAACGTGTTTAAATGATGTGTAGTTGAGTCAAATATCATGTGTCAAATACCTAGGCGTACTTATTCAAATTAGTCAGGTCTTTTCATGTGCAATTGGTAAAAACTAATATATCACGTTCATCTCATTTATAATTTAAAATTCGAAAATTCGTTCTTATTGCAGTTCTTAAAATCTAATAATATACCATTGTTTACTGTCGTTTACAATCCTGTATTATGTCATGAGATATAGCTAACAATTCCATAAACGTTTTGTACAATAATATGTTTTAAGAATGATGACGCTTAGCAATTGTAGTTAATGTCACGTTACTCCTTTGTATAAAAATCGTTATCGTGTTGGAATTGGCAAAATTTATCCACAAATTAGATTGTAGCGTCACCATGTGTTGCCCAAAATATATGACAATTTTTTCTGTGTTCATTATTGCCAAACCAGATACGCTGACAAACAAAATTATTTCATGTGAAGGGTTTCTACAAATTATGGAAAAAGACTATTTCTTTTTGAGAGACTGCACTCTGGACAGAAATAGAACAGAGTCTGAAAACCTTAACACATGGCACTTTCTGTGAACAGTTTAAAAATTATCTCATCTCACAATATGGACAAATTTGTGTTTATTTAACCATGTTTTGATATATGCTTTATTGTACCTTCGCCAATCATCTCAAAGAATGTGATGCTTTCGTTTGCTTGGTTTTTCAGTCAATCGCATGTTTTGTATATCTTATTTTCACTTTGCAACCCTTGTCATGTGTTAATGCGTGAAAACGCTGTATTTGATTTAACATAGTTTTCGGCCGAGTGGATACCTTTAGGGTTTCTTCAGTGTCCTAGTTACGAAGTGTTCACTACCACATTTCTTTGCTGTGTCGTAACAAATAAACTTCTCAATGACTGCAGTGAGTTTAGATTCATTTGTGTTATACTCACAAAAGTGTGAGTTTTATATGGCCTCAAGGGACAGTTTTAAATTTCTGAAAGACTTCACCAGTTAAACAGCACTGTGACCATTATGATTGGGAGTAAATGGCAAGGTGTATATTTATTTACCAGCAGATATGCAATGCAAAAATGTGTTTGACTCCTGGCATTCAGATATGTGCAACATGCTCATGTGTTTGTCTTTTTTGCAGGATTTGTAAGCCTGATCTTTTTTCTCAGATAAAAGATATTTAGTCCAAACGTCTACCATGCCTTCTCATCTTGGTCATGGCATGCATGTCCCATACCTTGACAGAGGACCAAAGGCTATTTCTGAATATCATACGATTACCAATTTACCATTCGAAGTAAAACCAAAAATTAATTTCCGGTATGACGTTGTGAACCGCCCATCCAGCGTGAGTCTGCCATTCTTCCCCAAGGAGCCTGTTGGGGAAGCCAGCAGTCCACGAGCATCTTCAACTGGGTTTTACAATGAACGAACAGATGACGAATTTAAGCAGAGTGGCGTTGAATACGCTCGTTTTTTGAAGGTAATCTAAGAAACTTGTTGTCTTCTTGCATGTTTTCTGTGTCGCGTAACTACAGTCAGAAGGTCAGCTAAGCTGAACACAAAGCATGCTGCTGCTGACTGTGTTTGTTTGTGCAACTGCATACTACTGTACATGCTGCATAGATCACAGTACAAGCAATTACGTGAGAAATCATGCGAGTTTTTCCAACCATGTGGTTCATTCGAAGCATGGAGTCAATAAATTTCCCCTGCTATTGATAGAAAAATGTACAAAACAACATGGTGCTGCAGTACAATTTTGTGATTAAATTCAACGTAGTCTCTATATTTGTCATATACCCAACTTGAAAAATTAAATAGTTTCACAGGATTTAGTTGTGCACTGCACTTTTATTTTGAAATCTTCGCTGCTTTTCCATTTAATGTTTTTGGAATTTTTAAGGAAACAGAAACATTCATGCCATCTTTGAAAATGTTTTACTTTATTTATTATAACAAAAAACGTGTCCAAACCATTGCACCCTCAACGTGTTCGCTAAACTCGAGTTGTCACTAAACATATTTCTACGAGTCAATCGTAGTATAAAAGCGTGGGATTCGTTCTTTCGAGGTTTTTGGAATAGTTCTTTTTAGACTTTAGCTTTCTTTCAAAACCGTGTATTTTTCGATGCTCATCAAAGGCTGCGCCTCCAACGAAACATGCTTTTCAGGAATACGAACGAACGCTCGGTCCCGCCTGCTTTCTCGACTCCGATCGCTTCACGCACTCGTTCAAGGTTCAAGCCGTGAACACTTCGCCTCGCGCTGCCCGCAGCGACCGCGAACCGATGAGCGTCGTGGCGCTGACCAATCGCATCGCCGCCGACCAGAAAGAATTCGAAAAACGAATGAAGGTGATCGAGGACCACATGTGGCAGCACAAGCAGGAGGAGCGCGAACTGAAGCGCGTCGAAGGCGACGTGGTGAAAAAGAAGAGGGGGGTCTTGCGGACCATGCGCGAGTTCGAGAACACGATGAACAGGAAGATCCTCGAGGAGGAGATGAAGCAGAACGAGTCGATGGAGAAAACGAAAAAAGTGAGGTCGGACGCGGCGCACGCCAAGGAAGAAAGGACGAAGCAGCGCATCGTTAAGGCGCACGCCGACTTGCAGCAGACCAAGGACAAGCTGCGGAAGAACAGCTTGGTGGTGACCGACGCCGAACGGCAGTACCGCACGAAGCTCACGGAACTCGAGCTGCGCAAAAGTCAGATTCGGAAACTGACCGAGGAGTTCGAAGGAACGCTGAAAAGGAAAGAGAACGAAGCCCACCACCTCGCCAAAGAGCTGGCCGACCTCTCGATTCAAATGAACATGGAGGCGATGAAAGGTCGCGTTGCTGACGTCGAGTTTAAGCGGCAAGAGCGCGTGCAGGCGCAGCGCCACATCAACGAGGACAGGCAACATCGCAACGACCTGGAAAAGAAGCTGAGCAGAGCCGAAGGCGCGAACCGTTCATCGGAGAATCGACGTCGGCAAGCGAGCGCCGTCCTGACCAGCCAGAAGTCGCACTTGCTGGAGAGGAGCCGCGAGGGCGACAGGCGCGTAACGGACAACAGGAACTTGGTCGAAAGCAACATTGCCGCCCAGAAGAAGCTGCAGGAATCGGCCGAGGCTGCCGAATTGGACAAGCAGCGCAAGGAACGCCAGCGCAACGTCCAGGCCCACTTGGTGCGCAGACAGGTGCTGCTCCGGAAAGCGCAAAGCGCGAGGCAGGAGACCAGCCAACAGCGCACGCGCAACTGGGAGAAGACCTTCGATCAGAACCATCGCGACTTCGTCTTGCGCCGCAACAAAGACTTGCTGCGCTCGTTCACGCGCATCGTGCAGCGCGACAACGAAATGGAACACCAGCTCTACCAGAAGTGCCGGCAGCACGAGCACGGCAGGAAAAGCCTCGAGCAGTCGCTGCACAAGGCCGAAGAGAAGCTGGTGAAGTCGCGCGCGCGCAACACGGGCAAAATTCGCGCGTGCGTCGCCGACGTCGACAAGCACGAGAAGGATCTGGAGAAGAAAGTGATAAAGGCGCGGGCCGAGGTGGTGGGCGCGCAAAATCAGCGCATCACGTCCGAGTGGATGCTGCTGAAGTTCCGCGGCGCGGCGAAGGAGACGGAGCACGTGCAGCAGGAGCTGATGCGCGAGAGCAAGCGTCTGCAGAGGCTGGGCACGCGTAACGACACCTACGTCGAACAGCAGCCTGTGCCCGTTATGTAGAACAGTCCTGGCGTGCGAGCAATGAAGCGTTTGCGACCGTGTCTCTTCTGCTTGTTCAAATCTGGTGATCTCTTCTTGTCAAACTGTTAACGTGTTTGCTCGCTCTGGCGGAAGATGACGTTTGCCATCTGATATGGTGTTGTTTTTTTTGACCAACGTCCCGAATCTAAGCTTGTTTTCTTTTTCGCAAAACTGCATTAATCGTGTCAGGGTAAACGATGATTTCAATGCACTTACTGTTTTCGATTACAGTTTTTTTATAATTTTTTTTATTAATCATCAGGTTTTTGTTGGGCTTGAACTGAATTGTTGTTTTCCTGCTGGTGCTATTGTTCAGTTTTATGAGTTGTGGCAAAGCAAAAAAGTGCCTGCATATGTTGCGCTTCGGTCAACCGTCAACATATTGAACAGCCGCTCTACGCCAATTACAACCGAAGAAACAAATGCTTTAAGTCGTAAGCAATTACATTTTAAAACGAAACCGGGGCTAAGAAAACGCCAAGTGACGCGTGCCAATGCAACGCTCATATTACGCGACTTCTGAAATTTATCACTAGTTTTTGCATTACGCCAGCACATTCCGTTGATTGTCGAGTGGACTTTTAGCATCACTTAGAAGTTTTTACGTATATAGCTTTCTTCTAAGAATCCCCTTTTGTATGCACCACGTGTTTTTCTTCACCTCTCCTGTCCTACAGACCTTGGCTTGTTGACAGTGCAGTTCACTGATGTTTTTGTGAGTCGACCACGACCGTGATACTGAAACATCTGGCACGGATGCGAGGACAGCATTGCACTTGATTGTTGCTTCTTGTGTGTTTACCTTCGTCTACTGATTTTACTGCATCCGATGGTCTGTCCGCATCTGCCCATTGCTGTATGTACATTGACTGTTGTCGTGAAGTGCCTAGTTGTACCTTTGCCGTCCGTTGCAAAGATTACCTAAGAGTTAACTCGCACGAGGAAGGTAGCCTTTCTTCGAATGCGCGGTTTTTTAATTCCACGCCGATATTGTATCTACGAACACTTTCATGGTGTTTGCTTTTTTGTAAATAATCCTGTTGTTTGTTTTCTGCACGTTTCCTTTTCGAAGAACGATTGCGTTTTGTCCAGTTTTAGATAAACGTACATGCAAAAGCCCGCGCCACATCACATCCTGCTGAACAAAACACAGTGTTAAAACTGGAAACAACTGCCTGCACCATCGCTTTACAGTTCGCTTTGATCTTGCAGCGCTTGACATTTTCCGGTGAGCTTCAGTAATGGTGAAGTGATTTTTCGCTACGATGCGACTTTGCACCGAAGCTCACATTGTTCACAGGTACTTGCTGAAGCAAAACCTCGCTTGCTTGCTATGTTAGAAGCACAAATTGTGCTTTCAACTGCTGCCTTTCTCTTAAAGCCAGCACCTTTAATACAAAGGTTCGCTTGCGACTCGACAAAAAAACAAGTGATTATTACAATGAAAACCAACGTTGTGTATGGGGTATGTTCGCCAACTCTGCTCGCGCAGTGGAAACGCACGAAAGATTTAATTAAAAGGAGGATTACTTCTGGAGACAAGATTTTGTGGCCGCTTGCAATGATGCTGTGGATGAATGAAGCATAAAAGTGACCTTTTGACCAATCAACAAATGTGTGATTTTCCTTGCCGTTTCAATTTTGCCTCTGTAGCCTTAGATTCTTGCCGCTTCCCACCAGTTTTGAGAAATGCTTTGCAAACAAAATGTATTGTTTGTGCGTTCTTTTCAGCAGACGATTGACTCAACAGACATAGAGGCGTACTGCTACGAAAATCAAATCGACTGAAACGGCCTTTTGGCTTTTAATTTGATTTCGTGCCCTTTGTGTAGTGCAGACCTCACTCGAACAAAGTGAATACAGGTATCAAAAACATTTCTCCAATCAATAGGTTTGCGAAGAGTAAGCAACCGAGTTTGTTGAAGCGACGACCTCTTTGATTTGCTTGTCCGAATGGACATTGCTGTTGGCCTTTCAAAGTATGTTGCTCACTCACGTCATGAGATTATCGTCTGCAGTGGGCGCTGTAGCTTAATCAGCATCGACCCACGCTCTACGATATCTTTCGTAGCAAATGTAGACTATCCTCGAGAAAGCACTGTTTTTTTGCCATGCTGTGAAATCTGAGCCAGAAACCTATCGCAAACAAATGCCTGGTTTAGGTCTTTGAGCTTTAGCGTGATGTCATGTTGGCGTTGGAAAATTAGCGAAAAACACTTGAAAATTTACAATAAATTTGCAGCAAACCAATGAACGGTGCTCCGGTGAAGACATATTTCGCAAACTGTGAAAACCTCTGACGTTACAGAATTTTACGCACGTGCACTTTTTCTGCCTCAGCTCATTCAACAGCAATTGACCTGTCAGTGTTGGCAGCGTCGGGTTTAGAGTAAAATTGGAAAGGGCGTGACTGACCTTTTGTGCATCAAAGGCGTTATTTCGCGGATAAGTTTTTTTCTTAAACCTAAGAAGACTGTTGTGCTTCCGACGTGATTTAAATGTGTAAACAAAGACCTACACAATAAGCATGTTCAATTAATGTTGGATGATGCAGATAGTTACCGGGAAGGATCCAACTGTTGCATATGTTTTGAGAGGATTCCAATCAACTTCATTTCTTTGTAGTTTTTCTAGAAAATCACGAGTGTTCAGGCAAGTAACAAGTATCACCCGAATCTCGTGTTAACAACAGGAATAGACGTTAGGTAACGGGAAAATTGATCAGAGCTCTGGTGAAGAAAAACCAAATTATAAAATGGCGCCAAAAAGATGTCAACATCCATCACAGTTTTAGATAAAAACCTTAGAGTATAGTTCAAACGTAACGTTGTTTAAATACATACTACAGTAAATGCGTACAGTATTTGTTCGATTGTAAGCTGCGGCTTATAAAGTTTTTTTTTCATCATTCCATGCGGCTTATAATCAAGGGCAGCTTATATATTTTATTAATTTACCTTATCGAAAGGTATAGATGACGCTCAGTCTTTCCTTGCACACGTTTTGTCGACCAAGCTCTTCACATTCTATTCTCTTCAGCATCACGTGCACATCCATCACAGGAGGGATTATGAGGAACAGAAGGCAGTTGTAGTGGTGAAGCGTCATTACCAGGGTTGCCAATTAAATGCGAAGAGCGTTAGTACGCGGAAGTATTCTCAGACGCTTAGGTAACCTATGTTCAAGTGCAGTTTACAATCAAGGGCGGCTTACATTAATTTTTAACACTATATTGTACGGCTTATAATCAGGCCCGTAACCAGCTTGGGACACCAGGAGGAGCGAAGAGTTTTCCGAAAGGGGCCCAATTTTTAAAATTATGTCCAATAGTTTTAAACTATGTCCAACATATTTTTCAAGGGGGGTAAAAAAATTTTCTAGGGGTCTTCTCCCACCCTGGTTACCGGCCTGCTTATACCAAGGGTAGTTAAGAATCGAGTAAAACGGTAAATGGCCTGGAAAAGTGCGTTGCATACTATTCAAGCGCTCAACGCTTAAACCAGCAGAAGTTGTGGTCAGTGG
>Ga0210059_1003372_pt1 | contig 25513 bp, 15 predicted proteins | sample Ectturendosymbi2_FD_188042 | JGI IMG/M metagenome (GOLD analysis project Ga0210059, IMG submission 188042) | Ecteinascidia turbinata endosymbiont from Florida, USA - Sample 2 (SPAdes) (version 2) | ecosystem: Host-associated > Tunicates > Ascidians > Unclassified | place: Key West, Florida... | reverse complement strand
AAAACGCTAGTGCCGTAGATGTGGCACATGTTCTGTCAGAGCTAAAGCTAAACTTACTTGAAAAGAAAGAAAACAACTTCATCCCATCTGCAGCATTGACTCTCTTGGGTAAGCTAGAAGAAGCAGGTGAAGTAAACATAAACTTGTTTTACAAAGTAGCAAGAGATTTTTACGATAAATGCTTATCGTATCTGGATCTTTATGATGGTTCTTATAAAGATGTGCTTCCTCATCTTTGGATCGACCTAAACAAAGAAATATCCTGGATGCGAGTGTGTGAGTCTGCGGAAAAGGTCAACGTAATGTTTGGGAAGCAGGTGATCAACAGCGACTCTCTTTTCGACGAACAACTAGTGAAAAGGCACATGTCTGAACGTTGTAAGGAAGAGAGCTGGCAAAATGCGTCTTTGGAACAAAAGTGGGTCGAGATGTTCAAGAATTTGAAAAAAAACGCATGCGCGTTTCAAACTTTCAAAAGCTGGTAGAGTTAATATTTTGTTTACCCGGAACATCCGCACCCGTTGAAAGAATGTTTTCCATCATGAAGAGCATGTGGTCTGAGAGCAGAAGCAGGATGCTGGAGCAGAACGTGAAAGCCGTTATCACATGTAAAATCAATACTGGTTGGTCCTGCTCTGACTTTTACGAGAATGTAAGATTGAACAATGTCTTTTTGAAGAAGGTGTTATCTACAGAAAAGTATGAGTGGGCGAATAAGTAAATTTATTTTATTATTCTTTCTTCCTTTTGCTGTACAGAAAAAATCTAAATTCGAATTATTTTGTATCGTTAACGTCAATTCCTTTCTATCTTTCGAACTGAAACCGATATTTAGACAGACAATATGCACATGAACTCTCGATGATAATACGGTCAATGAAGACAGCCGGGATGGCTTTAAATGTAGGCCTGTGTAATAATATCGGAAAATGTAAAGTTAAAAAATCACAGCTAAGGGGTCTTGGTCTTTGGAGACGTCCCACTTTGAAGTCACAAAAATATGGTAAGCCTAATGATATACAACTTTGAAAACACTGAAGGTTGTGAGGACAAGGGGCTAGCAACACAAAAAAAATTAGGCAATAGCAAGTTGGTTGGCATCGCCCCCACTTCTTTATTTCCGTGCCCCATTTCTCTGTATTCACCGTCAATAAACTACAACGTTTACCCCTTTGAAAGCTTCACACTTCCCCCTTTGAGAAAATGCTTGGTAGTTGTTATCCTGAATTTGTTCACATTCATGTGTTTTATGGAAATCTATGAAACTATAAACAACAACCAAGAAGATTCAAAACACTACGTTTGTTTTAACTTTCATCCTTTTAACTGCAAGGACATAGCATACAAAAGCATTCAACCTGAGACTTGTTTTGGATAGTTTGGAAACTGGATGAGTCAAGGCTGCCCTCATCTTTCATTGACACCAGTTGTTTGAAAAATGTGCAAAAGTAGGAAATAATTCATCATACACCTTATCGCAAACATTTCTACTGCAGCAAGTAGCCTACACAATTGATTAGATCTGTGCTAAGAAAACGTGATTCAAGTTATACTGGCTAAGAGCGGGCAAAAACCTTTAAAATCACCTACCAAGTATACCTTAAACCAACCATTTATTAGTCAATCCTCAAATGACCTGTGACTTCAATCATGGGCTAAATTCAAACCATCTAAAATACCTGGTATATCTGTAGATAAAATTGAGTACTCAAAATACTAGAAGAATGCCATTTCTGCTACCTGATAAGAAACATGAATGTAGCCTTCCTTGTTAACGGTCTTTGCAGCACAGCAGCAATAATAAAAAATTACTTTGCAAACTAAGAAAAAAATGTCCTATAAATTAAAAGCTGTAGTGTAGTCCCTGCTATAACACTAGCATGTTTTCTTATTTTCTGATGGAAATGTTCACTAAGGTACAACATCACATAAAATGATAATTTGTCTAACTTTTTGAGCTCAGAGACATAAAAAAGACTACTTTCTGTTCAACTGTGGCATTTTCATAAAATTATCAACATACCAGATAGCCTACTTCAATATCTGAAATTCCTCATTTGGTAAAAAAAGATTGTCATTTGGTATAAAAAGTTATCATCTGGTGTAAGTATTTGCTCTTATTTAATAGGGTCTTTTTGAAACATTTTGGAAGAAATTTTAACCCACAATTTGTTTGGTATAGACGTTGGTTTGAACCTTTTGTTTATTTGCTCATTGGAGATGGTGGTGGGTACATTTGAAAGGAAGGTACTTTCACATTAAAGTTGCTGTTGTGTGCCCGTTTCAAAGCAAAGTACTTAGACATTACAATTCCTGTTGGGGGCCTTTAAAAGCAAGGTTCTTACACATTAATGTTGCTGTTGGGGTCTTTTTGAAAGCAAGCTCCTTACATATTACAACTGGTGTTGGAGATCTCTTTGAAAGCAAGAAATATTACATTACAGTTGTTGCTGGGGTCCCTTTGAAAGCAAGATACACATTACAGTTGCTGTTGGTGCCCCTTTGAAAGTAAAGTATTTACACATTACAATTTCTTTTAGGTGCCCCTTCGATGAAGTTTAAAAGCAGAGTGCTTACATATTTCAGTGGCTGTTGGGGCCTCTTTGCAAGCAGATCACCTTCAAATTGTAGTTGCTCTTGGGGGCCTCTTTGAAAGCAAAGCACCTGCATATTACAGTTTCGTTTAGGGGGCCCTTCAATGATGTCTAAAAGCAGAGCACTTACACATTTCAATGGCTGTTGGGGGCTCTTTTAAAAGGAGATTACCTTCAAATTGCAGTTGCTGTTGGGAGCCCGTTTGAAAGCATAGCACCTGCACATTACAGTTTGTGTAGGGGGTCTTTTGAAAGCAGAGTACTTACTTATGATCTCCTTTGTTGTACATTATATGAATGAATAATAAGTTTTTCACCAAAAAAAGGAAAATTTTTGCGTGTAACACCTCAAGGGAGGGGGGGGCAAAAAAGGGGGGCCCGAGGCAACTGTCTCGCTCGCCTCCCCATAAACACACCACTGCACTGCATGCGTATATAGTGCTGAAGTGTGTCTGCTGTGACGAAAAACATGGCATCCTGTCTAAAGGAAAACTTGGTGTTTTGTGTCAGTAACCCTGACAAAAGCTGGACTACTATGAGGCCTAAATACCCTGGTGTTATTTAAAGCGAGGTGGTTTCAGGTCTAAATTATGGTTGAATTTGTTATAATATTAGTTTCTGCCCATGATGGACAGGGTTGGCTCTTTTGGAGCAAATAAACAGAAATTTGGCTCTTTTGAGAAGCAATTGGATCCAAAATTTTCATTTGGCTATTTGGCTACTTTTTGACTCTTTTTTGCAACTTTTTTGTTCAACAAATTTGTCTTGGAGAAGAGTTGCAAGTGGTGCGTGTAGCTTGTCCCCGCCACCATAAAACGAGAAGTGAGCCATCATACAGTTGTGTATTGCTTTATGAGCACCCAAATATACCTAAAAAGAGATAGAGAAGACGTGCAAGTGGAACGCGCAACTTGTTTCATGCAGTGCCCATTGAATCTGTTCCTGCTGTACACTGCATTGTTTTAAATTTCAATGTTTGAACAAGACAGGAAGTCCATAGAGAACAAGCACACACTGCCTCCACAACGCAGATTGATAATAACAGACGCAGAGGGTTTTGCAATGGCGTTGGGGGAGGACCACAAGAATACAGACACTTTCTGTAATCACGGTTGTTCGCTAACTCGTAACACTTGGTACAACACTACATCCAGAATAGTGTACTCCAAGAGCAGGGTTAAGAATTTTGCTTTTTTGAAGATTTTAAATATGGCTGTTTTCGCTTTGGGATTTTTTACAGATTTTGAAATTCTGAATGTTTTTCATCGTACTGGCCTTTTTTTATCGAAAAGTAACAGACAAATTTCGGATTTTTTCTGTCGGAAAAGCTTGGCCTAGAAAATGGATATGAGCTGCATATTGACATTCATTACCAATCTTTGCTCTTCTGACGAGGGTCTGTAACCATTAAGGTTGCGAATTTCCACCAGCCCGTGAAGACTTTGGTTCCAAATTCCTGTCTGAAACTTAACTCAATATTATACAAAAGCCAAAATAGGGAAGCCAAGGAAGGTAGTGTGCACTGTGCAGATATTGAAGAAATAGATATAAAGCCGGTGTCTGCAAATTCTTTTGGCTGTCGAACCCTTGGTAAAATCCCAGACATCTCACCGAGCCCCCAACGAGTTGACTTCTCAGATCCCACTACTCTATAAATGCTGGGGCGTTTGGATTAACACCAACTACTGACATTACATCTATGTAACTGTAATTGAAAGGCAATGAACAAGAAACATTATTAAATTGAAATTTGAGACCACATCAATGAGAAGGGTGTAGGAAATTAGGAATACAAGTGAAAACGGCTCAACAGCTGCACAAAATTTTGGTTACATAACAGCGGTATTGACATGGCACTGTCACGCAGGATTTTGCATTTAAAAACAGTGATTGACTTGCCTGGAGAGCGAGTGTTACTAGCCACCAAGTTCAATGTAACATTCCTACCTTTGAGGCTCTGCTACGTAAATACAAGTACCTGTTTCTCGAAAGGTGCAGAAAATCTAACAACTTATGGTTACGTGCTTTGATGCAATCAGATTGTTTGTACTCGTCACTATTCTTTGAACACTATAATCGCATTTTGCTCTGTCATTGAGTGATCGAACTTTGCAGTGCCCGTTTGATCGATGGCGCGTCAAGCCACAACGCTTTCGCATTTTACCTAGACTAGACCAAGTTAGGCGCCCTACTACGCAGTGGTGCTGTAACAAGCGTTACGTGTTAGCTAACAATAGTGTTAAGAATGTGTTTGTAACCCTATGGTTCTGTCTTCAATACAGTTGCAAAAAGTGTCTGTAACCCTGTGATTTCGCCAGCTTCAGTGTCTTGTACTACGTTCTGTATTGTCTGTTTTTATCAACCTGCGTTCTGCAGAGTGTGTGTGTTCATACTATGGACATCGTGTCTGCTATAAACAAATAAATTAAATTATGAGCTTAGAGATCCTCACACATATCAGTGAGTTCATCTTGCAACTGTGAATTAATGTCTGCATTTTGCACATTAAAATAAAATAGCGTAACAATCCAATCCGGCATACGCATCCTCTGTAGGTCCTGAAGGAGTACCTTCAAAGTTTTCACTTAAATTTTTAAGGTGCTTTGCATATATCTCCAAATCACTGTCAACAATGCTTCCATCTTTTTCCAATTTAAGCAAGTTGGAGAAATATTTAAAATAATCGCCTTCCAACTTTGAACAGATTTAATTTGCCTTGAAATGCCATTTCCATACTTTGCCGCATTTCCATACTTTATCTCATTTCCATACTTTGCCGCCAAACATTTGTCAATTGCAAAAAGGTCATACAACGGTTGAGTGAACTTGGTGACGTCATCATCGAAACGCAAACAGAGTGTTCGGCCACTTATCTGCAGTGCTCTCACTTTTAGGGATTTTGTCCCTAGATTGGAACTTTTGAGTCCTTTTAGGGATTTTTGGAAAAGTAGGAAAATGTGTGAAATGAACTAACTATTTCAGTTTATTTTGCAAATGATACTTGGTTCTATTTTTAACATTTATCATTCGCACTCCGATTTTATGCTGCACCACCACAAATTTAGGGATTTTAGGGATTTTTTGGTACTGTTCTAGGGATTTTTGGAGTTGCATTTGTGAGAGCCCTGCTTATCTGTCATGTTGGCTCCTTTCAGAACAGTGTTTGGCTGCTTCGGGTTAAAAAAATCTGGCAACTCTGATAATAGATGGCAGTCAACTGAACTTGGAGTGGTGGTCTTGGCATCATTTTTTGGGCTTTGTCATTGCCGTTACTAAACACAGTTACTGGGGCTGAAAGTCAAAAGTGTTCTCCAGACCAATGTAATTGTTAGTGGTCTATTGCGCATTGCTTATACCATAGCCTCACGTGGACGATTTTGACATCTTTGCTGTGGGCCAAAGGTGGAAATGCAGTTAGCTATGGAAACACAAAATATATATGTATGGGCTGTAGTGCTGTAGTGTATTCCAAATATCCTTCAGTGTATGGTATGGAAGATGATTGCAATATGTAGGGTATCTTGCTGGGCCTACTGTAAGTTTTTGAAAAATCAGTCCAAAGTTTTATGAGGATTGCTACAAGGAAACAGGACTGGAAGATTCATTGTGAACATTTCATAGCTTGACAGATTAGAAAAATATTTGACGTTGTTTTTGTTTTTGGTACACATTTGTCATCGGTTTTATCTCTCGCAGTTGGTTGAGAGTAGCCCTACAAATGCTGTGTTCTAGACTGACTTGTCTGAAATGGTAACTAGCCACAGTTCGTGTGTTTTTCTTTACTTGTTTTCAAGTGCCAACATTTCGTCTGTAAGATTTGTCTTACATTTACAGGACTGATGATGCATTGGAAAACCCGAAACTAGTTTCCCCGTCAATAAACTGTGACTGATTTACTTGCCGCCATCTTTGTGGCCTTTAACTATAAAAAATAGATACGCTTGCAAGTTTTAATCGTCGCAGAAGAATGAAAGCAGAAAGCAGGCAGATTCCTCAGAAGCTTGCCGCAAGGCTAAAGTTTGTTTATTGTCTGAAATAGGTGCATATCAGTTGTATAGAGCATCAATTGAAACAAACACTGCTTTCCTCATAAGCCTGTTTCTAGCAGAATAGCTGCAACACCCTTGAAATCGATAGAAGTGAAAGAACCCTGCAAATCTAAACTATGTATATTCATATATCAAAAAAGAGATTCCGATTTATTGCAATTGTCTTGCGTACACTGAAGGATAGTTCAGATTTGAGAATGTAGTTAATGCCTATCCTGATCCTCCACTCCTATGTAGCCTACTGTATTTGTGTTTCTGCCTCAGACCCACAGTTTGCAATTCACAATCAATCCATGTGCAGCACAGACAATACACATAGATATGCAACAATGTAGGACACTTTCCAACACTATTTGGCAATGGCAATGATAAATCTGAAACTATGTACAAAAATGATGCCAAAACTACCACCACAAGTTGACTGCCATCCAGGCCTGTAACCAGCTTGGAACACCAGGGGGGCGAAGAGTTTTCTGAGAGTGGCCCAAACTTTTTAAACAATGTCCAAAACTTTTAAACAGTGTCCAACATATTTTTCCAATGGGGGTGAAAAAAATTTTTTGTTGATATATGTCACATTAAATTAATGATTTAGTGTATACCAGAACAGCCAGATTTGGTAGATTTTCTTCTTGTAGCAGATATTTTGTAGAATTATGACATGTCTAATGCATGGTTTCAAGTATAAGTGATTGGAAAATATGCCATGATTGTGCATGTTATTTTCGTAAACTGTGATTTGCTGTTTCTGGCATTTGTAGGCAGCCTATTCTCTAAGTATTTTCAAGCAAAAGTAAATGGTAACATATTTTGTTCTAGCTCTGACTTCAGGGACAAAACCTTGTGTCAAAGGGTGGAAAATGAGTAGGAGAGTTTCAAGTTTAATTCTGCTTGTTTTTCTAAAGTACAGTAGTTATTTGTTGCTTTATATGCTATAGTTAGCACCTTGTTCATGAGCACCACTGTGTTTTCGCCAAATTACTCATCTGGTATTACCAAAACCAACAGGATTCAGCCTGTTTTGGCATTTTTTTACAAGTGGTTTAGCATTTTTTGTTCACTTGGACATGGCAACCCCGGTCAGAACAACAGTGGTTGTGGTGATACCACCACAAGCTACAAACACCTTCAGCCACACACAAAAGAAATCAGAACGTTACTACAGTCATATGCAACTGGACATTCTTGATCTTTACGGTCTTGCCCTAAGCCCTTAGCTGTGCTAGCAATCTTAGCGACACCATCTTACCCTTCTTACCCTTACAAGGTTTTGGTCAGGTAATCTCAGATACTGTACTGGTGATTGGAGATCTGAGTGTTACGTAGCCTTATCTATATGCTCATGCAATAGTAGTCTATAGCAGGGGTTCACAAATAGTGGGTCGCGAGATCTTCAACACTGGGTCACGAAATAATTTAAATTTGTCATTCTCATTAGACAGAATAAATGTAACCACTTACTCTTTTAAGTTCTATATAATTTTGTGCACGAAAATTGCCACTGTGAATAGTAGTCCTAAAACTTATATTTAATTGTAGAGTATTTTCCACAAAATGATATGCTCAATGGTCATGAAATGTGTGAGTTGTGGGAATTTAGAACTATAGTATTTTTGGTAAATTTCTTAACACCAAATCGTAAAATGGCATTAAAAACACACCTAGACTACTCGTTACCAGTGCCATAGCCAGCCCAAAATTTTGGGGAGGGCCAAAATGTTTGATTTTGGACAAATAACAATATGTATTTTGTGTGGGGTGCCACCTCTCAAAGCACCAAATGATTAGATATGTTCAAAATATGAGGGGTCATTGCACTCTGCACCCCTGGCTATGCCTATGCTTGTTAGTACCATGCACTGACATTACAAGGAATATATGCATTAAAGCTGTCTGTAGTAACAATTTCTGAAGATACGTGCAATCACAAACCCACCTTATTTAAAAAGCAAGGTACTTTCACCTGCCATGCAGAGCCACACCATGGCGGCAGTAATGCTCTAAGTATGATTGAAAAAAGACAGCACAAACTGGAGGATATGACAACTGCTGAGTCATTATGTCTGGTAACCAGTTGTCGCAGATGGCTTATAACAATTTACGAAGATATTGTGGAAGCAAAATCTTTGTGCATTCGGTTGTGGATGTTAGGGTCAACATTAGGGTTAGTGTTAGGTTGTGGTTAGGGTTAGTGCTAGGGTTTGGAAGCAGCTGGGAAACTGCCTTGCATGACACAGTTTGAATAAAACGCTGAGTTTGTCATTCAACCGCTACCGTGGTGGTAGCGTATCAATAGGGTATACATCTACTTTGCCCCATTGGTTTACGGTTGGGATTTCACCTCAGTGACTTCGGTTTTGGTAGTAGTGCTTGCACATTTCAATCCATGGGACCCGTTTTTCTTTACTCTTTTCAAAAATTTCTAATCTTTAGGTTTAGGGGTTAGCATTAGACATGGGTGTCGGTGCAGGTGAAGCCTTGGAGTTGGCCCTCCCTTAGATTTTGAAAATAGCAGCAAAAAAGTTTTTTTTCTTAGTTTCAAGTGCGAAAAAACAAGTTTCATCACTTTTGGCTCTCCCTTACAAAAAGCTTTTAAAAATTTGCTAGTAACCCCCTCATACATAAAATCTTTCCGATGCCCATGGCGTTAAGGTTACAGTTAGGGTTTACCTTTTACGTTTATTACATTTCTAACAAGCCTACTACATTCTCATTGTGCCTTACTGTCACATTACAGATCGCAGTTGAATAAGGTTTCAAATATGAAGTGCCACCGTAGGCAGTTCAGTAGCCACTGCCTTGGGGTTTAGGATCAGGTTAGTGTTGGTATTTGGGTTAGTGTTAAGGGTTAGGTTAGTGTTGGGATTTGGGGTTGGGCTAAATTCTAAGCCTAACTTTAGCCCAACCTTAACCTAGACCCTAAACCCAACTAAGATCCACAACCGAATGCGCAAAGATTGTGATTGCCCATATTTTTGTAAATTGTTACCAGCCGTCTACAGATGACTGGTTACCAGCTGTAATGATTCAGCAGTTCCAGAGAGAGTGTTACTGCCACCATGTTGGGGCTGTGCATGGTTGTTGAAGGTACCTTATATAAGGTGGGTTTGTAATTTGCGGATGCTTGGTCTACAGTATCTTCAGAATTAGCGGATGGCTGGTCTACAGTATCTTCAGAATCTTAGCGATCTTGCAATGCAGTTACAAGCGTATAGTACTATGCAGTGGGGTCTCTTATTTTCAACAAAAAGGACAGTAGCCTAGCTAAGTTTCATGTAAAGGTTCCATTAAGTGCTAGCCTTAGAAGATGGTTTCTACTTCTTAACACGTTCTGTTCTGGTAAGCTAAGACTAAAATCCAGCAGTTAGCACATGTTTTTGTGTGGGAATATCTCTGCTGACGATTGTGCTAGAGAGCTGTTCAAACCCTTGAAAGATTTGGCAACTCTTTGCATCTACAACAAGAAAATAATTTTGGTTCTCGGGATTTTTGTGAGTGATATCATAAATGGAGTTGTTTTAGCCCGTTTTTGGCCCACTTCATCTGGTCCTAGGCCCAAACCGCTCGATGGTAGTATTTCACTCAAGTTTTATTGGAAACTAGGCTAAAATCTGAGTCTTTTCATATTTTGGACGACTTGCTGCGGTTTGGGATTCAAAAGTTATGACCTAAAAGTAAACAAAATTAGTAATTAATCCCACAATTACATAATTAATTATTTTATTTTAGGCCGTAACTTTGAACCAGAAATGCTAGAAAGTCGATCAAGGTCTCAAAAGACTCGGATTCCAGCCTAGTTTCCATTGAAAACTTGAGCGAAATACTTCCATCTAGCAGTTGGGCCCAGCTCAGGTCAGGTACCAACAGCTAAAAATGGCCAAAAGCCTACCTCATGACATCACTCACAAAAGACCTGAAACCCAAAACCAAAATTTTTTTTTCATTGCAGACTCGAAGACTTACCGAGTCTTTTGAGGGTTTGAACAGCTCTCTAGCTTAGTTGACTGGGGAGCTATGCGGTTGGTAAGTCAACTGAAATATCCCTGGTTTTTCTCCAATTTCCAAGTACAACATATTCATAGACTGGCAGCAAACATGTTAACACCTTCAGTGTTGGTGTTTGATATATTCACACTTCAAAACCACGCATTGAGCGCATGCTTTTGTGCTATTTTCCTGCCGCTTAGCAACTCCATAACTCACCACTCGATTGTGCTAGAGAGCTGTTCAAATGCTCCCAAAGATGTAGCAAGTCTGCAGTGAAAAAAAATTGGGGTTTTGGGTTTTTTATGAGTGATGTCATAGGCTATTTTGGCTCAGGTTACTTGGCCCTGGGCCCAACTGCTAGATGAAAGTATTTTGCTCAAGTTTTCATTGGAAACTAGCCTAGACTCAAGAGTCTTTTGAGCATTTGATTGGCTTTCTAGCATTTCTGGTTGAAAAGTTATGGCCTAAAAACAATAAAGTAATTATATGATTATTAGAGATTGACCAACATGACTTTTTTAGGGCTGATACCGATATATCGCCCATTCATGGACCAATAGCTGATACCAATAACCAATATTTCTAAAATTTTTAAATCTTGTTTTCTGCCTCATTATCATAAATAAAATGTATTCCATGCCTTTTTTCAAAAACTTCAAAAATCAGGATTTATGATCTAAAATTTTTCAAATTGGAGCAATTTCAATATTTTGCTGTAATTTTTAATTAGTCTGATTAATGATGATGCTTTTGCTTCAGCTGCGATGTCAAACGCATGCTTCGTGGTTCATTTTGTCTGCTTGTTATGAAAATGCACCAGCTAGCATTGCTGCAAGATAACTGTCTTGACTTGGTTCGTTGTGCTTTCTTGCGCAAGTTGTCTGCATGTGTGAGGAACATAACAGCGTTTTGTTAACACCTCCTGAGGCCAATGAATCAGCCATTTTGGTTGATACCGATATATTTTTTATCAAAGTCATTTTTTAAATTAATTGCCTTTTTGTCCCTATAATAGCTAAAATGAATTACCACAGCTGACTTTTTACTAATGATGGTTATCTTTTACTTGTTTCAGAGATGCAAGTGTCTTAATTACTGCATTATTATGTTGTGAAGAGTAACACTAATTAGAGGCTGTTAGGGAAGAAAGGAATGACACATTCTCTACCAGGAGTTGGTGTGTTTGGGACAGGACTAACAGCAAAAGCAGTCATTCATTTGCTTCGATCTGCTGGATTTCATATTGAAGCTTTATGGGGAAGAACTGAAGAAGAAGCCTGTGAGCTGGCATCTGATTTGAACATACCATTCTACACTTGCCACATTGATGATGTTCTTATTAATAAACAAGTGCATTTAGTTTGCATTAACAGCCCACCTTTTTTGCATTCACAGATTGCTGTAAAAACATTAAGTATTGGCAAAAATGTATTGTGTGAAAGACCAGCAGGTCTTGGATTTGATGATACTTTAAGGATGCTTAATGCAGCCAAGTATTATCCATCTCTGATGTCACTTATGACATACCATCTCCGCTTTTTGCCAACATTCACAGAAATGAAAAAGCGAATATCCAGTGATTATATTGGCAAAATATTAGTCATTGAGGTTCGTGTACACTCTGGTGTATCCTTAGATTTACATTATGATTGGTCACATGATAGTCGGATGGGTGGAGGTGTCTTATCATCTTTTGGAGGGCATTTTGTTGATGTGATAAATTTTATCTCTGGTCAGAAAGCTACGCATGTTCATGGCTTTATGACAACTTTTCAAAAGCACACACCAAAAGTTTCGGGTTTTAGGGAAATTACAAGTGATGATTTTTGCACCTTTCAAATGAAAATGACAGGTGGTGCCTGTTGTACTTGTGTTCTCAATAATAATGTTCCTGGTGAGTTTTCCTATGAAGTGCTTGCAATTGGAACTAAAGGCTGTTTGATTGCAAAGAATGGTAGGTTACATGGTCAATTAAAATCAGACAACCCAAGTATTTTAGGTGAACGGGAATTGATTGAACAAGACAATCACAAACACCCAGATGGATTTGAGACTTTGTTTCCATGTGAAGTTTTGGAACAAATTCCTGTTGTGCTATGCCAAGGAATGGTTAAATTCATTGAAGCTTTGAAGCTGTCATTTTCAAAGGATGATGATTGTAGGAAGTGGGATAAGGCAGCGTTGATGAATGCAGCCACCTTTGATGATGCTCTGTATGTTCAGTCAGTATTGGAGTCAATTAAGCTTTCCAGCAAGACCAGTGTGTGGGAAAAGGTAAATATGTTGTTATTTTCTTATTAAAGATGGGCCAATGCATGATTAGTTGGTTTGCATTTAAGACATATTTTCGACAATATAAACTATACAGAGCTTGGTCTATTTGGTTAATTAGTTAAACTATGCCCAAGTATGTGTCTTCACTTTGAAGAAGTCTCAGTTTTTTAGGTACGAGAATGTTTGCATCAGTTCTGATTGTGTGATTATCACCTACACATTAAAACAAAAGTTCATGCTCATACTTGGAATTTTTTTGTCTAACCAAAGTATATTCAGTATTCACGAATATGATGCATTATGTGCAATGCTTTGTGAGACTTTGTTGGTTAATCAAAGGAAAAACAAACTTCCATGATGTACATATTATATCTCACTCATGACAAATTTTCCAGTACATTTTAGGTTTACACTCACTGAAGTTTAAAGTTGTTTTCTTTTCAATTTTATGTTCCTCAAGTTTTACAAAACAGTAGAACTGTCTGTCACAGAAATGATGTATGCACAGATCTGCAGAATTTCATTCCTTGTCTGCACTATCAAAATGTTTATAGATATCCCAAATTATGTTAGAATTATTTGATAGTAGGCAATTATTGTAATGATAACACCCTGGTTACACTTGCACAGTTGAAGGAAATGTCACCACAATCTTGTAAAAATTCCGAGTTACATCAGTACAAAGGTAGCTGTTAGCAGATCAAAGCACATTTAGTATGACTGGGCTCTGTGATGATTACATCTCATACTGTGACCCATGCAAAACTAAGTAGAATTGCTTCTGAACTTGTTGTGCCATGTATGTTTACCACAGTACTCAAAATTTTGTTGAAAATGAAGCTTGAAATAGACCTTACCAATGTCTTGTAGACCCTTGTTTCACCTGATGATATGCAATGCAAGTTGCACAACAGTGAGTGGTCTGGTATGCAGAAGCAAAAAATCTCAGAAAAATATATTAGGGTTCCCACACGGTATTGAAAGCATTGAAAAAGTATTGAATTTCGAATTGGTTTTCAAGACCTTGAAAAAGTATTAAATTTTGCCAAAATGTACGTTAGGTATTGAAAAAGTATGGAAATTCAAAATGGAAAAGAAATCTCAAGTATCTCAGCATAATTTTACTGAAGGCAAAGCACTTCATTATTTATGCAGTGTTATGCAATGTGTAAAATTGAGTTTCATGACTAGGAATTTCGAAAAATGAAGAGCATTAATGCTATTGAACTTCTCAAATTTAGTATTATTTTACCATATGAACAACATCCTCAATGATCCTATGAAATTGTGTAGATACACACAAAACTGTGAATACTAGGAAACAAAGGTAGTTCTTGCATTGAATAAATTGCATTGTTAACTTTACAATGACCTTCTATGCAAAAATCACTAACTGAAAACAAACTAATTATTTGCCATGATGAACAGTGAAGGTGTTATTCTTCCATGCAATCCCCTGGTATTCTCAAACTGGAAAAATGATAAGAAATCAGACTAATTCCTATGTTTAAAAACTTTGCTTACATTACACTTGGCAGGTGCATCCATTGATCAACAGCCCTTATGATTCAGGAAATGCAAATCTTGCTACAAATTCGTAATACTCAAGTTTTGGACTTGCATGATTCACATACTCAAGCGTGAATTACAGTTTGTTTCATGAAGTCTTCCTGCTGATGCGGTTGATTTATGTATGTTGTTAGCTGTAACATTTTTTTCGTTTCTACTGCTTGATTTTGACTTTTTTAGATTTGCTAAAACGCACTGAGCGATAATGCAGTAAAAAAGGATGAATCAGCAACTCATAATGCCCAATGTTTACCACACTTCACTTCTATGGAACAGCTTCTGCTGTGACATATAGGATTCTTGGGAAGGACATGTGAGAGATGACCTACAAGAAGTTGTGTATTTGTACATTTTTTTAACCATTTAAGTCCCAGGGGTTCAACTAGTTAATTTGTTGTTTTTAAGCCATAACGTGCCAACCACTAACGCTGGAAAGCCAATCAAGGGCTCTGAAGATGCGGTTTTTGCCTAGTTTATTTCAAAAGAAAAAACAAAAAAAATTTCCTTTAATTTTGTTATGTAAAGAAACTAGCTGAAACTATGATTGTGTCATGCGTTGCTTTAATGAAGTAATTTTCAACCAAGGAGTTGCAGCACGTTGATATGTGGGCAGTTGCTGTAGAGCGCCACCTAAATAATGTTTTCATTTGGTATTTTCTACCTTGTAGCTTAATCGAGCTTGTTTCTTGCCAACATGATTTCATGGAGATCGCTACTTAGATCTACACAACAGTATTCTAAGTGACAATACCAGCTTTACAATGGTAGTTATGACGCGTTAAGCAATATAACCACGGACCCAGGAAAGCAGCGGAGTACAAAAAATGCACTTAAGATTGCCACTGTGTGAAGAAGCTGGAAGCGCCTGCCTTTGCGTGAAGCAAATCATAGAGATTACCAAGCGTTGCTGTTGTAATTTACTTGCAATCTTAAACATTTCAATTTTTAGCCCTAAACCAAATGAAGCGCATGCTTTAAACTGAAGGCGTAGTAATACTGATCAGATGGAAGAACGTTAACTGTGTGCCACGGTGAACTGTATTTGATAGTTAGGGATTTTCTGTGAGACTCTTGTGGAATTGTTCCCATGTCTTGTCGAACTACCACTTTTTCGTAGATAAAGTGAGTATTATTGAGTGCAACATACGGTACGTGAACGCATTGTATGAACTACTAAGGACTTTAGAAACTATGGTAACAATATCGATTTGTGTGAGTAATCTGTGCTACCCTGTCTATGGAAAAAAATCCTTTCTCAGCACAGAATCAGACACTAAGATCTTACAGAGTATATATTTCGCCTACAAAGTAGGCATCATCAGCTCTTTTTATTTTAACGAAATTCCCGTATAATTTCCTGATGTGAGTATGTTAGACTAGCGCCGAAGTTCCCTCCAAGCCGTGTTTTTCTTTTAGCAACACCACGCTATGTTGGACGCGGAAATCACCGACATAATATGTGAAAATCAGCGATAAAATTAAGTGCAGATATTTTTGAAGGAATGTAATGCATTGCTATAAATTTAACACGATAAAAACCGTCGCTTAAGAAGCTACAGAAATATTTGAAGCAATTTTTCTGCGTTTCTGGCAAATCGCAACGCAAGTCGTAGTTTCTCTGTGAAATTGGGTGAGTCGACGCATGATGGCGCTTTCAGAATTAACACCTTTGTCCTGGTGATGCATACTAGGTGGTCAATATGTTGAAGGAACTCTTCTTACTGTTGCAATTGTTAAGATGGGCACTAGATAAAAATGATGCTGTAAATTCATCGTGTTTTTGATGCGTGTGAACCAAGCGTACATGCTGCATTTTTTAAAAACTTGGTAACTTTACTTAACGTGGCATTCGTATACGTTAACTGTAAGTCGCAAGAAGACACTATGTGCTCCGACGTAAACTTTGCGTATTTCAGTCACATTGTTTTGACTAGGTCTTTGCACTGGATTTACTACTGCAGCATTTCTTTTCTGTATCATGCTAGGGGCAAATTGACAGACAGTATTGCTAATCCACCAGTTGGTTGCGAAAGAGTAACCTTCACTTACGTTGGTGCCCTGAACAATTGTGCAGTCACAGTTAAAAACTTTTTTTGCGAAATGTATGCAGACGTTGGCTAGTTGTAGCTATCACGCTAATTCTGATGTATGCTGTGTGTTTTGGAATATCTTACTTCCATTTGCGTCATGTTTCAAGTGCTCATTCAAGTCGGTTAAAATATGTGCTTAAAAGCCTCGATGCTGCCCGGGCGTAGCTATTTGCTTTCTACAGGATGTCTTTCCACCCGTGCGTAAAGATTACCTACACACATTTGCACTGACTTGTTTTGTTTGACACTCTCAAAAGTCGGATTTCAACTAATTTGTTTCACATAGTTGCGCTGTTCGAGACTAAAATCTTTATTGATGGAAGTTTTTGTTGCATCTTAACGAATCCCAATCTGCGCGTAAAATGCTAGTCATTCGCAGTAGAACATGCAGTAATCTTCACCCGCGGCTCATATCGATCTGCAAACTGCTCGCTCATTCAATGAAGCCGTTGCACAACGGCACGTCGACTATAGGCCTCAATGTTGGTTGATGTCATGGAATCAATGGCGCGGAACATGAACGTTTCAGGTCTTGCGTTTTACATGTGATTGATGTACTTGTTTTTTGACACGCTTTTGTTATTCAAATGAGATCTATTTCGTGGTCAAAGGCAATAAAAGCACTTTTGTCCTGTACTTTGCGTATCGGACATTGCGGAAGAGGATGGTTTAATCCAAGCAGTGGCGGCTCCTATGTAGTCACTGCGGAACTGCAGCATCCCCTATTTTCACGGTAGATGTTGTTTCACTTTGATATTTAAATTTGCATTAACAAGAAGAGTTGACAGTGTATCCTCTTATCTTAAAACTTCATGAACAAAGCGGAATATTAGACATCTGTTTTGTTTTGTATGGGAAGCACTGCAAATGACGAAGTCTGTAACTGTGAGCGCTTGCGTCGCCGGTGTCGCTATAGCCAAATACTGGAAAGGTTGTGGCCTGTCAATCAAGCACAGCCAACCTGGAGCTGTGGTTTCCACAGCGCCGGGCTGACAAGTGCACTGGCCTGTGACGAATCACTTTTTCATCCTACTGCTGGTCAGAGATGAACGGACTGTCAAATTTTGCGATCCAGATCCAGTTCCGATTTTTAAAAACTCAGTCCAAGTCCAACCACAATCCAAAAAAATTTTCAAATGTAAAGTCCAAGTCCAAAATATTTAAAAAGTGCAGCCTTTTCACAACAAAAATGCCGCATTTCTTTTCCATTAATTCAGTCCAAATCCGGTGCGGTTCCTAAATTTTGAAGAGATTTGCAGTCCGGAACCAATCAAAATTTGCTATAGTCCGGATCCAAGTCCAGTGATCATGTCTGGTGTTGGTGAGAGGCAGCGTGCTTAATTTGAAGGCTCGGAAGCTTCACAATGCACCGTGATATGACCAGGGTTGCAGAGTCGGATGGAAAATATCCAACTGCGACCTTCCAAAATTTCCCACTCCAATCTTTCCAAAATTTCTTTGACATAAATGGGATGAAGTTTGATTCTTAAAATCAAAGGAAATTGTGGTGCACAGCAAGAAATCTCTATTTCAACAAAAGTTTCAAAAGAAATTGTACCATTTCAACAGGAATTCCCAACTTAGGAGTGTGATAAACAAACTTTAATCAGGCTCTTCTGGCGCTAAAAACATAAAAACACGTTACAAACTTGCCAACGTTTCGACAGTTGATACAACTGTCTTCATCAGGGCTAAAAAACGAAATGCCATGACATGCGAGCACAGATGTTATAGAATGTGTGCGCTCCAGGTGGCGGCGTGCTGATAAGAACTCGGGAGGCAGGGAACGTTGATTAAAAGATAAGACAGTAAAAAAAAAAAAAACAACGATGAACCAAGTGGTTGATAGAACGAAGGAAATTTAGAATATTATAATGTAGATTATTGTAACAGATTGTTATCTATTTTAGGAGTAAGGAAAATTTCCAGCATTTTTGTAAGTACATTAATTACAGTTGTATTTCTGTTTTGGTTCATTTTTCAGATAACACGAGGCCAGGCAGTGAGGTACAGTAGAATTTGCCTAATTCGTCACCTCAAGGGGATTAGAGAAATGTGACGAATTATGCAAACAGGTGAAAACTCTATCATTGAAGCTCGTATGCTTTATCATAGTAACTCGTATACATAGTGCTCTTATTTGCAGTAAAATACAAGCTTATGACGTTATGGTTGAATACAACAATTGATTCCTCTTGCTCTATATGGACCCTTCCATTTATTCAAGCACCTTGTAAATCTTTAATAAACCTTTCCGCGTTCCCTCAATGAGGAGTCGGGTCGCGCTTCGAACCTCGTGTATAAATTCGATAAACAAATTACGAGGTGCAACGATTCTCAGATAAAAATTCTTAATTTGTTTGAATTCCCATACGTACCAGCTGCTTAGACATCAAAAACGAAATTGCAAATACGAATTAGACGAACAAAACGCTTCTCAGGGATAGGAAGAGGTGACGAATTAGACGAACAGAAATGTACACAAAAGATAGGGATTCAGCCGGGACCGACGAAAAAGTGACGAAAGCGAATTAGACGAGTTCTACTGTACTTCCGTTCAGCCCAGGGCTCTCTTGTTGCTTTGTGTAGGTGAACAGTGTTGCCACTGCTGCTTTTTTCACTAGATCTGGGTTTCTCTGTTTTTTTTTGACTCTGGTCAAATTTTAGAAATATATGTTGCATTACTGTATTTTCCATTCAAGAATACAGTAGTTTCAAAGGCGTGATGCGCAGAGTCAGTGGCCAGTACAGTTGAGTAAGGTTAGGCTTAATCAAATTGTTTGAAATCTAATGTTTTGCACATTAAGCTCTGACTAGACATAGGTCAGCACTCCAATCCAGATGTGGGCAATTGATTTGGTTCAGGGGCCACTTGCGGAAGGCCGCGTTTAGCAGAGGACCGTACCTTCTAGTGGAAGTAGAAGCAAGTCTCTGATACGTTAGCCTCAGCACTAAGCTGGAGGAAATTTCAGATTTTAAGATTCTTTCTGAATGCATTCGCGGGCCATTGAAAATGCTGTGGCGGGCGACATATGGCCCGCGGACTGCTAATTGCCCACCACTGCTTTAATCTATCGCTGATATGTCAAGCGGTGTTTGTGCATGATTTTGGAATGCTTTTTTTGGTTTTGGAGATGCTGTGGTTGAAAATCTGTTCTTTGTGTTACAGGCGCATTGTGTAGGTACACGAATGTAAGTAAGACCATTTGAATGTTAAATTAATAGTCAAATATTGCAATGATTAGGGTGAAAAACTGTAAGACCTTGAATGCATCATGTACATGTTTCAATTTGTGCATTTAAGTGAAGGCAAAATAAAACATTAAACGTTTTTTAGAAAAGATCTAACTTTATATTACTGCATACATTTGATTTACTGCTAGCCTACATGTAATTGTCAGTATATTTGAAAATAGACTTGAACTTGTTAAAAAATTGATACAAATAATGTATATTACTTCATTTTTAATGTCCAAGTACCGGTAGCGTACATTTCACGTTTGGTTTTACTTTTTTTTTTTGTATGTCTGGGTTTTTCTTCATAACAGTGGCAACACTGTAGGTGAGATACGACGTAAAGACAAGACAAGACCAGCCTGGACTGTAACCAAGGCTACAGATATTCAGTGACGCAAAATGTTAACTGTTTGTAACAGCATGTGTTAAGCTGGGATGAGCAATCTTGGGCCATTCCTTCTACAGCTCAATATATAAAAAAATATTTTAGCCACCGTTGAACTAGACACATATCTTGATGTATTAGTAAGGCTAATTTGTAGCTTAAACTTATTAGCTTAGTTAACAAAGTGAGCTTCACGTGTAAGCTTTTTTCTTTTTTTTTCAAATTTTTTTTCAAAGCTTTTTTTTCAAGGTAATTAAGATAACGGTGGATATTGGATAGAGTAGGCTCACTCATAGGTGACGGAGCAGGAAAATTTCTGGGGGTGCGAAAGATTTTTGCCCAAATTTCCCAAAACTTGACCGGAAAAAGTTCCAAAAATGACCTCCAAAAAAACGATTTTATTTCATTTTGGGCGCATTTTTTCAAATCATAGCACATCAAGCACCATTTTTGCCCAAATTTCCAAGGTGCTTAATAACAGCTTCGTTGCAAATAGGAGGGTAACCCCGCGAGACCGTTCATTTTTAACATTGCATCAAAAAAATTTCAATTTGGGCAAAACACGTAGCGCAACAACTGATTATGTGACTCGAAAAGCAACAGTGGATGTCTGTAATCGCACAGATTATGTTGCTCACGATTGACATTTAGATAAACTGGCGATTTTTACTCAACATTGCTGTGCATTTTTTTGTTCAGCGAAAAGTATGTGTTTTCACAGGTGCAAAATTTTTGTTGCTGGGCTTGTGGACGTTGTAAGCATCTGAGAAAATGCAAATGCAAATGGTAATGAAAACAGACAATGCTGTTATTAAGGTGGAGTTTAACAACGTCATTCACAGTTCTCAAAGACGGTATTTTTTTCATAAGACTAAAATTGTCAGATTAAGAAAAAAGGGAATTATGTAGTTGTTTTGAGTTTAGTTAGCACAATCCGAGGCACGAAGCTCAAAGTGAAGACCCCTGCAACCACGCTTACAAAAATAGCGTTTCCACAAATTAACTACAATGTGAAAAAATGCTGTGACGCCTATAAGAAAAAGAACGTGCGATGCAGCAGAAAAGCTACATTTCATTACAAAGGTAAGTTATAAGAAGTTTTTCATACTCGTTTGAACGAAATTAAATACTACTACCTAGATTCCAAACAGCATTTTTGTCTGTAGTATCATGTTGCAGCCATGGGCGTCGGAAGGATTTTTTCCAGTAGGAGATATTTTCCAGGGGAGGAAAGAGAAGTTAAATTTGGTTTTTACTCCTCGAAATTGAAAAAACAACCTCTTTTTGCTAATAATTTCAAAATCCAGGGGGCCAAGGTCCCCCTTCCAACGCCCATGGTTGCAGCAACAGACATGAAAGCACTTTGCAAAAAACAAACGACACTTCAAGCAGTGGGGTATCTCGGGTTTCCCGCGCCTGGGGACAAACTCAGTTCAGGCGCTCCCACTCAGCCCGTTCGTGGCAGCGTAAAATAAAAGAAACACTGCAATGTGATGCATTGCTTGCGATTATCTAATTCCAAGGACAAAGTTTTCTTGCTTTTGCTGCTGAAAATTTGTCGATTATTTTGTCAAAAAGCTGATATGATTTAAATGTGTCAGATATTTTAACCTAGAAAATATCTAACGCCAGTGGCTCTGCAAGAAGTTTTGTTAGCAATTTTGTGACCTGAATTTTGAGAATCATGGAGATGCTCAGTTTACAGATGGAATTACATAAAACACAGGTAGCAGCAGTAGGGCAGGGGTCAGTGAAAGTATTGAAGGAAATGTAAACTTGCAAAAAACAAAATTATTCACCAATGTTTGTTTCTGTTCAGCAACAATGTTGACCTCAAAAAAATGGCAAAGAGTGCAGGAAACCATTCTTAATTTTTTGGGTGAGTGAATAATTGCCATAAATTTGTTCCAACTAAATCTTAACCGTTAAATTCCCTATGATACTGTGATGAAACGTTAGCTCCACCCCCGTTGCTCCCCTTTTGAAAGAATAGGGGAACCAATACCCCCGAGCGTCCCTGAGAGTAACTGAAAGTTACACAATTATAACTAACATACTCAACGCTGTGGCCCATTTGCTATTAGAATTTGGCAAAGTAGCCAGGATTATATAAACATCCCACACAGTGGTGTACGCAGAAAATTTCCGAGGGAAGGCAAAGTTTCGTCACAATCGTGTGACGTCACAAATTAACTTTAGGGGAAGTGCCGAAGGCACGACCATTCTAGGGTGGTCCGGAGGCATGCCCCATTCTAGGGTGGTCCGGAGGACCACCCGACCATTCACCCGACCATAGGACCACCCGACCATTCTAGGGTGGTCCGGAGGCATGCACGCCCCCGGGAAAATTTTGCAAAATTACACCTAAAAATCCCCATTTTTGTGCATTCTGGAAGCAAGTTTTAGTATAAAGCTTTTACGAGACGTATTAGCCGGTGAGACAGAAAACTGAACTTTTGTTGTCTGAGGCTCATGAAATAAGCCTATATGCGTGCTTGGATCATAGATGTACGAGTCGGGGGGGCGGCCGCCCCCCCCCCGGGTTTGAAAAATTTCAGGGCAAACTCTGTTTTCAGGGCAAGTGCAAGTTGCTCAAATATCCTGAATGATAAAAAATACATGTTCAATACAGTGAAAAATTCCAGGGCAACTTTGTTTTTCAGGGCAAGCGCAAGTTGCTCAAAAATCGTGAACTGTGAAAAAATTTTCAATACAGTGTATATTCACTTGGGAGCGATCCGTGTAATTTGGGCTGGTGTCGTGTGTAATCAGGACCAACGTCGTGATTGGTTATAGTGACTTTGATCTGGACCAAGCCCTCGTTTTCTGTAAGAATCGAACAATCGGATGTTGATAGTTCAACAGCTTGATATAAGAATTCGGTAATTCTTTCTTTGTTCGTTTTCGTTGGGTAGAGGTGCAGGGTGTTAAGATGATAGATTTTTTTTGATTAACAGGAGTTTTAGAAGCGGGCAACACGGACGTGCAGGTTGCTTGGCTCCTTGGAGTGCGCGTCTGCGCCATGCTCAAGCGCACAGTATCGATAACACAGGCAGGTGCATGTGGAGTCAGACCCCTCGATCCGGAACCGTCGCTTTTAACCATTGCGTTGCGCCATCGAAGTCGTTTACATATTTTCATCAGCAAAACCAATTACCGTAAAATTTCTCGTCTGGGAGAACACAACACGCAAGGAACTTTAATCTTCAACCCCTTCAGTTAACAAGCAAGGTAACCACAGAATTTGCCTGTAACGGCATCTCTAGGGGATTGCACAAAGAAGGTTATTGTCGAATTGACATTACTAAGCGAATTGAAATGCATGTAAAAGATCCCATCGCGATCAAACAAATTGGAACGTTATGGGCGAATCAACGTTACAGAGGAAGCTGTTATACACGAATTCAACTGTATAGAACAGATTAACATAAGGTTTCAGGCCCCATTCGGATTAAACTAAAAAGTTAATTTCAGGACAAATTGCTTATTTTTAGGGCAAATTGTTATTTTCAGGGCAAAATTTTTCCGCCCTCCCAGTAAATTGCTTTCCCGAACGCCTATGGCTTGGATGTTATAAGTTTTAGACATGTATCGCATATCGAAGACACTTATTGAAGTTTGTGGGCTCAAATCTCACACCATCCGAAGCTTTTTTCTGGTGTTCATTGTTACCTGTGTTAAGTTACGTAACAGCCACGTGTGAAAAAATTTTGTCAGTGAAAGAATGAAATCGTAAAATGAACATCAAGCAGAAGAAACGTACAGTAGTCATAAAAAATTTGCGTAGTGCATACATCAGTAACCAGAAAACAAAATCAGTTTATTTTAAATTGAGGCCTTTGCCCCCCTTAGCTACGCATCTGCCGAATAGTCTACTGTTCGTACATTTTCTTATTTTTAGGATCTGAGGGGGCCACGGCACAGTTCCCCCCTCCGTACGCTAGTCATCCCACAAATAAAAATCATCATAATTAGGCTACCTTCAGAACCACATCAAATCCATTTCAACATGAAGTTTGTCAAACCATCAAAGATCAAATAATTTCCTAAACATCAAATCTGTTGTCGTAACAACATACTACTAAGGTTTATCGCTGCTCTAAAAGCATGCACTGTGAATGCTGGATTCCCGTCCGTTGTGGCGCAACTATAGAATGAGAACGAAGTGGGAAAGTTCGCAACCCTGGCTATCTGGAAGCATTGTGACGCAAAGGTGAGTCAAATCACATTCGACAACTTAAAACGTCACTAAAGTACGTAATTGCTCTCTTTGCGAACCTTGGTGATCTTGATGAGATTTTGCAGCTGGGTGTCAGCGACTGGCGTTCGACATTTTGTTAATCGTGATTGCTAGCATCCGCTGACATTTGACATTTCGTAATTGCTACGTGACATTCCAACCTCAATGTACGCCCTCAAAATGCTGCGCCCGGTGACAGATGTCTCCCCTTTCTCCTGGTTACGCCACTGTCTTGAAGACAGAATCATAAGTTTGCTTCAAGTTATACATACAACCAAATATACTGATGTCGAACCAAGCTACAAAAACTGTTGTATTGACATTGTACTTCAAAACAAAAACCGTAGTTGCATATGCATCGAAATGTTGAACCCAGTGCCATATCTTTCCAAGCATTCAATTCAGTCATACGCAACTCTACCGGCAGTAGTAGCCACTAGCCAATGCTTCGAAACCCCAACTGCTTTAAGTTTGTTGCTGATGCTGAGTTTTTACCGAACTAACCTGGAACCAATCGATCAGGTTAAAAGCAGTATGAGCTAAATCTTTCCTAATGCTGCTAGCTTACTGCAAACAAATCATCCAAAATCAGTGAAAAGACCATTTACTATCAACGTGTACTGACGGAAGAGCTCTTGCGAACTTTTTCCTGTGGCCACCACTCACGCCAAAGTAGCGAATAGCGGTAAAATAATGATAGCTCGCTATTGCAACCGTTATTTTTTTCAAAAAAGAGCAGCGCTCCGGCTAACGCTACTGGAAAATTAGCTCGCTACTGCCCAGCTCTGAGCTGAACAGTATTGCAACGCTAATACTAGGTTCAGAATTCTTGTGAAAGTAATCCACGCTGTAGCCGGGCACACAGACGATCCAGAGTAAAAATTAACGGATAAATTGCTTTAGCTACAATCTCCAACGATTAATGATCATTGTAAATAAAATTTGCAAAAAACTACCGTATATACAGGGTGTTTCACAATTGTTGAAACAAAGCGATTGGGCACAAATCCAGGATTTTAAATGATACCACAATGATGATTACATTTATTGAAAGGTGAAAAGATAACATTTTATAATCTGCAACTGTT
>Ga0210059_1003371_pt1 | contig 25514 bp, 18 predicted proteins | sample Ectturendosymbi2_FD_188042 | JGI IMG/M metagenome (GOLD analysis project Ga0210059, IMG submission 188042) | Ecteinascidia turbinata endosymbiont from Florida, USA - Sample 2 (SPAdes) (version 2) | ecosystem: Host-associated > Tunicates > Ascidians > Unclassified | place: Key West, Florida... | reverse complement strand
CACATTTAACCTTGGAGTAGTGCATTAAATTAATATTGAAATCACCGCAGACAAAGTATAAATACTTTTTATCATTCAACTCATGCAAAATACTAAACAGCTCCTCTGAGAATGTTTTAAAACTAGTGACTCTTCCTTTTTTAAACTTCCAGTGTTATCAGTCTGGTTGTAGTGTCCCATATGCTATCTCAGTTTACACTTCCAAGTAATATGGGTGCCTTACATGTGGGCAGGCCAACTCCTAAGACACAAAATATTGAAAGCCTTTCGCGAATACCTCCAAATCTCCTGTGGACGAACATTGAAAGTTCCGCCGATTTGAAGAATATCATGTGGGACTTTTTTCCCGCGAACTCGTTTTTGCGCGTGCAGCAAATTCCGTTTGTTCGTGGTTCAACGCCGTGTGGTTTATTGGCTGGACTTTATTGACGATGAAAATAAGTTGTTTTTGAAACGTCCAACGTGATTTCTTGGATCTGCGGTTTATGGATCGTTGTTGTTAACCGACCTTGTAGCCAATAAAATAAAAATCAGAAAGTGAGCGAAGCTTGCAGACCGTGCACGTGTCAAAAGAGAATACCTGTTGATAGTTGAGAAACGGGACGAAAGTAACATGCGAAATTGCGTTTCCGAGCTTGTCTGAATAACAATTAAATAAACGAAAATTTCTTACTGAAAAACTGGAAATACGGTATGGATCGAAAGTCGACGGCACTTGCTGCTCCCACTGCGTCACGCCAAGAGGCCATTGAAAAGTGTGACGAGAGGAGATTGAAATTGCGCGTTCGAGGCCGAGAGAATGTCCAACCATTTTTGTTCCGTAACAATGCTCGCGATGACAGTTTTAACTGCCCTGAGGAATGCGTATGCTTTACCACCCTGCGGCACGTCAATTGTTTCAACAAAATGAAAGTGCGTCCCGGCCCCCGAGATGTCGAACAAGACATTGCGATTGGACTTTCTTAAGATCAAGTACCTTTACAAGACGTTGCGTGTCTTTAATTAAGTACCAGCAGGTTTGAAAACGGTAATGAGACATCATATTAGACTTTCTTCTGTTGTCGGTTACTAACGCTGAAATATTTTTGAGCGTTGGAAGTATTTGTTATGTGAACGAAAGATGTCCAAGCATGGCAATTGTCTGTGACACGAACAGGTTGAGTTTTTCTGCAAGAATTTTGCACAACACTGATTTTTCCGTTTTCACTAACGTGTATTTCCAACACACTTCATATTATTTTACGTTGCAGTGAAGGCGTTTCATTTGACGCTGGCTACTTGTAAATTAATCGCCGTCGAATATTAAAGCTCGACAACAGCTCTATTGTCCAAGGTCGCCCGCTCTATTTTTCAGAAGTGTACGCTTGCACGGCCTTGCGCATGACGCTAAGCGCCCCTGGTGGTGGGGCTGCAGTGCAGGAGTTCTACAGTCAAAGGAGATACTGGAACACCCTTTAGCCATGCATTGTTATTTCCGACGTCCACACTGGCTAGAAGCAGTAACACCTGACAGGGCTTCAGATATGTATCAAATAATATCTTTTTAGAACAGACAGAGCTCTTCAACCATACAAAGCAATCAAATCCAGCAATCAATAAAGATATGTGACACTGGTAAAGAAGACACGCATTATTGGCGCCATCACGGTTGTATAATAATAATAATATTTAGCTAAATAATAATGTTTAGCACCGTTGCATTAGTTGCATAGTGCTACAATGAGTTCCAAGTAGACCGATTGATATTATACTTGGGGTTGTGAGAGGCTGCGAAGGACCAGAGGTCATTTGGGTCACATACCTCGAGGGCGAAACTATTCATAGTGTAAAGGGAACAATTAATAGAAGTAAGTAAAAGTCTGTTGCTATGAGTACAAGGTTCACATGCACAATGCGTTTATATGTGATTAATGGAAGCAAAATACGTTGCATGTTCAAGCCGCCAAAAGAAATTAGTTTAACATCGCCACATAAAACTTGTGGAGTCTTCATGAATATCGGAAATATTCGTGATAGATAAAGAGGAAATACGTCACCACAGTTACGCAATAGTGTCGCAAAATTTAAGCATGCGGAGAACAAGGCGTCCAATCAAGTGTTTGAGAAATGCGTTTTCAGTCGATGTGATAAAATTCATGCATGGGAACGGAAATTCGTTTACTGCTCGGTTGATCAGGGGTGCTCAATACGTCAATCGCGATCTACCAGTCGATCTCGAAGGTGCTTTGTGTAGATCGCATGACATTCACACCCTGACCGATTCCCTTCAGTGCAAGTCATCAGAGTAACGTCAGGTATTGACAAAAATGTACAAAGTTAATTGTGTTGTGCATGTGGGTTTTGGGCTATGTGGGTACGCAAGATACATCAACATACATTGTAAAAAGAATTCTTAATAGATTTTTTAAATGTACATGTTTTGCATTATTGTGGCCGGTAGATCATTTTGACATGTTCATTTTATAAGTAGCTCGTATGCTGAAAAAAAGTGTTGCGGTAGATAAATGCTGTGCAATGCGATTGGAGGTTAAAGGCATCTACTTCATACGAGAGTTTAATGCAAACAATCTTTGTGAACGCAACAAAAAACAAATCGAGCAAAGTACAACAGCAATACCTCATGAAAATATTTTCATAGTAATAACATTACATGATACTCATTAATGCACTTGGTCAAGGTCCACCAACGAAAAAGGAATACCAGCAATGTTTCTAGTACCCGAGTTGCACATTTTTTATATTCCGCTTTACGAAGGGTCAAATACGGTTTGTTTTTCATTTCTGACCAGATTTCTACTGCACTTTTTTCAGCATTTTCGCACCTGAGTTTAAACGTGCTTCTGGTGATGCAAATTGCCGAATTTTGGTTTGTCTCGTATTATACGAATGAACATCTATAATGAGTTGAAACTGAAACTAATTGTTAAATGTAGCCTGTAGCTGAGGTTTATTGTATTTATTACATGAATTTGCTCACTTCAAGACTGTAAATATCTTTTCGTTGTAGAATTTTCTGCGTTTTGTAAATGCTAGGAACTTCCCGAATCGCATTTGCATGTGTGTTCAAACATCTCATTGCGTGATTTAAAACAACCGATATTGACTGTAGATGACATGAAGCTGCTCTTCCCCAGGTTAGTAATTCCATACTATGCTCGTGGATTTACTAGGCTGTCATACAACATAACTCGTGCTTGGTTACTAATATAATGTTTAACTTTATGCATTACACCAACATATATGGATATATTACACCACAGCTGTTTACGATTCTCCTTCCCACAGTTGCACCAAGGTACATATAACACAAAGCATTTCAATGCGGTAGCTGTTTCCATTAATTTCAAAGGAATCTGTGTTAACGCATTTATTCGTGATTAACGTACATTTGTTTTAGAAATGTTTAAGAAATGTTTAGTGAGAGCTTGTTTGCAGTTAGCCAATCAAATACATTTGCAATTTCACGGTTAACCGAGTTTTTTATTTTTCCAAAGCGTTGTTTAAATTAATTACAGTACATTTTTATTCTTCGGTGATCTTCGTAACACAATGAACAGGATTTTTTGAGAACATGAAGTACACTTGCTCAGTTTATTAAATGCAGGCTTATCGAGTGCAACAAATCTACGTTATGCCACCAGTAGTTTCAAACAAAAGGCCGCCGAATATATGGCGATTACAAACGTATTGTCTCTAACGTGACGTCATCACCGGCTTTTCATCGCTAGAGGTTTATTGCAGTAAAACGTATTGAAAAAAGTGGCGCAACCACTTTTGACTGGTTCTGGTTTTTTTTTTCAAACGCGAAAGACAATTCTTTGGGCAAGCTAGTCTCTTCATTTTACATGAGAAGATGGCGTTTCTAATAAAGTCTTACTGCTGCATATCCAATGAACGAACAGAATGTTACTAGATTTTAAAACACTTGGTGTCTGGGTCAACTGTTGTCATCAAAGAGTTAACTGTATCTACCGGCACGCTTAAAAACCGCGAACTCTCTCACAAATTCATCATGCTTTGATAAACTGTCAAACGAATTTAGTCAATTTTTAACGACTCCACTGTCGTACATAACTTCATTTGGAAAATAATGGGCTCCTTGCAATACCAAGTGGACGCTCCACAATTTTGCTTCCAAGTTTGTGATTTATTTACGTCGTAACCGAATAAACTCCCTGATGCCATCTTCTTTTTGCGGTTTGAAGTACGAAGATGGCTGAATCTGCACCATATGACGAGCGAAGAAATAAGTGGTTAAACAAAAAATGTGGATTATGTGGCGCTCCAGTTCCCACGCCAGGGAGCAAATCTCATGACAATCATTATAAAAATAACAACAAGCTCTATTAATAGCTGCTCGTTCGTTTATTTGCCATTTGGCGATCAGATGTTAATAGCTTCCCGTGTTGCCTTGTTTGTCTTTGAATGTGCTACTTACCAAGAGCCAGTACCATTGGGACAAGGCCAGCAAGAGGGACGACTGCCAGCGGCATCCCTAAAAGATTTCCGTACGTAAAGTGCTCCTCAGTTGCGAATATCTACCCCACCCGCCTGTAGTTGCTTTTCTGACTAATAAGTCTTGTTCTACATGAAAAAGAACGGCAGCAAGTCGAAGACACTTAACTGCGCCCCTACGAATTGCTTTTTGCTGGTTGTGCCGACCTGTACTTTCACAGTAGGTAGCACGCACGTTGTGTTTCAGGATCTGGCAGCAGCAAAATACAGTAGTACTTCCCTGGCACGCCATACTTGCAATGTCTCGCCATACTTGTCGAACAAGCAACTCGCACGCACAGAAACCTGCATACGTTTGCCCTAAAGCACCCTGCACCAGCATTTTCACAACTTCTTGTTCTACAAATGCGAATTTTAAGAAATGTGTGTTTACTATGGTATTGTGATACAGGAAAACATGATTTCAAATCAGATTCTTTTGTGTTGTAGATCAGCGCTCTTCAACCGGTGTGCACGGTGCACCCTAGGGTGCACCAAAATATGCGTGGGGTGCACTACTAAAAAAGGGTTCACGAAGGTGCATCACAAACTTGTCACACTAAACAGATAATTTTTACAAAACCTTGATGTTAGCAAAAATAAGCCATTAACCAATCAATGACTTTCAGGATTTAACCAAGACTTTGCACAATCTAAAGTGTGGTGCATAAGCATCACACCATATCAACCTAATTGTAATTAGCTGGTGCATAGGCACCACAGCATATCAAGCTATTTGTAATTAGATGATTATTGGTGATTCATAAGCAACAGGCAGTGAGCCCATATCAATTGAATTATGTAGCTGAGTTACTGAATTAGGGGACTTGCTTATTTAGACCCGGGTACTTACAGGCATGGGCGCAATTAGGTGGGGGACACGGGGGATGTGTCAGTAAATAGGGTGCATGAGTTCGTCAAAATATCTTTAAGGGTGCACCATAACAAAAAAGGTTGAAGAGCACTGTTGTACTGTAGATAACGCTCTGCACAGGAAACCGTGTGCTGCACTGCAGGCGCGCACACAATTCGGTATACATCGTGTATTGGCGATTCTAGCGAATTAGCCAAATTTAGGCTGTGCAATATTTTGACAAGCAAATGCATTTTTATTGACTATCAATATGTACTTCGCTTTCGCAAGCAGCGTCAGTTCTGGCTATCGGTGACAAATAAACAATTTTGACCTGATGCAAATGAAGTTCCGTTGTCCATAGAATAAATGTCTTGTTTTTAATCGATATTCATGGGATATTAGGATTTTCCGATCCTGGGAATAACACTGTAAATTGCAATCGGTTCTGCAGTTCAGGGGAAACTGGGAAACCCTTTAACCATGCATTGTTATTTCCCAGGTCCACTCTGGCCCAAAGCGATGACACCTCTTGACAAGGCTCCAGATATGGATCAAATAATACCTTTTTAGGTCAGACTGCAAGGAGCACTTTTAAACATGCAAAACATTAAAATCTAGGGGGACTGAACTGACAGGCAGGTCGGTAACTTTTATGCACCATGGAAGCCCTTGCCGTTAAACCTGGCCCCAACGTATGGGGCATGCCTTTCTTTCGGACACCCTGGAAGATGTGCGGTATGGTCTTTTGATGAGTGGACAACTCAATGTCCTTCACTCTTACCCGAGGCCGCTGTGGAATTTTTCAACGCGATTATTCACTCGCGCAAAACTTCTTCCGCGCACGCACCGATTATTTTGTAGAGGTTTTTGACCGTCAGTGTGTGTTTTTTTTCAGAATTGCATTATATAAGCGCTGTCGACGCGATCTACAATTGAACGGATGTCTTGGATGGGTCGCATCGTTATAAACAGGTACCTCGGTTTGAGCTCGCGGACGTTGCCGCCAGTTTTATCGTCGCCCTTGAACCTAATTTCTTGAAAACCATGACAACCGTGAGATATATGAATATAATCGAAAATAACTTTCAGTATCTTTTATAATTTCCTCATAAAAGCGAAACCTCAGACGCATTTTTCAACGCAAGGGACGCCCAGGCCACTGGGATGATTACCGAAAATGTCGACTTATTTTGGTATAGCATTTGGAACAAAGAAACTTAAGCGCATGTGCAGCATTCCACCAAAAACTAGTGTTGCATCTGTGCAAGTTGGTCTGCAAAGCATTTAAAATTGCAGGCCATGAGGCGTTTGCTTTGTTAGTGCATGGCAGTAAACATGCCTCTTTTCTAGATTTTGACAAAACTTCAGTGACAGGGTTTCTCAGAACGTATGTGGAATAAGTAACTTTGTTGGTGGTTCGCCCTCAAAAAACGATTGAAAGTCAGTGCCTTATTCAAACTATGCATCACACGTTTTCTCTCGATTCTACGTGCTGGTAGCAAATGCATTACACTCTGGTATTAGCGGTTCACAAAGATGGTCCCATGCTATCGGCCACACTGAACGTTTTACATCATTTGGAAAATTCGAATCTTTCAGTAACTCGTTTTTCCAAACCACGGGATGTGGTGCAGTTGCGCATTGGTCGTGGCAGTTACTCCCAATTTTGATTTTTGCCTTGGTTTTAATGCATAAAGCCTTCAGGAGTTTCGCTTGTTGTCAAAACCAGGCTTGTCCGCAGCATACGGAAAAGTTGTTCAGGGAACTTTCCACTACAGTTTTTTGACAATTTTGGGTTTTATCAAAAACGCATTGAGAAACCTCTGACTTGCATAAACGAATTTGTCATTACAGGCTTTCCGCTTGTTCAACAGCTGCTTTTCTAAATATGACAACCTATAAGAAATAACCTGGCCTATGTCTATGCAATTGATCAGGTTGCTTTACACGGAAACCAGTGGACGCGGCACTGCATGATATTGCCTTTGTGGAAGTGGATGCGTGCGACGTATCCGTTTTGTGGCGAGCTGCGATAACCTACAAGGAAAAAAAACGACAAAGTTATCTGCAACTGACTTGTCTTGCAGCCAGTATGGGCGGAGTGGAAAGGTCGTGTGCTTGTCCAAGTTGCTGCGCAATGCAAAACTGAGCACGTCATGTTAGAAACGTAGTGATTATGTTGTGCAAATGTATTGCTGATATAGCAAAAACTATGAGATCCTGCGAACTTTTTATCAAAAAGTGTAAAACATTTCAATGTTACGTATGCCCAGCGCGGAATTTTCGCGAATTGTTTGGTTCCTTATACAACGAACGAGTTGAGTTAGCGATGCCAAAGAATTATGATGATCGACGCTGTCGTACTGTGTCTTCTTTCATTGTTTTCAATTTGCGTTTATGCTTGCCTAACGTTAAATATTGTGTTGTGGAATGCACAGAAGTATTGTCTTGTGGAAACTTTTGCGAGGGTCTCGAATCTACCTCTGCAAATAAATATGCTTGCTTGTTAATAACGTCTATCTGACTAACTGCTTTGACAAAGTCACGATCAGTTAAAGCTAATCGCAAAATCTTTTCTGTTTTGATTTAATCTTCTCCGATTTTAGACGACACAACTGACCGGACAGTTTGCTCTTCAGGAAAACAACAAACTTAGTGCCTGTTTGGAAAAAGAAAAAAACTCTTGTTTGAAAATGTTGCCAAGTAGGCGTTGACAATTGTACTGAGCAATGAGTGATTTGCGAAGAAGAATCTTTTGCAAAGGTCAATGAACGCTTTTTATTTGCCTGAAGTACAGGCTTAGTGTACTTTATTGTAAACGAGCTTCACCGTAGACTGTATCGCAAGAGGTGCGGTTTATCGCGATTTTCAGCAATGGATCTATTTAGTCCTAATAACAAGGGGTTATGTCGATTTTAAGATCAGTTACCTTAGCTTTGCAAAAAATACTTCTCCAGCAAACTCAATGCATGTTTTTGTATCTGTATAACAACTTCAAAAGTCTTTCAAACTCGTTGACACTGCAGTTGTGCCTTGTTCCTCATGATGAGGGCTGGATGAAGTGCAGCAAAAACAACTTTTGTGAGACATACCAGGAGGCTTCAACGTCTGCCTTTGTTGCAGTGTGACCTTATCTAAGCTAGAAATGTTTGAGTGTTTATTTTTAGCGCAGAAATCGCTGGAGATAGGCCATTTATCAGAGAGTGCATCCTGCAAATTTTGGAAACTTAAAGTGGAATGATCCCGCCGGACCTACAGTATTAAAAACGGATTTGGGCGACCAAGCCAATTTTTTATGAAACTATAAACAAATAGACAAATCCACCACATGCGTTATGCACTTGACCCGTTCTTTTTTCGTGTTGAGACGATTGTTGTTTTGCTTTTTTTCCTGGTTCTGCCTTTCGGAAACGCTCACCATATATGTGCAAGTGCTGATAGGAACGCTGAGATCTCACGAGGATCTCGATTCGGAACTAGACGATTGTTTGTGGCCATCCGGTTTGCAGTTTGCTAGTTAAACGTTGACCTGCTTGGAACGAGTCAACAAAATCATGCTCTCTTGCAACCGAGCATGCATATAATAGTTGCTCGAGCGGGTTCACCAACAGGTGAAAGTTCACAACGTGTGCTTCTGGTTTCATCCTCGGGACAGGTGCCCCCACTCGTGCGTCATGTACTAACAATTGACCAAGACCTGTATGCTGTTGACAGTCTCTTACTTGTTCCTATGTGCTATACGACATGTTGGGTTCGCATGGTCTTTGCCGCCATACCGGTCGGCTTAGGTGGCAAGGAAAGAAAAAGCTGCGCATGTTACGACAGCGCTCACCACCTTCAACAGAGCGTGACTTGGTGATCGGCAGAAAACCGGAGCTTCTACGTGAAGGAGTGTGTGCTGTGTATGTTGGAAATGTTGTAAAACGTGTAGCGATATGCTGTTGTAATGAATGAGCTGCAGGGAATTCGTTGATGATTTTTTTGTTTCCTGCCCACGACTACGCCAACAGCTTTTTTGCTTTCGGCACGGTCGTCATCAATGGGGGCTGTTATGCCCTATTTGTCATTGGTACCCCCCTGCTAGAAACAGGTGATAACTTTTCTGGGTTTGACGGTGAGGGGTCTCCGTCGCTTTTTTTAAACTGGCAACAAACCTGAGTTGTGATTCGTCTTTTTCTCATTTTTTAGTCGGTGTGGCACATGTATCAGAAGTAGTTTTGCTGCAGCTAAGAATTGCAACACTGTCATGTGTGTGTTGCAAGTGGCAAATGAAATACATTCTTTGAATAGCGACGACCAGCGGAAATCCCAAACGTTTGCTCGCTTTGGGGACATAATAAAAAATATGAAAACAAACAATGCATTCCAATTAAACTCTCTACATTAAACAACTACAAACATTCACAAAAAAGTAGCTCTATGTTGTACAACAGCGACTAATGCTTATGCAACAAATGTCTGTTGTGTCTTACTTGAAAGCTGAGCAATTTGTTATGAAGTGGTTTTTGTCCAAATGTAGAAAAACAACACTGAAATGAAAGGTAACTGGTCTTAAAACGGAGATCATGAAGAATTCAGACATGCTTGTGATTTCAAACGTTGCTCTGAACAATAACTGTCTTGTCTATTTATGGTAGAAATGAAAAGCTGTTTTCCTCCCGCTGTGAACGGTCCCGCCGTGACCTATTGCCGCTGTCAGTCGGCAGATGGCTTGTTCTGCTTGGTAGTTGAAATGCGAGTTTGGCTATGGTTGATTTATGGGACCTTGTTGATGACGAGCACAACGTCCTACGTTACCAAAGAAAAAAGTACTATTTTGAAAGTAGCTGGAGCCATGAAAAGAAATTTCTTTGCAGCGGAAGCTTGTTTGCAGTACGATTTCCGCTTCGAACAGTTTTCCCACCAAACCCGATTCTGTCCTGTTTTATTGAGTCGCATTCCTGCTTGCAAAGCTTTTGGCAAGGTTTAGGCAGAACGACAGCACCCCTTTCTAGGCAATGTGCATCGCTGCGTTGTGTATGCGTGCTGAGATACGTAGTGTCGTTATATAAATAGAGTGGCCAAGTTCTGTGTTACAGGCTGAAACCGACCGCCGTTCTTTTGTGTCGCACTTTAAGCGAAAAGCGCAAGCAGGACATCTTTCATGTCGACCCTAATTTTGATTGCTCTATGCGTGGAATAAATTAATAGCGTTATGCCTATGCAAGGCCGGGGCGTTGCGGGAAGTTTTCCATCTCGCGCTCGTCTTTCATAATGTTTGCAGCTTGTCAATCGACAGACGTTGAACCTAGGCTGGTTTGCTGCTGAGTGCAAAAATACGCCTCACCGATCAAGCCGCTGAATATCGAGAATGGCCAAAAGCAGACTCGGATTTACATGTCGGATTGATTATGCAAGTTATACCGTGTGTTGAAGTTGAGTTGCTGCATAGTCACAGTGCAAGCTTGTCGCGCAAAAGTTAATGTGTTTTGAGGCGCCATGACATCAACGCACAGTGCAGGGCAAAGCGTGCCAGATTTTAACCGCGGAAGCGGAGCGTGCAACTGTGTGAATGTGTTGAACCTGGTTGACTATCAACTGGTGAACCAGTACAGGGCCGCAACCAGCTGTAAATTTCGGGGGTAGGACAAAATGATTGAGGTTTTATTGTCGTCGTTAACAACTCAATGTTTTTGAAAATTTCGGGTGTGGGTCAATTTCCCGGTTGTCCCCCTGGTTTCGGGCCTGGACTAGTATCGACTAGAGCTGCTGATTTTTAGGTCTCTGAAAGTGAGCCCCAACACGTTTTGTGGGACGAAATTTCACAAAAGACCATATCTCTTGTCTACACAAAATAGCAGCCCAACACGAATTCACCTGCATAAAATGTCTGCAAAGCCGCATCAACTACAAACGAAGTTTCAAAAAAATTCGATTTTCAAACTTTAGCCCTTCTGTTCCGCTGCATACATTCGCAGCAGCATTGGTCCTTGCTCGCATTCCTGTCCTGCGCATTGACCAGGTTACGTCTAGCGATCACGGAGAATCTAATATGCAGATGAACATCTACTGTTTTCAAAATTTCTTCACGCTCTCACAAAGCGAACGAGAAATATAGAGATTGAAATAAGAAATTTAAAAAAAATGAGAAGTTTGCTTGCTCCTGATCCTGAGGCTTGCTTGCGTGTGATTTGAACCTAAGCACTGTCTGTACCTGCATCAATCTCGCGGTTTGTTCAGAACCTATATGTATCCTGATGGATTACGTCGCATCAGCACAGCAGTTCAAATGATTGCTGTTTAATGCGCAGTTATTTCAACAGAAATAAATTTCTACATAATCTAACACATACCTCTGTTTCGATATATGAAATTCCTTAGGTGTAACTCGCATCACTTTACTACAGTTTAAGGAATTACTTAACGCAACTGAAAATTTGATGTAAAAATAGAGTGTAATCAAGAATGCCTTTTTGGTTTTCTAAACAGCTATCCTCTGGAAAACGTTTTGTACTTGATGAAGTTTGAGACACCATTTGTTAAACATCTAACAATATACTCTAACATTTAAGGTTTGTTTGGCGTAGCTGGAAACGGAATCCTACCGTTGTATTTCTTATCTATTGCACTGATAAACTGGTATTGGCAGCAGTTGTTCATGGGCAGGCGAAATGCAGAACCCTTTATCAGCGTGAAAGCGAGATTCTGCATCGGTGAACGTTGTCAGCTCCGAAATTGCAGTCATGCTGTGGTTTTGCACTATACTAAGCATTGGAGCAAATCAGTGATATACAAATGGCATTGCCAATCGCCTTTTCGAAACGTTTTTACTAAATGTAAAATCCCGCTGATAGAACTTGGGCGTGCAGAGTCGACTAGGATATGTTATTTGTTGGCCTTGCTTTTCGTATAGGCTGCGCACTTAGATGGTCAAGACCCCTTTGCCCGCCATCGGTTACTACCAAGGGCGTCGCGAGTTGGGGTGCCAGGACCCCATTTGCAATTGATGCCCCTCTTGCTGGCAATAATTGTTTCACTAATTATGCCCTGGGTTATTTTTTTTGCCCGCCTATCCGCCAAGACGTGGCGACGCGTCTAGCTGCTACCTTTCTTACGATAGTTGCAGAAACGATGTGTGCATAATGCAGTAAGCAATTGTAAGCCGCGCCTTTACATACTGCAGACACCGCGGAAAACAAGGAAAAAAAACTCGAAATCGAATCCTGTTCTGCAATAAGCAACATTTGAAAGTTTTCCGATAGTTGCATTTTCTTTTTTTCTGTGAAGATGGTGTCTATCTTCCTTTTCGAGAATCGACGCTATGCCGTCAGACGCTCAAGTCGCTCATCCTATGCAGTGTTTTTTCCTCTGGACACACCGAATGTGTTTTAGTAGTTATACTAGCCCTCAGAAGTACTTGTTTTATAAGAAATTTCAGCAAGTAGACAGGATCGGTGTTTAGTGAGATAAGTAGAATGCTACTTCCTTACGCGATAAGTCATGAGTTTGCAGAAACATGTCGGATTCTCAGGTGTATTTGATAAGCTATTTAACCAGTTTTTAGCATCGATGTTGCTGTTACAAAGAGAACAGAGCAAATTTTGAATCATCCAAGATGGCAGCATTCTTGAATTTACAATTTTCTCGTGTGATTTTATCAAAATTGTGGAAAGCAAAGTAAATTGTTCAGTAAAGCTCTACTACAAGGTGTTTTGAATGCGATCATTTCCGGATGTGAAACGATCTGACTTTTCTATCTGAATATACGAAACACGTTTATTAGCATCTTGGCAAACATACGTCAGCTGTTTACCGCTCTTTGCTAACAAATTACTTCAGTTCTATCAAGTAAAGCGAAGTTACCTTCTGGCTAACCGTTCATCAGACCTGTAGGAGGGTTTAAAGTTCAAGCGGTGGCCTGTCGGCTGTTTCGAACTACTTAATTAAGTTACTGCTCTAATGTAAATGGGAATTTCGTGCTCGCGGCTCAGCGTAGCGGTGCACTCACTGGATTCTGTAAAAAATTTATTTCGCGCAATCAAATGGTGGTCTTGAAAAGTCAGCGAATGAAAGTACATGGCTTACGAAACATTCTTTCTCTTTTCCAAGCTCAGCATGTGCTGACTGAATAGAGTTCGTCATTTAGTCAGTTTTTATCGGCATTTTTTCGTTTTCGTCTGCAAAAATGCAATTGTTCGGAAGGTATAAATATTTCAAAGTTTTGAAACTAGCAGTGACAGCGAACGGTGCCTCGTGTGGCCAAGGGAAGCATTAATTGCCTTACCTTCGCATTTATCGTTCGTGTCCTATAAGTTGGTTTTGCCGCAAATTCAGTCACCAGAGTGGCATTGCTGTCCATATTAAAGCACTGCAAAGGATAGATGTTTCGTTTTGTTTTCAAACAAATTGTTTTTTTCCACTTTAATCGAAGAGATCGAAACAACTGACCTTAATGACCACGTTAGGTGCAGTAGCTAACGTGGTCATCAAGGTTTTATTTCACAGCGTAAAAGGCTTAAATTTGTCTTGTTTTGTTTCTCACTCTTTCCGAAACGCAGCTGGAAACTTGGCTTAGGTTCAAACATGATCAACGCATTGTCATTGCTTTTCCTGTTCTTCTACCCGGGATGCCGCGGGCAACTCGATCCGCCGCCGTCGTACGACAACGAAACGTATGCACCGTACAACGACTACGGCCCAGGCATACCCAGTTGTCGCACTGGCACCGAATGTAAAGAAACGACTTCGGGCCGGAGTGTTTGTGAAGTTCATGCAGATTGCAGTGAACTTCTTGCTATTGACAGTGAAGTGCCGACAATTGCCAGTTTGCTGTCGATCAGAACCAGCTACTTTAAAAACCTAACTTATTCTGATCTCAAAAACTTCACGAGCTTGAAGACTTTGGAACTGAAGTACGGAGACTTGATTCATGTCGCTCCAGGAAGCTTTCAGGCACAAACCCGTTTACAGGTGCGTCTTATTCAAGTAAAGTTGTAAACTATCTATTTCTGCTTCGAAATTTAAGGGGCGGAGCTTGTTTTTATAGCTGTCCTGAAGACACTGGAAGGAGTTAATCCATGACCACCATGGGCGTCCGCAGAAAGTTTTCTAGGGGGGCAACATCAGCAATTGTGCTTATCTTTTTTAGGTTTCAATGCAAATGGACGTTCACAAAACGCTTTAAAAGTTCGTAATCCGAATTTCCAAAGGGGAAATGGCCGTTTTGCTCCCCTCTGCGGAGGACGCCCATGATGACCACTGTACATCAATCAGATCACTGCCGTTTGTGTTTTGTTGCTTTGCATAGCAAGGCCCATGTGTGCATAGTCGATGCCTGGTTCCCAACGGAATCTTGAAGGTTTCAAACTTTACCTTTTGTAACGATGACGTTTCTACTAAAGCATTTATTCACATTAATGGTGACACGCAAACCCACACCGGGTTGTCCAGTAGCCTACGCCGACAGTGCTGCTTCGTGTGACCTGCTGGTAAATTAGGTTGTAGTAAACGTAGCGACGCTGTTTGCATTTCAGGAGCTCAACATGGAAGAGAACAGGATAAATGAGATTGTTCCTGGAGCTTTTGACGGTCTACGCTCTGTAACTTCACTCAAAATATGTTACAACGAATTAGAACGCATATCCTCTGGAAGCTTTCGGGGTCTGTCGACTTTAAACGAACTCGATTTGGGCTTTAACTCCTTGACGGTCATGGAGGACGGTGCTTTTGTTGGCGCACCTATGTTGCAGAAGCTGTACTTGAACCATAACAATATTTCCTACATTGCCTCTGGCGCTTTTAAAGGTCTCTCAATGCTGCAGGAATTAAACATACATTCAAACAACTTACGTCACGTTCCGTCCAGCGCTCTTCGAGTGCTACCGCGCATATCAATCCTGGAATTGGGCAAGAATCTAGTCCAGTATATCGCGAAACAGTCTTTTAAAGGAATGAAGACGTTGCGCGTGCTGTGGTTGGACGGTTGTCGGATTGCGAGCGTTGCGAAGCGTGCTTTCAACAACAAGAAGCTCGTTCTTTTGTCGCTCGAACATAACTTGCTGTCTCGATTGCCCAACCTGGGCAGAATGACAAAGATCGAGAAGTTGTATTTGGATGGCAATCCGTGGTTGTGCGACTGCAGATCCACAACTATGGTGCGTTGGCTGAAACGCAAGCGCTTCACTAACAGAACCATCGAATGTCACGGTCCGCCTGCTAGAAGAGGTCGCGATATGCTGTCGTTTAGCAATGATGAGCTGTGCCAGTTGATAGAGCCGGAGCCCATTCCTGCTCCACCATCTGCCGATTCCTTCAGCACGACTAGGATCGGCATCTTTACAGATGAAAGTGAAGATCGCATCCTCTTCACCTACCCAGGGTTGCCAAACGATATTTTTCGAACGCCAGCAGAAACCGACCATGGTTCAGGCTATAGCGAAACGTTCTTGACGCGAATTCTGCAAAACCCCGATACACCGTCCACCACTTCTCCTGGAGTCGCAGAGCCTCGACCGTCTCACACGTCCACCGATGCCTCCACCGAAACACCGTTGAACACCCGAGAGCCGCCTCTTTCAAACCAAAAAGATCGTGTCGACTTCTCCGTGATTGTCACCATAGCGACCGTCGTTGCGATAGCTTTTGCCATCGTTGTTGCCATGGTTGCTTGGAAATTGAGCTTGAGGGGAAAATGTGGAAAGCAGCACGATTTTCGACGCGAGGTCGAGCTGGCTGTGTCGAAGAGCAAAGGTGAAAAGGGCGCCCGCTTGCACCGCCACAAAAACGAAAAGCGAAAGAGGCCCCACGGTTTGAAAGAACAAAACGGTCGAGCCGTCGTCACGACAACTACGTCACTGCAAAGCGACGAAAATTCAAACAAAGCGCTTTCCAACAACCACGGGGAAGTCGCTGCTGATAGCTCTGACGTTGGTGAAAAGGCAAATTCCAACGGCAAGGTTCATGTAGACGAGGAGCAAGTGTGACATCACAAAGGTTACCTGCATTGGCCTCGTGACTGCAATGTCACACCCTGTACGAACGCTTACGCTGTCTGCAGATGGCTTGCTCTCAAACCATTTGCGTTGATGCGCAACGTGTCGTGTTCATAATTTGACATGGAAATGTTTAATATCAATTTATTCCTTGTGGATTGGTGAGCTAGTCGACTACGAAAATGGTGGTACGTAAGCGATTCAACTTTTAAACTGCCTGAACTGTGGCTTGTAATGTGAAGCAAACATTTATTGTCCTGTTTCGAAGTGCCTAAGGAATTCAGTACGGATTTGCGATGGACTGTCTTGCATGGTCAGGATGTATGGTTTTCAGACAAATACTCAAACACTTAATGAAACGAAGTTTGAGGACTATACCGAGACAAGTGTGTTGCTCATGTCAACGTAAAGTCGAGTCTCAATGTGTAGCGATGTAAGCGCGACTGCAGAAAAAGCAGATGAGAGAAATTATAATTTACATACAATATGGGCGGTTGTGACGCAGTTTTCGGAAGTTGCGCTGTTGGTGTTTCAAAACGGTATATGGTTCCGTGGATTGGGCCACAATTTTTTTTTATTTGTCAAAGCAATGGTGTAAGGTCGGCACGCGCTTTTTCAAACCTTGAGTTCCCTGCCGCGAAACCCTAGACAACAACCAAAACAACAAGTAAACATGTCTTGCTCACCCCTTCGAACACGTTGAGGTTTGCTTGCCAGCACGTTTGATTGCTTAGCGTTGTCGTCACATGCAAAATGTTGAAATGAGGATAACCGGGCGAAAATCTTGAAACCTCGACGAACATTGTAACTACAAGATGTCGCTTTGTTTCGTTGCTGAATCGCGCTTGCCGCCTCGCGTTGCCTGGGCCCGCTAAGGTGCAGTTCTGCAGAGCCAGCCGCTGAGGTGCTCGTATCAATTTCTACTTCCACTCCGCGGGAATATCCGTCAGCGGCAAGGTTCTGCGCTTGCGAGGTAACCTGACCGTGTGGAAGAAGTGGAAGGAAACAAGCTTAAATAACGTAGCCACGATGTCGCCGGCGACCGTGCGAGCTCCACGAAACGATGCATTGCTTCCTCGATTGGTTATAATCTTCTGCGAGATTGGTTCGCTGTGAGACCGACGACGACAAGCTGACTTCGCTGGTTCGCGACTGTCTTCCCATGCCGCCATGGCTGACTGTACATCGGGAAGTGCCTCACCGCTTAAAGTAGAATTTTTTTCCCGCTTTACTCAAGCGGATTATGTTACTTCCTACCGTCTAGAGCAACCGATAGTTGGCAAAGGGTAATTTCGGTGGACTTTGGTAACTGCACTTTGCTGCACACTTTCAAAGCTGCGACTTGTTCTTTCGAAATTGAACCATGATAGGGTAAAAAAGGTGTAAAAACGACGCGCTGCTTTGTGTAATGGAAACAAATACGAATTGCGCAAAACGGCCGTACTTTTGCTGTATTATACTCGTATGATCAGCTTTGATGATAAGAGGACAGCCATATTTATCAACAAGGCATTGAGATCCTATGTTTATGCATTATTTTCTGGTCAATATTGTTTGAGATTTTGAACATCCGTATGTGACGCAGTAGGTCGATCAATTCAAGGCGTCTATAATCGTTGATAGACTTAGCAGTAAAATCTTGTGATAACCGTTGTCTAAGGGTAATAATCTTAAAAATGTCAACGCAAACTGTATTTAATTCGGGCTTGTCGCATGAAGTATAATGATACGCTAAGCACTTAGTTGATTTTGTCAAGGTTGGCGACTGTCTGTTTATTTCAGAAAAAAAACTAAAAGAAAAATGTATGGCGAGATTCTCTGCCACAAAACATTTCCCTTCTTAGACCGTGACTATGTCCGCAAAGCACATGCTTGCCAAAAGGTGTAGTTGTAAGAGAGGCAAGCAATAGCCTGGGAGGGGCATATTCGTAACAACATGCCCACACCTTTAAATAAAACAAACTTGTTGATGAAACAAGGAAATGAAACAAACGTCCCCAGCATTTTCCAAAAACTCTTTGAAATTGTCAGTGAGTGGCTTAACACGGTCATCACCACATCTGTTTGCCAACAATGAGTCCCAAACTAAGTCAAATATGCCATTTTACATTTACATACTAAACGTCAACCGAGAGCGCGAATTATAAATGCGGCCACGGGCAACAAGGCGACTACCCTGGCAAAACACATAGACAGCAACGTACCCATTGCTTCTCTTTAACGTTGAAGCAGATTTCGTCTATATGGTTATTTCCTGGAGCATATTTTTCTTTGTTATTTCGCGTCTTCCTTTTTTTGTTGTTTTCCTTCTCTCTTGTTTTATTCTTCAGCTGCAAAATAGTTTTTGCAGAAACAATAAGCGTAATTTCTTACATCTTTTGCTACGTTTTTTGGATTTTCAGGGTGAAAATTGAAAAGAAATTTTGTGGCACTCATTGTGACTCATTTGATACAACCACAAATGCAAGGACGTTGATCCAGTGAGCGAACGACCAGAGCAGTTCCTTTGCACTAGAAAGACTACTGAAATTAGTCAATTGCGGAGAAAAGTGTTTGCAGAGGGAACACTAAAAATTGTCATTCCAAAAGTTTTGATGTCTATTGCTCGTAGTGGCCTTTGTTTTTGTTGAAAGCTTGGAAAAGATATCTTTTCAAATAATTCAACAACGTGAAATTTGGAAAATCCAGTTTACCTGTGTGGTAGATCGTTTTTTGTCCAAGCCAAAGAAACTTGCATCAGTGTGTAATCACACCATGACGTCTTGCTTGAGATTAAAAGAACACCAAGCCGTATAAACGTCATTGAACTCGCTTTTATTTTTTGTCCATTTCTTCCACAAGGAACTCAACAGCTACAATAGTTCATCTGTTTGAAAAGGATTGATCGAAAGAAGTGTTGGGTCCGAATAGAAATAGAGCTTATATATTTACCCATGACCATTCGTTATTTCGCAGACAAAGAATTGTGATTGTGCAAGTCTTTTGCCACCTCTCTCTTTTCGGGCTGTTCACCTGCCTTTTTCGACAGTCTTCTTTTTGAAAATTAACCACGCCTTTTTAAGTAAAACCTGTGTACTGAAAACAATGCTACGGCGACGATCTGAGCACTTTGTAGACTTCTGAATCGTTTGAATGTTATTACGTTCAAATGTCTTGTCAAAGAGTGGAATGTGCCACAATACGTATCGCCTGCACTATTGCTTTTTCTCTCATTGCTACATAAATACGTGGACAAGTTGCGGAGTGCTACTTGCAAGACCAAGTAAATCACTCGTTTCTCTACTAGCATATTATGTTACTCGTCAACTGCTTTGTTTCACTCTTTCCCTGTACTGTCAACAGGTTGCAATGGAATCCGGAACTCTAGTTTGAGCGAATTTTACGTTCCCTTTCATGTTTTTCTGTTTTTTATCTTGTTCATTTGATTCGGCATTGGGCTGATGTACTGCGGCGTGGCTGCCAGAACTGCTTGTCAGCATTGTTTCGTTTGTTGAAGTGCTTCGCTTTTGCTTGCCTGCCTGTCGCCTTGTGCTAAAAAACATCGGTGATCTTACGATCGTGATGGTTTCGCACTATCCAAACGGTATAAATCATATCTTGACTGGTCAAATCTAGCTCTGAAGTCAAAGCCACAACCGAGCAAACAAATACTTGTTTTTAAGTGCTCTAAACGTTTTTGCCCGCAAGTTATTGCAATGCCGGAAACTAGTTCCACTCAAAGTCACGATGCAGCAAATGAGTACCTGAGTAACTATGCTTCTGCAGTTACGATAGGTTTTGCATTACTATCCACGCTCAGGCACGTTCTGAACAGCAATACAGCCAGCTGTGTTATTTACAAAATGTTTTGGTTTTGCTAACCTATGAACGGCTAATCCACAAACAAAATGTTTTTGGAACAATAGTTTTTCGCTCGTGTACAGAAAGTTACAAAACCTTTGATACTGTCATCCGTGTAGTTTAGAAATAAAGAAGAAAACATTTGTGAAGCGGATTTGATTTCACTATTTGCATGTAGTCCTTTTCAGCGTCTTAATGACCTAGAAAATCAGATTTCATCCAACGAGATTGGCACAACCAAGTTCATACATTTCCGACAACAATTTTCTTCCCAAGATCATAGAAACTACTACGCCATGAAGTGCACACACTTTTGTTGAGCGTGTAGTGGATCAGCTAAAAAATAGAACGGGATTTTGCTCTCCTGTTGGCCGCCAGCACCGGTGCCAGCTTGCCTGCGTTGCCACGATGTCTGCCCCGGAAGCCATTCATTTATTTATTAGCAATTGTTTTCAAAACGAGAATGACACTCATTCACATCAGTTTTTCCGTCACCACCTCGTAAGAATGTTTGTTTGCAGTATTTAAGGCAACTGACCTCGTCTAACCAAAACCGTTGGCAAATCCAGTGCTTTAGTCAAAGCGCAGATTTTGTGAAACGTAATAGCGGTGCTGGATTGCTGTGTGATCTCCATTTTCAAATAGCTGGCTTTACGTGACCTATTGTTGCGTTGCCAGCTGATCGAGGTGCAGCTGCAAATTCATCCTTATTTTGCGTTGTAAGTTCAAAAACGCACAAAACATTTTGAGTGAAGTATGGTGGAGTGTTTGGCAGAAGAACTCCCGCAACTCTGCCTTTGAACCTACGTAGATGTTTGGATCCCAGTTTTCAGTAAGCATTTCTGATGAGGTTAGGTAAAACTTTTTGCAAACTGAAGCTCAATCTCAACCGATGAAGTTGTGCACTCTTAACCAAGTAGCGTTTGTTGTTTGTAACTACACTTGACATTAACCATGTCGTTTTTGCGTGATACCTGTTGTAATGTGCACGCCACTCATCTTTATTTTGTTATTTTGATGTTCCCTGAATCGTATTGATGTGGCTTAAGAGGAAATGGTGCTTTTGTCCTCTGTGAGGAAATTTTACAATTGGGCCTGCGATATCTGTGTACGTTTATGTTGCTGTTCGCCATTTTAAGTAAAAGTGTGCATTGATAGCAGGTCTCTTCGTATCTCGCAGCTGTTTGCGATCAGATTTTTCCAGCTCTATTCTTTTCCGAAAGAAATCTCGGCTTGCTTCAGCTAGTCTTATTCGCTAGTTTTTCTTCAAATTGAAAGAAAAAAAAGACGTCAGCAACATTTTGCGATCAAGTCCGTTTTCAAAGAGCAGTTTGGTTGGTTTTGGTCTTCACAAAAAGAAATAACGTAAAAACGTTGGTGTATAAAATTCACCTGAAACTTTGAACAAATATAGCTGTAGCAGCCTATTAAGACACAGAATGCTTTATAAGAAAAGTACTCCTGCAAGCACCGCTTCAACTCTGCATGCTACCAAGCATGTTGTCATATGCGTAGTCAGGGAGGAACCTAGGGGGCCGTGGACCCCCCAAATTTTTAGAACGTATAGGCTTTTTGTGCTTTGAGAGGCGGTATCCCAAACTTAATAGTATTTTTCGCTTAAAATCAAACAGTTTGCCTCCCCCAAAAATGTTTGGTCTGGCTACGCTACGGGTGTTGATGCACATACGTCTCGAACTATACAAGCTTTGTTCACCACAAGTGTCAAAAATGTGTCAGGCTAGATCACACGGTAGTTACCATTTACGTATTCTTTCACCGTTTGAACTGTTAAACAAATCTCACGTCGAAATACATATGGCAGTCCCAGTCTCAACCAAATATTCTCTGATTTTTGTTACGTGACTTTGATCTGAAATTGTGGGTGGAACCTTAAACATTTAAAATCACTTCCTTCGCAAAATAGCGTGTGAAAAATAATTATTGACTTCGCAGTTTAAAGCAAAAATATTTTTGTATATTTTGCAAACCAAGAAAGTTTTTAAAAGTTGGTTTAGCTCGTTTTGGATAATTACGTTTTGATTATTGTTGATATTTCTTTGATGAAACACCTTTTCTGTTTTTGGAAGTTGGTGATGTCGCCGAAAACTTGCACTTTAGTGATTTTGCCAAGTGTTGCATACGAGCTTCATGTTTAAAGCTAAAATCAGCTTCTCACTTAAAACCGAAGCTTTCCTTTAACGCACGAGGTATGGCGAACGCAGTATATATTTCCTCGAAAAATGGAAGTGCACCACTTTGAACGAATGTCAGAAAGATCGTGACGATTTGTGTTTTATTTTACCTGTCAGTCAATGCATACACAAAAAAGAAGTGTTTCAATTTCCAACTTCCGCAGAAGCGAAATAGTTCACAGATTTTCAACAAGCCCTAGTACATACTTTTATATGCGTCGGAAAGGGGACAGGGAGCTTTGGCCCCCGTGGATTCTAAAATTTAATATTTTCCTTTTAACGCTTTAATAGCAAAACGTTTTTCTCTTAGTTTCGAGTTGGTAAAATCAAATTTCACCACGATTGTCCCCAACTTGGAAAAATCCTTTGTCCACCCCCTGGAAAAATCCGTTATTGGTCCCCTTAGAAAAAATCTTTCCAAGGCCCACGCATACTTTATTGGTTAGTACGTTCATTTTGGGACCAACCGATGCATTTCATAATCGCCTCCGGACCGCATGGCTCGGTCATGTCAAGGCCTCGTGAAATGGGGCTTGCTGAATTTGCCGACGTGACATCCGGTTGTCTTGATCCACTGTCTTGAACAGTGTCACGAGAGGCAAAGCGTGTAAGTAAGGTGAAAATTTATTCCACCTGTGACCATTCCCTGCACTATGCTAAACAAGCTTCTCGTCCTCGGTGTGCGTAGACATAAACCCAGAACCGTCGCCATAAAGTTGTCAATAGAGTTCAATTGTTTGGGGGGGCTAAGCCCACCAAAGCCCGCCCGTGGCGACCGGACTGCATAAACCCCAAAACAACTGCTAGTCCCAAGTGGAGTAATGCAGTCAAATCAAGCAACAGCTCATGCTCTGTTAGGAAACCACCGGTAGAGAAACGTCGGTCAGAGTTTTCGTACCTTAACACTCGTGCCAAACCTTCGTGTTCGCAGTTATTCCGCGTTCCTTTCTGTAGATATCACCACATCGTCACAAATGGCAGGATATTTCATGTTCATTGTTATAATGTTTTTAATTTTTTTCTTTTTCTGATATTGCTGAACAGCAACGCCTTGCTACCCCATTGACGAGAATTAGTGAAGAAAACTCTTTTCTATTGTTGCATGCGTTGATAACCGCCGCTTGCGGCGCTTCACCGTAACGGAGCGGCAGAGATGATCGGAGTAATATTTTCAGGCTCCAACTCCGCTACTGTTCTAAAATTTTGGATCCTGATCCGACTCCGAAGTCTTTCAAATTTGAGAATCCGACTCTTGTTCAAAATCCGCAAGCCATCTATGCAACCAAAAATCACATCTGAACTTTTTTTTCTTTTCGATAAGACCACACAGACTCCTGATACTACGGGAAATCAACTTACTCCGGGTCCGGGTCGGGTTTTTCAAAAATGTTTGACTCCGGGTCCGGGTCCGAAAAAAGCGCAGAATCCTGCCGGAGTCAACTCCGGGTCCGTGGCCACCTTTGCGGACGAGGATTTTTGCCGGATTGGGAATCACTGTGCGATGTGCGGCTACAACGCACAGTAATTTTTGATTGAATTGTTTTTACGGTTAGGTCAAACGTTTTTTTGCGTGAACCTGTCTTATAAAAGCGTTGGTCAATAAACGTTTCGGCGTGCCGCTACTCACAAGCAGCTCTGGCCATCAGCATCATTTTCTACTGGAAAATGCCGGTTGTAGCGACACCTGAGTCTTTCCAACATTAACCATATAATCTACATGCAGATCGCGTACGGAGCAACAGAGACCAGTCCTGTAGTGAACCTTACGCTACGTGATGACCCCGACTCCAAGCGTTACCACACAGTGGGAACCTCCCTCCCATTCACAGAGGTGAAGATACTTCTGATTATTCTTTACTCAGCTCATCGCATTGTTATTTGCTTAATAATATGATTTGCAGATGGTTAGAACAAGTGCAAACGATACTTACCTCAACGTGTTGTTTAGTTAGCTTTCGTTTGTTTTTCGAATCGATCTGTTGATAATGATAAATGCCACTTTGATTGTGCAAAGCAAAGGGATCGTCAGGAATATTTTCAAGTCATCAAATTGCTTTCAAATAGTCAAGTGGCAATTATCGAGATTTTAGAAATAGACTATGGGGAAACGAATTTGATTAAAATGAGTGTGAATAGAAAAGCGCTTGTTAGTAGTTTCGGCTTGTACTACAGTAAAATGATGTTTGCTGTTGCAAATGCAGCAATTCCTTCCTCGCGCTTTTTTGTAATTTAGCTTTCTCGGCAAACCTGCGGCCCCCCGTTAGCCGGAGCTAATTTATCAACTCAGGCCGCTTAAGGCTGTTGTGATGGCGAATTGCCTTTCTGATGAATCGAAGTTTCTTTACGTATTAGCGCGTGGTAATTACCAGCGAAGCTTTGCATTGGACTGCACTGTTGTGGGACGTGAAACATGGATAAGACGTTTCCCTGGTGGCCACATTCCAGAAGACCGTAAAAAACTCGAATTTTCAAGCTGTGTGCAGAAAACAACTGCTGACTTTTTATCAGAAGAACTGAGATTTTCTTGTCCCGGCGATTCATCAAAGTTCAGTCCAAAATAACTGTACGTAACTGAAGTGCAAAGCACAACGTTCTTGCCGTGTGTTGTTCGCTAGCGCCATCTGTCGGTCAGCTTCTGTACGCACGAAATGATCATAACGACTCGAGTTCGTTGCAACCTGGAACGCAAAACTTTCCCGTGTTAGTGTTGCAAACGTCGTCCACACGCGCGTGCAAAGCGTTCTTATAGACGACTTCGATCTGCAGAACAAGGTAGTTGATCCCGACGGACATGTGCTTCCTGTGAACGAACCGGGCGAGATGATGTCGCGCGGATATTGCGTCATGCTGAAGTATTGGGGAAATGAAGACAAAACGAGAGAAGCGATTGACGAAAACGGCTGGTACAAAACGGGGTAAGGTGCAAGAATTTGTTGAGAATTCGTCATTGCTAGCTACAGGCATTGGCGTCGGAAGGATTTTTTCCAGGGGGGACCAACAGTGGATTTTTCCAAGTGGTGACCAAAAGCATTTTTCCAGGTGGGGGGCCAACCATGATGAAATTTCATTTGGCCAACTCAAAACTAACAAAAAAAACATTTTTCTGCAAAAATGAAAATGAAAATATCAAATTTTAAAGTCTTGGGGGTGCAAGGACCCCCC
>Ga0210059_1003369_pt1 | contig 25519 bp, 18 predicted proteins | sample Ectturendosymbi2_FD_188042 | JGI IMG/M metagenome (GOLD analysis project Ga0210059, IMG submission 188042) | Ecteinascidia turbinata endosymbiont from Florida, USA - Sample 2 (SPAdes) (version 2) | ecosystem: Host-associated > Tunicates > Ascidians > Unclassified | place: Key West, Florida... | reverse complement strand
GGTGCCCATTCCGGATCCTTGGATAGGTAGGCCTGATTGGGACATGTCGCTGCCGTCTCTGCAATGAAACAAAAGTTTAGTTTAGTTTTCTTCTTCATAAACACCCTTCGCTTGACAAAAAAGAAAAACAGCAGAAAACATATTATGGCACTCTGGAAGCAAATGATATGATAAATAAACGGGAAAAGAATATTTGAAAAAGCATACTATTATTGCAAAGCATTCGAAGCAAAATTTTGGGTAAAGCAACTTTAGTTTGCCAAACAATTGCCTAAAACTTTGCCAATGGGCAAAAACTGCCTTTCGAATTCTTTTCGTCAATTTTCCATTACCCTTCCGGATGCGTGGCAAAACTAAATGCTTCTGGATACAGTTTTCTAAAAACATGCTGCAATTGCCTATGAATTTGGTGGCGCACTACTTCAATTACACTATACTCGCGTTTACAAACAATTTTCTCAAGTCCAAATTCAAGAAGCACTACTTGATAAAAATATCGCAAAACGCCGAAATCACATCGAATGAAGTACTTTCAAGGTGTGGAAAACTGCTACAAGAGTCTCCGAAGACGTCCCGCTCGTTTGTTTCAGTGAACAAGAGCGGTGACTACTGACCGTCATCTTTGCAAAACAAAATGGCGGACTCGCTTGACCCGTGACATTGACAAGGAACTTGGCATATTCGATTATGGATAGCAAAAGCTGACAATATTCAGTGGGTCTAATTTTGCAACATATGTCTCATGACCAGATCACTTTCAAACACGAACTTCGAGTATGCAAAAAACGGTTTTGGTTAACGCCGAATAACTTAGTAAATTTGTTTAGCTTAATTTGCTTCGAAAGTGAATGATAAAATTTACAACCATTTCAAAGCTATTGGCTCTTTAGGCCGATTTGCGCACTCAAAGAGAAAATATATTAATCCACAACAGGTCAACAATATGCACCTATAGTTTGAAAAGAAGGAAACTTAGCTTGCGTTATCAGGATTATAAAACCCTTCTAAATTAGCTGCCTTTTGCAGGATAAGTCGTGGTAACATATTAGGAATAAAGGAAATAAATCTATTTATTGCGATGTGAGCTGCTCAGTAACTTGCAGCAGCGTTGCTAAAATTTATAATGTATTTGAAAAATACTTCCACATAGAAATATTGCGTTGTAGCGCGCAATTCATTCCCGTAAACGTATCTTAATAATAGCAGTAAAAATGTGCAAAACCAGTAATGAAGTGGAGAAATAAAATTGAAACAAAACACAGCTACAGAGTAACAGCCAAACGTTTATGTTCTGATTCTATCATCTTTTGTTTGTCGTGTCATGCTCAAAATATAAGGCTTATAGCAATTATGAAAAGCATTCGATTAAACGTTCTTATGGTCTCAAATGGAATTGGGATCTTGTATTTTGAAATACAAATTAATACAAATTAAGTTTTACTGAAACTTTACTAACCTCAATTTTAGTGATTTTGCTAAACGAACCTCTCATTTCGTTATTGTCGCTGGTCATAATTTCCGAAACAACAAAATATGAATATTTTAATGGGATGGTATGGTTTCTACATCTCGACGGATAAATTTTGACATTTTGCTCGATCTACAAACATGTTTACCTCTCTTTCGCTTCAGCAGCTCTGTCTCTTTGTCTTCTGTTTTTGAACCAGTTACTGACTTGCGTGACCGTCAAGCCGGTACCTTCGGCCAGTTCCCTTTTCTCACGAGGTGAAGGATAAGGATTGTGTGTGTACCAATCTCGAAGAGTTGCCCTGGATTTTTCCTGCAAAATAACCAAATAGTCAAATATTTTTCTTATTCCAACATTTTCGAAACATTTTTCGTACTGATTTATACAGTTATATTTATCTATAGGATTTAAACTATAAATCTTTCAGTTTAGTATGTGCATTGAGTTCAGTCAGAAATACATTGCAGGTGAACAACACGCACGAGTGGGTGAATGAGCATTAAAACTTTTCTGAACATTTGTTTACTCCACTTTCTGCTACAGATTAATAATAATCAGCGAATTACGGTCCCTGAGATTGCAGAAGTGCAAAAAATATCAATTACCTAAACTTCTTCCTTACCTTAAAACAGTAACTAGTTTCTTCACCATCCCATATTGACCTCGGAAGGGGAAATTTTCGCCGAACTCGGTATTTTCCTACAGCCCCCAGAGGCCTGCCTCTTAGCTTTTCCGCTTCAATGTAGTGAGATTTTAACCAGAGCTGCTGCAGTTTGGGATGGTTGTGCTCGGAAAATTGATTGTTTTCGATTATTTTGTACAGTTCTCTGAAATTTCCACGGTGAAACGCCACGACTGCTTTCGCTTTCAGAACGCTCTCATTTTTGTGAAGCTGCTCACATCCCGGAAGAGACCACAAGAACCTGGCCAGGCGCTCGATGTTTCCTCCCTGCTGCAGCACTTCACACACGCACGCGACCTGTTCTTGAGTGAATCCGAACGAAAGGCCGGGCGGAGGCTGCGACGGAACCGGGGGCGCAGGTGTCGGCATCCCGCCGTACGTCGTCATCATTCCCGGGTTGATCGGCGCACCAGATCCGGCGGAAACAGCGGAAAAATGAGCGGCAGCGGCAGCAGCTACTGCAGATGGATGCTGAACAACCTGCGGGAGCATTGTCGGATACGGATTGATTGCTAAGGCCGCGGCCATCGCTGGCTCGTGCGTAGATGGTGAGTAATAGGCGGGTTCCGTGACAACCGAGGACAGAATCTTGCCTTGCCTCTATTTTGCACACGGTAATAACTTGCTCAAACAAAGGCCTGCAGTTGTTTGTGAAAAAACGTAAACAAAGCTTTTTTTCTGAAAAACAAAGAGAACATTGCTCAAGCCGTCTTAAAAAATTGATCCTACTGCAGAAAAAAAAATTTATGTCTAGGACAGTCAGATTGCTTTTATAGCTGTAAACGTCTTAGACTATCGTAAGACGAGGCCGAACTTTAGTATTGCTGTTTCCTAATTTTCGCCCAAACCACACACATCGCACGAAGATAAACTTGGTTCCAATCTCTCTAAAACGTCACTTCAATCGTATTCCTGTCTTGGCCGAAGAGTCATGGCAGTCTATTCTTTTATCTGCACAGGTCTGCAAGCGGCTTTGCTAAGCGGTCAGACATCGTTACTTTGCACGGGGCAACCTCCTGCGCACCGACCCTGACGCGCGGTCGATTTTCGTCACAGCGAAAAAGCCCCACCGCGTCAGCGTGGTCGTCGTTCGTAGGTACTCTTCAACTAACCTGTCAGGTGCTCGCTCTCCGCCGTTTAAAGAGAATCTCCTCTGAAGTGATGGTAGACGGGAGAAAAAAGTACAACGCGCAATTCGAGATTGCTACAAAACGCGACAATTGCTGTTGAACAGTACATTTTATATCGATGATTTAAAATATTCGGCATGCTGTCCTTTCTGCGACGTTGAACGTTTGCAATATTTTGTCCATTGGCTTGACATTGAAGTCAGTGCCACTTTACTGTTACCAATTAACTGTATTCATCCAGCGAGCACTTTGACCAATACGAAGCTTGTTCAGCTAAGAGTACAGTATAATCAAACTGATCTCCATCAGAACAACATAAATATGAAGATCTATTGTAACACATTTTTGGCGCAACTACACAAAAAATTGCTTTCAAGCCGATAAAATACTGCAATCTGCAATAATGTAGAGAACTGCTAATCCTTCAAAATATTTGGTTGAGTAAATAGCAGTCTCATCCACAGTTTCCAAAGGAACAATTGACTCACCGAAATTGCAACTCCATACTAATGAACTTGCTCATATCTTCGCATGGTCAAAAATGTTGAACTCAGTTTTCATCCTGAAATGAAAGCAAACCGTGAATTGCTGCCTTGTCCTTCGACCTCATACAACTGGATGAAATTCGCAAGCAAATTATCCAAAGCAAAATGTGCGCAGCTAAATAGACTCAGAATATTTTATCGGACTTTAAAGTTTTCAGTGGCCGTGGTCTACCGAATGTGTTGCAACAGGTCTCAAAGATGCAGAGTTATTGGTTATTTCTCGTTCTTACATAATATCTGAGATCTGTAAATGTATTCCAGTTTGTTCCCTAGAATGACTCTAAGAACCAACAGCAGCAGCTTAAATAATAACGAAAGCAAAATCTCAAATAAAGTGTAAACACAATGTTCCATAGTTTCTGTTGCCACTGTTTACGTAAGACCAACCGGATATGTAACTCTTGATGCTTCTTCAAGTTAAACAATGGTAAGCTAGTATGTGAATGCATGTTTGTTTCCGGTTACGTGCTGCATAGACTTATATCAAAACGAAATCCAGTTACGCCAAACTTCTGCAAGCCAAGTGGCCATATCGGAAATCACCTCGCTGGCCAAGAAAAATCTCACGAACGCGGTGAGAAGACGCACTGAATCATTTTGTCAGCTCTTGGTTGACACCTAGCAGAAAATTTCAACGGCACCGAGCCAAAGGCATCTCTAGAGCAAACTTCTCATTTTTACCTGACAGTGGTTATCATTGCGCCTATCATTACAGCAAATTATGCAGAACTTTGAGTAAATTTGTTTTTTTTAATTCGTAAGCGAAAACCGTCCCAACAAACGTTTGCCAAAATTTTCCGCGGTATCATAAATTAATGCTGTTTTCAGCAACAGCCACAAGATCCTATTGCATGACAACAGTGTTGTCAGACCCCAGGAGCAAGAGACTACATTTTATTGGACTGGCACTTGATCTCTGCGGTAAATATTTTGCAGGTATAATTTCGAGTAAAATGGGTGAAAGTTTCTCTGTTATGTTAACGCGAAGAAAGTGAGTCTGAACGTAAGCTAAATGACAAAACGTACGCCACGTTCGTCATTTCAGTGTTGCAGTCTTGCAACTATACATATTGCATTAGTGTTCAAACAACGCACTGTATTAAGAGCAACAGTACTCTAAATAATTTTTTCGCTAAGAGGTATTTCTATGCTCTTCAGCATCTTTTGCTACTCTGATTTAACATTCAGTTTGAGTGACTTACTTGACGTCACACTGCAAACTTTGCAACTGGGTTATGATATTGAGCTGTTTTGTAGCCTATATTTGCATGTCGTAAAATCGCTCAATATTATATTGCATTTGATATTCTTAATTTTCCATAATTCTGCAAAAATTTGGGGAACATGTAGAGACATTTTCAGGTTGGGTGACTTTGCATGAAAATTACTCTTTATAAATGAACAGAATTACTTAGTTTTCTTTGAAAATGCAACAATTTGTGATCTGTAGCACAAGCGTTTATTTTTTCAGTGATTTTTTCACAGCTCATTGACATAGATTTAGTAGAATCTGCCAGATGATAACACTTCACGAGTCGTTCTAATGGTATTTTGGTTTTGAAACATAATCTTGAATGTCTAGTCTTGTTTCACGCATAACTGAACTTCAGTTTGGCAACACAAAGGCTGCAATGAGTTTACCGTTTATTTTCAATACCATCCACCAAGTGTTTTGACTTTGCACAAGTATTATTGTATCTACAGCAGGACGCAAGTGTGCGGACATACACTGGTAATAATGACATAAGAATCTTAGCTACAAGTTCTCATAAAACATGACAAAACAAACGTTGCAGTGAAACAGAGCATGGCTGATTTTAGACGAAAGAGAAAATTTATCTTAGCTTTGTTTGATTTATTCCAAAGCGTACGCAGCAAATAAAACCTTTGAGGATTCAATAAGATATAATCAGCTAATGTTTGCGTCACAGAGAATAATCAAAATGGGTCAAATTTGTTTTTCAAGAGAAGATGAACTGGAGTATACTTGGAAACTTACAAAACGTCAAGTATAACGGCAGAACAGAGTGATGACATTGCGTCGCATCACTTGTTGGGGATTTAGGACGATCGTTGAAAAGGCGAAGACGAAAGCGCAAGAGCTAATCTTGTTTTCTTGCGCAAGGCAAACAACATCGAACGAGGCAAGCGAAAATCGTGGTACGAATAACGCGCTTATCAAAATCTCATTATCGTTCTTTGAATATTAATCGGACAAAGCGACACGTGCAATTCCCGCAGTGCAGGAACTATGTCCATTGTTGCACCGACACGACAGCGTGGCTAATTTTCATTAATTTTTGGCCAGACTGCGGACAAATAAGTGCAAAAGGTAGTAATCCGAATTGGAAAAAAATGCTGAGTGTATTAACTTTTAAATTGAGGTATATGGTAGGTTGTCCCAGACGTGTAATAGCCTTTCCAAGAGCGTGAAAATTAGTGCAGCATCATTGCGCACTGCTGATGTTGGTAAGTTGTCACAATTAGCTACGAGCCGATTATTTTGAAAATTATGCATCTGTCTGAGTTAAATTATTCTGACACAAACGAGCAGAAGACTGCAAGATGGAAAAGTTGTTAATGTTGTTCAACATATACTGTTTATTGTTCCTTGGCAACGACAAATTTAACGCGAATTTGGCAGTAGCATTTTAACTTTTTTAACTTGAGCTTTCGAAAAAAATGAGGCATTTTAACAAAAAATGAAATTGCAAAATAATGCACTGCAAGTTTGACTATTGTCTGCGTGAAAGTGCGTATGACTATTTGCGAGAATAAAAAAATTGAAAAACTTTTTTTCAAAAAAGTTTTCCCGGAGTTAAAATAAGTTTCCGAGGAAGAGACAAAAAATATTTGCTTTTTGTTGCGTTTTTGAAAACATGCTGATTTTCTCATTATGTAGAAAGTCTGCAACAAAGAAAAGCTCTACAACAGAAAGTCTGCAGCACAGCAAAGCTGTGGGTTTTGAAATGCACACCTAGCACATCAAGATTAAGAGACTTTTCTCTGATCAGCAGAAATTGATTTTTTCTTAGTCGACGGGTTTCTGAAATATTTTCATCAACACGGATTTGATTTTGAGATTTTTTAAATAATATGCAAATTTTTAACAGTTTTGAACCGGTTTGAAACTACGCAAAACGCAGATTTAAATGAAATCAGGTTGCAAATGTTTAAACCAATTGTCACCCTGTGGTTTTGCGTTGGTTGCTTCTAATAGGACTTTGCAAGATTGCCAATATTTTACACTGCGTATTTTTACCTTAAAACTGCCTTGGCGCTTATATCGCGCACAAGAAGTTTTGGAAGACTACATAAGCTGTTTTTTTCTGCATATTGTTGATGTTGCCGGCAGGTGTAACGAAATGAAGCCGACAGAGTAGTATGCTTGGAAATTCTCTCGTAAAGGGCATAAATTTGAAATAGAGGATTTGACCAAAACTCCCGAAAAGAACGATTCACCAACACTTTTCTGTCTCTTTATAATTGTGAAAAGAATGCCTACTTTTCAACGTTTTAGAAACAGTAAGCGTCAGATTGTTTGTGAGTAAACCCAAACACATTTGGGTTAAAAAATATTCCCTTGCGTTAAACAACGTTCGCTTGCGCAACTATATAATCAACACATTAGTTAAAGACAATATTGAGGAACTCACAATAACTTAGACTCTTTGTAGGTTATCCCGTAGGTGAGCAGAGCGCTACATCATATTGATGGAGGTTTTACTATTCAAAATAAGTTGACCTTGCTTACTTTTATAATGCAAGTTAACGACACATCAAAATCCAAAGATATGAGTAAAATCTTAAAAAAGAATAGAAAACTTTATAATAAAATAATGCATTACAATTTTCCAAACAATTGATCATAACAAAAACAAGAGTGAACATTATATTTTGCATCCAATTAAATAGAATGTCAACTTTAATAAGCGCTGAAGGTGCTTACACCTCAGGGGAAACATATATTCTGATAAGATCATAGAGTATGATTCTTGGCCGTGAAAGGATTGCTTTCGATAGATGGCAATTAAGTATACAGTCCTGAAAGTCTTCTTTAATTTCCTAAAGTTAGCGCGTTTAGCAGTTTAGGCACATCGTGGTGGGCACTGCAGCAAATGGATTTAGCCTACGCGTGAAGCAAGAACCCCATGGAGAGCCACACACCATGCTTAAGCGTTTCAGAAATTCTACTTATTTTTGAGACCGTTAAGGTTCTGAAAGGCATGAGCTGGACAGAGTGCTCGCTTCATTCGCCGGGCAGCAAGATCCTCCTGCTACTGTCAGTCGCACACTGGCGATCGAGGCGCTCGCCACATTGCGCCTGCTCGTGGCACGGTAAATGGGGCGCTGAAAAGAAAAGCAAAGGAAATCGGCTGTTTGAGGATCAGTGAGCGTTGATGGACGCGTCACTTGAGATAGAGTGTAGCTAGCGGCTGGTCTACACCTCACACGCACTGGTGCTAGTCACTTGTCCGCATTTCGCGGTATCAGCGAACACAATGCGCGGCCACACGAGCGCAAGTGAAAAAAGAAACTTACCAAACGAAATCTACCTCCGTCACGGGTTCTTGCCAGCGCCATTTAAGGCGCTAATAGCATTCGGCGTTGGAAGCCACCCCTTTGTGTTATCTGTCTCATCACTGCTGCCGCGAGTTGAAGACAAATGATTTTCCCAAGGGGTACGGGGGCCGGGCGAGCGCTTTGGGTGACTTTCCCACGAGAAGATAATTAGCCGTGATTCATCAATTGCGATGGTCTTTTCGTGCTCGTGCTCCCTGCTCCGTGTGCTTTGGGTCCCTGCCAGCGTCCGCGTGGAAGAGGTTAATCCAATTAAGATCGCAGCGAGAACAATCGCACCCGGATTTCTGCTTGCGGTGGTCTTAGTTTATACAACGTATCACAGAAGCACGCCCCTCCAGTGACTTCATTCTCAGTCAGGATCTCCATTCGAACCGGCAACGGCCATAGTCTGAGTGTGCATCTCAATCACGGTAATTGTGTTTGGGGTTAAATGCCGAAGTTTGCGCGTGTGTGCATAGCGCCCAGCGCAATTAACGCTCGCGGAGGTTTGCAATTGCAGAAAGCAACTTCTCATTGTTCCTGACGTGTGAGTCACTGTCAGTGGTAATCACCCAGCAATAAAATATCTTGCTATTTTAGTGGACAGTCAAGCATGTACTCTCCACAATGGGGTAAGCAAGGAATCGATCCGCAGGTTTTTAATAAGAAATCGATTTCGCGTAAAATCACGCATCCTCAGTCCTTATTCAAATTGAATCTTTATGTGGATATTGTTCAAAGAAACACCGTGATCATGTCGCGGACTGCGGTTCACCATAACGGCTTTATGAAAACACCAACTTCATACCGTTTTTATAATCTCAATAGTACTGAGGCCAAAAAGTGCGCAGACCTCGCGTGTTGGCTAAAGTTGCCTCAAGATTAGATAAATCACATGGTAACTTGCTTTAAACTGCTTCGTTTCACATTCCTTTGCAAAGGCTCCGAAGTTACAGGACACATCGCTGAGTTAATGGCAGCAATTCTATGAAGCAGTCTCCAGAGAATAATTACTTAGGAGCGTTAGTAGAGTTCCTGAAGGAATTCTCAGGCCGAACAACTTTGTCGACATTCCGGAGAACTTTATCCGCAGTGAAAAATTGAGCCGGGGGAATTTCAAAGTCCCTAAGGTCTCTGCAATGTCATCCATTAAAGCAAAGGCTCCAGGAACGTTAGCCCAAACTAATATGGATATCGTTTCATCCACCAGCAACAGTCGGACAACGTTCAGTCCCTGATGACACATTAGCCGTGTTGGAAAAAGTAAGCCTGGTAAAGGCGCAATGGACAAATAAAACTGTTTCGTAAACAGCGAAAAATTCGGGACCCATTCAAATGCTGCCCTAAATTCTGTTGACGCCAACGCTAAGCGTTACTTTGATCTTTGACGTGACGTAACTCACTATCGCAGACTCAACCTAACTGACTATTCAACTGTCCCGGAAAGTTGCAGATGTGACCCGCTGTGAAATAATGCTTTTGGCTACTTTGATCCACAAGACGTTGTTGGCGGATGTCTTATCTTGTCTGTTGAAGAGAAAGTTTTCTCAGACTTCATTTTGGATAGGGGCAATCTAAAGATAAACAACAACGAAATCTTTGCAGCTTGTGGTAAGTGTGCCTCTGTTAAGCTGACGCGATATATGTTGAGTCAAAATGTCATTTTGGTGTTTTTCGAAAAGGCGTTTCAAGAAAAGCTGATGTTGTATTTTGCTTTTGGCAAGAAATTGACAGGAAAAATTTTATAACGAAATGAATCTTTTCACAGCCAAGAATCAGACACTACGATCTTATCAGGGTATATACTGTATTTCGCCTATAGTTATACATCATCAGCTCTTATTTGAAAAGGAAAAATTTTGTATGTCTGTTTATGTTTTTATGTACACACGCGCATGCGATACTGACAAAGAGCAAACACATCAGCGACTACTGCATCCTACCATCGTCAGACTGAAAGTTACACAATGATTAAAAATGAAGACATGACAGTGCATCAGACATCAGGTAATAAAGTGCATTAATGAACAGGTAAACATGTTACGTGATTAGGCACATAGCTGAATAAATACGTGCAAACTATTTCCAAATAACTCGTCAAATGGTACGAAAAGGGTAATTTGATGCTGGCGAGAATTTACACCTATTTAAAACAGTATGTTGTGTATATGTATGTCGAAATTGCAATTTTTTGAATAGGATCAGATCAAGTCGACCAAATAAGCAGGGAAAAATTGAGAAAACATAGCATGGCAACAATCAAGGTGTTGCAAGCTATTCGTATTTACAAAACGATGACTCAAAATTGTACGTGCTTCCCAGAGTAGCAGGAAGCGAATTACGGCTCGCGCTTCTCCCGGGTAAGAAGAAACATTCAACTTTCATTTAATGGCACGCGATGACACAGAGACTGCTGTATTTACTTCAGCAGAAGTAAGTTTTTGTCAAGAAATATCTGATGTATCAGCTCACTAGCATAGTTATGATCGGCTGACGTGAAGAATTTCAATGATTTACGATTCGGCTTTTTGTGGACTTTCTCCCTTTTTGATAAGTGTGTTTTGCACCACGCGAATAGCGCGCTCTTTTTGTTCAAGTCGACCGTGTCAAACCACGTGATTGGCTGTGTGTTCGGAGTGCTGTTGAATGCACCGAGCGTGACGTATTAGCTCATAATCTGAATTGTTTCGCACGAATTTGTCCACTTGGACCTGCTTAACAGGCAAATCGTATGACAGCTTAATGGATTGGCTGAAGAGGTATTCGAAAAACAAAACACTGGCAACTGAGTGCCTGAAGCTCATGTTCTCACTAACAAATTGCGCCAGTAAAGTCTGTTTATTTTTTGTATTGCTGGTCAACTCCTGTACAAGAAGCATGAACATATTTTGGAGTCTTACTGCACTAAAAGTGCGAAGTACAAATAGCTAAACGTTCATCATGCCCACACATTTTCGATTTTGCAGGCAAAGCTTTTGAAAACTCACTTGTTTCATTAAGAATGCAGGCATGCGTGTTGGTTGTGAAACTGTGCAACTTGAATGTTATTCCGTCTATTAACACCTTGTCAATAAGCCTACACTCATTACAGGAGTAGGCTATCTTGCTTCAGAAGTACGCTTTTCCCTTCAAGCTTTGTATGTTTGCCTGATTAAGAAAAACGTCGCTTTGCTTTGTGGTCCGTTTTCCAAACACGGATATGAATACTTTTTTATACATGGAAGTTCAGTGCGCAAAGAACTACGAGCATAAGGAACTTGTTTTCTGATAAACAAATTCTCAAGCATATTGATACAATTCTTTCATTTTTATTCTTTCCGATCATACTGCTGCATTGGTATTGCTGAATTGAACTCATCATTAAACCTATTTCATTGAGGTCTGAAACCAGTCTCAAAATTATGACACAAGTAGTTAACGCATTTCGCAAACAGCCACTTTCAGCACGCATCAGAAAATCTCACATAATGCCAAACAGTTTTTACATCACAATTTTTAAGGGAAGACTTGATATTTTTACAAGAGTTTTTTAATTGCATCACAATTGCAGTGCACAGTATTGTCATACTAATGTGCCAAGTCAACTCTATAATGGTATTTGTGGAGAATACAGCGAACTGAAATCTAGAAACCAGTAGCGGCTGACCATACACAATTTTTTGGATGAGTAATCAAAAAGGGCTCCTAGTATATGTAAAGTTTTTGTTTGTTCTATGTAGTTTGATAGCATGAGAAAAAACAAGGTAATTGCTGAGAAGAAGTTGCTGAAAAGAAGAGTCATTTGACCGAATTCAACGTTGCTATGCGGTGGAGTACTATCACAGATTTCTCCTGATTTTCCAACGCAAAACAGGTTGCCAACATTCCATTATTTCAACTGTTGTTTGACATTGTTGTTGAAGATTTGCCTCCAGCAACTTTGTCTCTAATGAAACATTTCTATTCCTCAATTCTCAAAAAGCCTAGGATAGAAACACAAGTGATTTCCGTTGTTGCGAAATTTCCCACTGATTAGTAATTGAAGAACCCAATGACAAGCAAAAATCCAAACAGACTGATATAAAAATATTTTTAGAGTTTATGAAATTATCTGAATATTCCTAATGTACAAGATTAAGGATTTAGGTAGAATGTATATCGCAACTTATTCTTATTGGGCAGTTAATGATATCCCGAACTTTTATCTCAAATCTCACATTTTGATGTCAAGTAGCTAGTCTGGTTCCAAGTCCGAATCCCACCGCACACATAGGACTCGTGTCAGTGGTTAGTTCCAAAAGGTAATTTGCACCAATTGCGTATCATTTGCAATCTTTTTGTCCAAGGCGAGGAATTCAGTTTACCAAGGCATGGTGATTTCCGATTTAGTTTCAACCCTGTTGCAAGCACAGGGTCAAAGAAATTCATCTCCACAGAGATTACGAACCAAAGTACACGAGGAGAAATTAAAAGCCAAGTTCAAGACCGTCTTTGTGGGTGTGGGATTTAAAATCAGGACTAAGTTCTTTCGTTTGCCAACTACTCGACTTCGGTTCCACATAGAAAGGAAACGTTCCGATTTAAATTCTTTAAAATATTTACCCAAGTCAGACTCGAGTCTGGACTCTAATCAACTTAATAAGGGTGTAGTGTTTTGTAACAACTGTTGCATTAAATTCCTGCATTGACAACTGAGGATCAATTTGCTGAGAAAACAAAAAATAAAACTATGTTCTGTTTCTTTAAAGCTGAGAGTTAGTTTTTTTGCGTCTTCGTAACACACATCACAGCCACATCAACTTTTGAACAGGGCAAAGGGATTCCTCCTATATCTTTGTGTTTTGGAAACTTCTGCAACAAAATACAATCGTCTACAGCAACCGAAGTTTATTCACTCACCATATCAAGTCATGGAATTATCACGCTTTTCATTTGGTGTATGTTTATTAAAATATGCATAAAAGTGAGTCGCCGACTAATTTTTTTCCAATCCTCCATGAATTTGTTGCAAACTAAAACTGGCAAATCAGAGTCTCATTGACTTATTTTTGGAATATTTCAGAAACTAGTGTTTTTTTAATCAAAGTTTTTTACACCTTTTACCAACTATTGTAATATGCCACCAAAAGGTGGTTATATCATAATGTAAAGTTGGCAACAAAGAAGATGCGAAGATAACTGTAAAGTTATTTTAATGCAATACCTTTTGAAAATTAAACCTCAGTTACGCAAGCCCTTCTTTAGAGATGTGCGTGTGACTTGTACACGTACGTTGGCATTTTCAAGTAGATTTACGTCGCAGCTACAGGATACATTTTATGCCGGGCATCGTTGTTCATTGCAGCTCGTTGCTTTTCATAAATGAACAAGATTTTTGGATCGCAAAAAAGCAGAATAGCTTGATCATAAAAGCTTGCCAAATATATCCACGCCAAAAAAAGGTCCTTCGAAATAGTCTCTATCTCTGAACAAAAAAACAGATTTATTTTTTGTTGCACATTAAAAAAGCATTTCGCAGATTCAGATTGTCTCTTAGAATAATGCATTTATTGTTTCAGATTTATTTTTGCCTCTCAAAATAACGTATCGTGGTTTCGGGTTTTTCTTTCTCTTTAAAATAACATATTGTGGTTTCGGATTGGTAGACTTCCTTCGCAAATTTCCGCAGAATCTCCAATTTGCTTTGTTAACATCAATCTAAATCGCAAATAACTTGAAATTGCCATGGGAAAAGTAGTAGTGAGAAGCGGAGGGTTTGGATTAACTTTTTTTTAACACCGCAAGAAACACTGGCCCACGCATTCGTGGTGTTTCGGTAGCAGTTTTTGGAAGTCTTTAAAACTGCGGCGACAAGAAAAGACTTGGACGAAGAGAAGGGCGCCTTGGCGCGAGGGTGAAAAACAAAGAGAGCTGAGGAGAAAAAAAACAGAGGAAGAATGGCCACAACACGAAGAAAGAGAAGAGCATAGAAAGATAGAGAAACTGACAAGGAAGAAACAGCGTTAAGAAGAAGCGTGGCACTGTGAAAACTTGAGATTTTGCTGTTTAGACATTCGCTCGCTTTTGAAATTACAAAAACAAGAAAAGAAAAAATCTCAAGAGAAGAGTAATTATGGAATGACATAACAATCGTGATTGAAGACGAGCAAAGAAAAAGCTTCAGAAGTGCAACAGCAGCACGGGCTAACTTGTCTATACAAAGTAATAGTCTATGGAAACGTGATTCCAATCATGCAAGGAGAGAAAATCTTCTACGATTTTGTAGAAACTATCTTGTTTAGTTCTTATAACTATAAACTATCTCAGAGCATGATCGAATGTAACAAAACTTGAAAATGTCCAGCAATTTTATCAGTTTCATTTTTCATAAAAGTGATATCTCCATATACTTAATTTCCGTTTTGATTTTATAATCTGAGGAAACTTCGTTACACAAGGTAATGTTATTTCATTCGGTTGGCGATAAAAAACAAATATTTTGTTACTGAAATCGTGTTTGCACCAGGGGATTAGATTACAACGATCGATATGAAAAGTGAGCCAACATTTGCTTGTGGAATAGCGTCTGCCTGGTACGAAGGGCGTTGTTTACACAAATCGGAGGATTTTTGCTTCACAAGTCGGCGATAGCATTTGATGTAGCTCTTTCTCTATCAAAGCAGAGGATAATATTCGCTTTCATTTTTTTTGTTCTTATCCACGGAATCCATTTGATTTTATGAGAGCTTATGGTGTTTATCCCCGTGACACCCGGTAAGAAGCATCGTACAAGTAGAACAGGGGCGCAGCTGCTCAACCTTCAGCAACAAAAACAGTTTTGGAAAATTTGACCTTCTCGCAAAGATTTAATTTGCTAGGATTCTTCTGCAACGCACTCAGGCCTGAACGTGCTTGGGACATTTCAGTTTTTTTCGCGGCGACAATGTTTTAGCCTACCAACACGCACAATTTAAGTAAGCAAAGCAAGAGGATGGCACATGGCGTCCGCAGACTTCTTAATACCAGGTGACATAGATCTGCTGCTGACAGCGCGAATGCTCCTGGTTGCGACCTACTGCGAGGACGTTTGGTGGAAGTTGAATACGCTTGAACTATGATGGCAAGTAATGTCACGGCGTAGTTGGTTTGCAAGTCATGCAGCTTTTTTCCAGTATTACACGTTTTCTTGCTAACATGCTGCAAATAGAACCTGTTTCTCAGTCACACATAGATTTGTTGAACATTTTGGTTGTCATCCACACCACAAGGTTTGTGAGCATAAAAACCATGGTGAACAGTGTTGCATCACCATGATGTTGAAATTCAAATATAGAGATCACAGACCACAGCTTAACGCAGCAGTTTCATCGAATTTGTGATGATTGTTTAAGGTACCAGTCTTTCTTATACAAATCATCAAAGCCTGACTGGCCATAACGATTACTTTATCGCTAATTACCAAAGCATGTTGCAGAAATTCGACCCCTACAGAAGATTTTTTCCCGGTAGGTTGACGTGACGAGCGTCGTCCGTGTGAAGTATAAGAAAACAAACCGCAGTTCGGTGCAGTCTTGCAGAACACAAATAGCCTCGAATCATCTCGAGCCGATTTAGCTAACAGTTTCGTTGCTCTTTTTGTAGAGGCGCAAGCCACCTTCTACGATATAACCTTACACAACTGCCTTTGAAGACGTATTTTCAAATAAATACTTGTTACCAGATACGCTTTAACACGTTTGTGACAAAAGGTCTCGTAACTTTGATAGAACCGCCTGTTTGCGGGCAATACGTTTGATCTTTTGCTACCGTTTCTGTGTTCAGCCTTTGCAGAAACTTTGGGCAGCAGTTTTTAACAACATTATTTTCAACTTTTTCTAATCGGAAAAATGGGTGCTTCAAAAACGTGATAATTTACTACATCACATCGGTAGAAACAAAACCTTATTTTTGAGCCACACAGGTTCAAACAAAACTTTGCTTGACTTAATTTTGCTTGTTGGTAGTCAAACAATTTTAGTACAAAAACATCTCGAAAATGCTTCACAGCTACCCAATCCGATGACTCATGATAATTGCAAGTTTTCCGAAATACTGTTTTCGAGTTGAACCAACGATGTAAGTGGTAAATGCTGTTCTGGGAATCAACTGAAGTATATACGCCATAACGTGAACCTTCTAGCTTCAATAGTCCGCAGCATTAATGCATTAAAATCCTAATACCCTGTAATCATCTCCTCCACCCATTGATCACGGTGGCATATGTGGCTTATTTTGGAGCATTTACTTCACAAAGTGATGTTTATAGCCATTTACGCGCTTGCCATATTTCGAGAAATTTCCTACAGCTATTACATCTATAATGACAGCTGCTTTGAAAAAAATTTGGGAGGCGTCTGGAAACCCGGTTATTTTAATTTGTGAAAGGGTTTCATCAAACCTGCAGTTAGTCGCCAGTCGTCTTTTTAGTTCTCTTACTGGACGCCACCATTTAAGCTCAAATTGTATTATGAGATCTTTGATCAGTGCACGCGGATATACAACTAAGCCGTAGAGCTTATAGGCAAGTATTTACGAACTGATTCATGCACATCTCATGATGACAAGGCTGCCTAAGGACGAAAGTTATTTTCTATTGCATGTGAAATCACAATATCTGTGAAAAATTTGATTCGTGTGGCAGTTGCGAAAAGAAAAACTTAAAAGCTTACTTGTTGGAAGAAAACCAGACAAAATTCAGCTTTTCAAACACTCACATGCCTTTTAAACGTCAAAAGTTTGAAACCGCTTAAAGTTTAACACAGTCAACTGATCCAAAACTATATTCATCAAGTACAAAACTTTCTAAAACTAACTTGGTTTACTACATTAATTTCCAGCATCATACACGATCACCAGTGCTAAGTCAAGATTTTGCTTTCAGTTTGACGATGAAGGTATAGAATAAAAGTGTGCAATCATTCAGTCTTGCAACAGATAAAGAAATTCTATTTGTTAGCAAGCTTATTTGAAATTAACAATTGTGAGTTTTCTTTATCTAAATTATTTTTGTGCGTGCGATAAAAGTAAATAAAGTGATTTTGCAAAACTTCGTGTCTATCACAAAAAAAATAAGACCAATGTATGAAAGACAACTCATACTTTCAATTTTTAAAGGAGGTAGAGGAATTATTTATATTTTGCAGGCTGTTCATGAGTGAACTATAGATTTCCAGCTGTTGTTTGGTAAAAACATGTATGTATGATCTTTTGTAAATCAACAAATTTTCTATTGAAACCTGTTCAAAGTTTAAAAAAGTACAGAATAAAAAATTGTTCGAAATTATCCTTAACAGGACGTATGCGTAGTTCATAGCGACAAAGAATTTGAAATATTGTTAAACCAAGAATCTTTCCTTGTTTTTTATTCGGATTAAATATTGCTCAGTTAATTGATCATTTCATTTTCACGTTCGCTTGCATTAACCTACCTTACATAGCATTAAGTTAATCTATTTGTGTAGAATGTATAAGGTGAACATCTTTTTTTCCCAACCAGGACGTTACGCAATTTAAATAGTGAAACTTTTGACTATCGCTCGTGGCAATCTGAATGTGTCTGAAATTAGAATAAGGTGTGTAAAACTGTTCGATTTGAGGCGAAATTTTCGTCAAACTAAAGTGAAGAGCAAAATAAGGTCAGCTTTTTTTCTTGCAACGGAATCCCAAATTTCACGAATCATTTGCAACTTTCGCTATCCCTTACTTTCCTGTTGACTATAGTACGGTTTGGTTAAATGGGACAGCAAGTAACTGACCAGGAAGCGAGCGGCAAATCCGGCACTGTCCTGCTGGTCAAAAGAAGGCGTACAGTATAGTCAACAAAGGACTTATGGCAGGGGTGGCCAGACTACGGCCCGCCAATTTTTTCAAGCGCCACGTTTCCGACTGTAAACAGCAGTGCAACAGCATTGGCTGAAAATGTAAACAAATTGGATTTTTATTGCGAGCAAAATAGCCACAATTATAGAAAACATTATTTTATTCAACGTTTCCGCTTATGCCTGAGCCATCATGAGGAATAAATGAAATACAACAGTTAAAAAGAAAACACAAGTTGAATAAAATAACGTTTTCTATGCTTGTGGCTATTTTGTTCGCAATAAGAATCTACAGCAAATCCGTGTAGGTGTGATTTTATTGTTATTATTGCACTACAATACATTTTAACAACCTATTTTTGCATAGATTACTCAAATCGCACTGTATCCGGCCCTCCAGTGACCAGGCAGTCGCGACTTGGGTAAAAACGTTTGGCCACCCCTGACTTATGGTCACCCTTGTATAAATTTCATGACTATTTAGACCAAATTAATCTCTTGAAAAACTGATAATGCAAGCACTGTAACAGCATGATATCAAACGGATACGGAGACTGTTGAATGGGAACTCAGCTTTATTTGAAAACGGTTCATGTGAAAAAGTGTTAACTAGTGAGTCTGTCATTATCCAAAAATTAAGAAAACAATCCAAAGAAATAATATCTGTTACCGAGTATGGTCAGCATTTGAAAACAATAGTAATTTGAAAGAAAATGAACACACTTAGTGTGAAAAAAGCCTAAAAATTGTGCAAGTGTGCCTAGTACACCAAATGTTGTTATTGGGCTCAGAACGAGCCAACTTATCTGTTAAACGGAATGGGCTAATCGTCTGTTCGTCTGAAAGTGTGTATAAAGGAGATGAAAAAAATTAGGTATGAGAACCTTTCCCGGCTTGAAATGGCAGCAATTAAGTAGTCATGTTAAAGATACAAAGATGTTGAAGTAAATATAGCTGCGGTTGAATATCATACTAAATTTCCCTTCACTAATTCATTTTTGGCTGAAATAGCCTTAAGCCCAAAACTTTGGCTGAAACATCTTAAGCCGAAAACGTACATTTTACGCTACCAATTATGGTTATCTTGAGTATGTAAGGTGTCAAAAATTTTTTAGAACCCGCCATTCACATCTAGATTGATATCAACCTTTGCTGCGAGAAGGGCGGCATATGCTTTTGGTTTAAAGCTCTTTTAGGTTGAATAACTATCGAAAAAGTAATTATTGTGGTTTCAGAGGACTGCAGCCGAGAGCTGTCAGACTTGGGAATTTGCTGCAATCTTTTGTCGCAATCCATGGTTTGTCAAAGCAACTCTGTTCCTGGCAGTGGCGTCACATGAATCATTTCAAATTCTTCTACTTTGCAGTGGTAGAGCTAAAACTACATGGCCTGCGTTCAACGAGAGTAATGTAATTTTTCTTGGAGTGGAAACCATATGTCTGTGCATGCGTCGTTGTTAGGGTTTGATTGAGATAAGGTCATATTCTTTAACACGAGTGTAAGTCACGACTCCCGTCAAGTCGATCCAGTCAGTGCTGAGGAGCAAATGTCGTGCTCCGAACTGGTACGGGTCATTCGGAAGCGACTAACCGACCAAAACACTCTTGTTTCTGTTGTGGGAATAAGTTGCTTTGCTTGCTTTCAACAGCTTTGGGCAACTGCTTATGCGCTGAGGAGTGCGTTCCTTTTCACGGGTCATGGAAATGCTACACAGTGCAAGCAACTTCGTTTCGCTGCCTTTCAACCGAGCACATGGTATTTTTTCCGAAATAATTGCAGTGTCTTAACTTGAAATTCGCTGCTTTTCTCTGAATACCTGTTTTGCAGAACTGACTTTTCGAAACTTTTTTTTCCTTGGGGAAATTTTGTGAGTTCAACCAGTGACTGAAGAAAATTTTCCACCAAGACAGCTGTGTCACTTTGTTTAACTTTTCCATTTGGCATATCTGTTTACTTAAAAGGATTGCGTCAGTTTTTGAGGTCGCGCATCAGTGCGTTCTAAAGCATTCGCTTAAGCAATCTGTTTTTGCTCAATATGCTGAAAAACGTCTTACATATATTTTCAAAATCTGCGACAAGATTGTGACAAATTTTTAACAGCTGCTATGTCACAAGCATCCTATTATTTCTTTGTATAAGAATATTACACTTGATATTTTCAATGAAAGTTTGAAAAGTAGTTTTTTGTGCCATTGTCCCGTCCGTTTCCTTAAAAATATGACCAACGTTCAAAATGATAATTGCTTAATGTTTTGTAATGTATTGGTGATGAACTGAAAAAAGAACTAAGGTTACGTTATGGTGTGTTTTGGGTATCAGGAGTGGCTGCAGATGGTGAATAGTGAGGACGTTTATTTTGGCACAGGTCAATTTGGAAAAAGGCAAAACAAGAAACATGTTTGTGTCTTTATTAGTCGCAAATATCCATTGACTTTACAAAAGAGTGAAGCGTTTCAGTTTTAGTGCACTGACCTATTTTAACAAACAAAGTCAACCATGCGTAAGAGGTGAAGCCGAATGACGGAAGGAAGGTTATCTTGGTTTTTCGATTTAACCTGTTGAATACTTCCTGGACGTTATTGACCTTTAAGCAAGCTGGATAAAGGTTTATAGTCACAGGCTTAGCTTGGTTTTATGTCATTGGCTGTCGTAGTTCGCTTCTTAAAATCGCACTGTCGAGATCGAATCAGCGCCATCCCTCGCCTTATCTTTCGCTGCAAAGCCATTATATTAAATCAACGAGCCGAGTGGTGTTGAATTTCCCTCTATCGACTGGGACCGACCAGCCACAATGTGCACTTGATACCTGATTATCGCTAATCTACGATTATGAGGAGTGCAGAGAAGGGTACAACTGCCACGACTGTCCATCTTTTTCCGGGTAATCGTCGCTAAGTGTTTGTTAAACTGCTTTACGAAGGCGTATTTTGAACTGGTGAGTTATAGAGTGGCGGCCAATAGCCAGTTTTTGGAGGTTCTTTTGCTTTGGTCAATTTCACTTGGAGCAGGTGTACGAAAGTTTGCTGATGTATAAAACACAACGCAGAGAATCCGCATCAACTCTACTGCTAATTCATATCAAAATACGCTCTATCTGCATCACTGAATTTAATAGCCACTTTTTCAGGTTAGAAGATGAAAAACTTGTGCTTCTTCTATGCATTTTTTCAAGTAAAAGTCGCTTGTAGTAAAGCTCAAATAAAATCGTCGTCCTGACAAGCCAAGGCCGACATGCGATTGGCATTTTTCACGTGCAGAAATTGCTGTTAGGTCCCTACAGGACAAACAAATCGCGTGCAAAAATAACGAGATGATTCCTCAATCATCTAATTCTAATAAGATAGTGGCCGCAAACCCTGGGCCTCGACCCAATTGCAAGCCTTTTGGAACTTGTTGCTTGGCCACGCAACACTTTCTCTCTGTGTGGGACGTAAGAGCTGTACTGTCCTGTGCTGGTTGCGTGAGCTAAAACATAGGTTACTGTGACAACTATGGAACATTGATTGTTTGACGTTAACAAATCATTGTTTTTGTTATTACACAGTTTATGACATCAACATCCATTATTGTGTAACATGTAACTGAATGCAGTATAAGTTTGAAATCGGGCCTTCACAAATAAGTGTGGGCCTTTTAATTACGATAGAAAAGATGGTATGGGCCATCATAACGAATGTTTGCTGATCACTGATCTAAGAAGGGCTATTGCAAACTACGTAAATGTGCGGTTGGTCACAAACAACAGCGACAATCAGGTTACTCTGGGGTAACACAGCCCACCAACCATAGCGAAAACATCTTAGAGCAATGATATTTTTACTGCGTCTGTTAAAAGCCCTTTTAAATACATTACATGTTGCTTTGACTATTTTGCAAAGGAACTGAGGCATTGTGGTGATAAAATTGAAAATTCGGCTGCAAAATTTCAACAAAATACAAAGACGAGCTCAACTACTTTTCTCAGCAAATAAAGTTTGATGGAAGGTTTGGGTTGCTGCTACGGATTACCGCTTTCGGTGTTTTGCAATTCAGCATTTGAAATAATGGTTGACGTGAACATCGAATTGTGCAATTACAAGGCAAATATCAATTTATCACTAGCACAAGCGCGATAACATCCATCATAAGTACAACGTTTTGGGGTCTGAAAAGTACAAAACAAGAAAAAGTATGACTGATATGGAACAATTACAAGTGATTCTTAAGCGAATAACCGTTGTTTGAAAAATGTAAAGGTTTCTATTCAGATATAAATCCTTTAATACCTCTCGCAAATGCATCTCCTCCGCCACGAGAGAACAAAACCAAGATCTTGAACGTATCCCTGACAGGCATCACAGATACGTTATGTCAAGTATCTGCTAAATGTTCTATGCTGCGAGTGGAACATTGTGAGGAGTGTTTGAAGTCTGCCCTTAATCATTTTTGTTTATTTTTCGAATTCTCGTCGCTCTCATTTCGACGAACAGACAATCACTTATCACGGTCTGTACTTTTGCAGTCAAGCGGAGAAGACAAGCAACCCGTGTTAAAGGCTTAATTTTCTATAAGGCATTGCAGGCTCTCCAAACTTGACTGACATTTACTCAGAACGTGATGATTCAGCCTTCAGCCACGTACCACTGCGTCAAGCCAGTAGTCTGAAGACTTGACAGCATAGTCTCAAGACAGATTTTGAATTCCGTTTGTTAATGGTCTGGAAAAGAGAAAGCTTGTATTTTAGGAATTTGCATGGTGCGGTTATGATGCTACAAAAATGGCAAAATCGTTCAACTTACATCGTGGGAAAATACTAGATGAGTTTTAACGCGTTTTTACCATAAATACAATAGCATAGCCATAATTAAACTAAGCAGTCAATAAAGTAGTGCAGGTATTCAAGATGACACATTCTCCAGCAAATTTTACATTTTCGTTACTGACACGATTTGCATGCTTTGGTAGAACTGCTAGCGTGCATTACTATGTTAATACTCACAGATGACAATATTTAATGTCGCACCTTGGTAATTTTTTGGAAGATGACTAGTTATATGGGTTGGTGTTCACTGATGAGTTTGAAAGAAATGTCTCTACTTTTGTTTCAAAAATACTATCTTAAGCTCTTGATGTATTTGTGTGGCTTCTGTAAATCCGCAGTTGCTTATGACCAGTGTAAACACGTCTTGTTTACCGAACAGCCACACAGACTGCAATGTAGGATGTAAACGTTCATTGCTGATTTCTACGTGGCGAAGAATGATTTCGACTGAAAGTCAATCTCCATATTCCAAACGACCTTTTTCTCACTGCCCATCGTTTATAACTTCCCGCTGGTGGAAAACGCGTGGGAAGCTAGCTGATACCGACCAACCAAACAAGATTTTCGACTCTTCCTGTTGACGGCAGACGGCAAAAACTAGAGCAAAATGTTTGCCATAACTCGCGACCTTCGCAAACATTATGATCGGTTAATGTTCTTGACGCTCAAGACCATGACAAAATAAACAACTTGAAAGCATTGTTCGTATTTCCTCTTGCGCCCTTCCAGCGCCAATATTTTCGATGATACTGAACCCACGCGTCGTTCGAAGCCAGGACCACTTAATAACCATAACACGTCCGACATGCCTTGAATCTCAGAAGCGTTACGTACTGCGTGAAATACATTTATTTAGAAAATTATTAAATGAGATTTTAGCGAAGGTCCATTCCAGTTCGTCAAATGTCTTCAAAATTTCCGTTTTGCCGCACATTCGAACACAAAGCAAGATAACTGCAAAGGATTGAAGCTATACAACCTTGAGTCATCACCAGATCAAATTGGGGTTTGCACATATTTTTCATTATGGTGCTCTTCTTTGCGCAAGCTTTATGAAGCAACGATCTGAATTCAGAGGATCTTCCATAAATAGTGCGTTCTTTACACCTAATATCTGTGCCGATTACAGACATGCTGCTGGTCATTGTGTGGTCCGTCGTGTACAAGGGTGCTGAAGACTTTGTTGTTTCTCTGTAGCGGTACTCTACTAGTTGGGGTTCAATATAAATGTTGTGCGAGCGCGAGTTAGTCTCCAAACCGACCTTACGTCTTGAGTTTGCCAAGCCGAAGCAAGGCGGTATAACTGCTCTCACCACTTCTGTCCGTTAAATAACTGTGCAGAAGAACTCTAATTGGATTGTTTTTGCGTTCAGATATACTGTAGAAGAAACTCACCGATACACATGAACATGAAACGCGAACGACGTAGAGTAAACCGGTTCAACATGCAGCAATGTAGAAGCACAGCATTGAACGTTCGCAAAAGCAACACGAAACAGCGACTAATCGCCGCGATGTCGGTTAGTGCGTTACCAGGTCAACTGTTACGCAGTAGCGAACAAGTACGTTGCATCGAATCACAAATAAGGTAGAACATTCCCACAATCACTCGTCAGAAACGTACAAAAGTTTCAAACCTGGCCTGTAGCCAGGTTTTAAGGTTTAGGGCAGGGGTTCCCAACCTTTTCACGTTCTTGTACCACTTGGGCACCCCGTATTGTCAACCCGTACCACTTCTTCCAGAACAACTAATCTGATCGAATCTTAGTTTATTCAGAAGAATAATATACAGCAAAATAACAATAAAAGACCACAACTAAATTTAATGAGATATTTATTTTTGTTTACCTTCCACCAACTCGTCGATGCGTGGCGTAAATTTGCTAATAGCGCATCGAAAGTCATAACGTTGCGATACAATAGGAATAGCAGGCTGCAGGAAAATTTTTTTATTTAGAAACAAAGCCCGATACGTAAAACAGAAAGCTGTGAATCCAGGTTTTTGTGAAAAACTGGAAGTTACTCGCGTACCACCTGGAAGGCCTTCGCGTACCATCAGTGGTACGCGGGCCACAGGTTGGGAAACCCTGGTTTAGGGGCATACATTCTTAGAGGCCAAGATTTTTGTTTTTATTATATGTTTAAAGCAAATTTTTCTGGGCACAACAAAATCAGGGGGGAATACAAAAAATTTTCGGGGGCACTGCCCCAAATGCGTCCCCGTGGCTACGGACGTGATGCGAAGGCATGTGTTCATTGTCGTAATTTGGAGTCTATATTCTTCTTGGGTAGGCTACAGGCACTAGCGTACGGAGTGGGGTGGCCACTGTGCCATGACCACCCGCTCAAACCCTAAAAATAAAAAATGTAAACTCAGTATAGTCTAAAACAGTGTTTTTCAACCTTTTTTGCATCACGGACCACTTTATGCAATAAAAAAATTTTGGGGAACACCAAACAAAATTTTATAATCACAATTATGATGTTTAGTTCTGTTTTGGCTCTTTTAATTTAT
>Ga0210059_1003368_pt1 | contig 25525 bp, 15 predicted proteins | sample Ectturendosymbi2_FD_188042 | JGI IMG/M metagenome (GOLD analysis project Ga0210059, IMG submission 188042) | Ecteinascidia turbinata endosymbiont from Florida, USA - Sample 2 (SPAdes) (version 2) | ecosystem: Host-associated > Tunicates > Ascidians > Unclassified | place: Key West, Florida... | reverse complement strand
TCTAAAAATGGCCATTAAAATTTCTCACGGCCATTTTGTTCACGTTGCATTTGTGTCAATTCTGGTTTTCCAGACTCTTGATCGAATGATATTTGGCACATTGACTTTTCCTGGAACAAGGTGGTACATGATGACAGTACGGGACACACAAATGGTACGCGATCAGAAAAAGTTTGAGAACCACTGAGCTAGAGTGACATTTTGCCTGCCTATAATCATTTAATTAAAGGAATGGAAAGTTGTTTATGTACAGAAATGTTTTGACCGAAATGTCACCAGACCAAAACGGCCAGACCGAAACAGCCAGACCGATTAGTCCTGTTCCGTGTGACCTCACTGTGATTTATAAAACTTCAAATGGTTTCAATTTGTGTAGTCATTAGAACTTTTGGCCTTCAACACTAATACTGTATACCAGAGGTTCACAACCTGGGTTGCATGTACTCCCAGGGATACATTTGCTTATCTGCAAGGTACTTTTATTGTAAATTTGCAACAAATTAAATTTGAGACATGAAAATGGAGTATACCTTAATAGTTTCAAGATTCTAAAATTTGTATTAAAATTTCAGTATAATTTTGGTATTTTGTTCAAGCTCTTTGTCATAGGAAATTTTTTTTCTAGTGTAGACTACAAGACTTGTCGCGTCTTTTGAGACTTTTGCCAGGTCTGTAGAGCATACTGGACCGGATAAATTCCCATGCAAAGCCATGTGCATTTAGGCATTTTTTCCGAAATCACCGAAAGCAGCTGGACGCCAAAGAGTTAAATTGCGACGACAAATTATTTTTTTGTATTGTATCTACACCTTATTATTTTCCCCTTTTTGGTTATGTCATCACACATCCGTTAGCATTATCCGCGCTGCAACAACAAATTCTTTACATTGTACCATGCTAAGCTAACCTAATGCTAACACCTAAACTGAAAGTTTGGAAAATTTATAAAAAAATAAAGAAAAACTGATCCCATGAATTGAAATGTGCAACCAGTCACTACTTTGAAAATGCAAGTCACCAAAGTGAGAGGCAAACTTAATGAAACCATTGCAGAGCAGACCTGAAACGCATCTGTTATGCTACCAGGATGACAATGCTTGAGTGACAAACTGACCTCCTTATTCAAACCCCGTCATGTGAGGTGGTGCAGTCGAACAAGTTTTGAAATAAGAAGATCCGTGGGTTGTTCCATAGCTACTTTCAATGATTTATAGTTATGTGATTCGGTTGAAGACATGGGCTTCCATAGTTTCAATGCACTGAAAATTAGTTAACACTTTGAGAACCGGTCTACGATATATTCGTACTTCAAATTCGGCTTAAAATACAGCAGTTTTCGGTTGCCATACCAACGCCTTAGCTCCTCTGATTGCGCTGGAGAGCTGTTCAAGGGCTCAAACGGATCAGCCAGTCTAGTAGATCCCACTCAAAAAAAAATTTTTTGGTTGGGGGTTGCGGATTGTTTGTGACTGACGTCATAAGTGAAGTAGTTTTGGGGTCATTTTGGCTCATGTTGCCTGGCCTAGGGCCCAACCGCTAGGCCAAAGTGTTTCGCTGTAGTTTTCATTGGAAACTAGGCTCAAGTTCGAGTCTTTTGAGCCTTTGATCAACTTTCCAGCGTTTCTGGTTCAAAAGTTATGATATAAAATAAACAAATTAATTAATTAGCTAATTAGTCAAATATTTTTACTAACTTACATCATAACTTTTGAACCCGAAACCCCAGCAGGTCATCCAAAGTATCAAAAGACTAGGATTGTAGCTTGGTTTCCAGTAAAAACTTTAGCAAAATACTAACACCTAATGGTTGGCGCCCAGGGCCAGGCAAAGTGGGCCAAGGTGGCCTAAAAGTCCTCCACTTATGACGTCACTCACAAAAAACCTGCACCACCCAAGCAAAAAATTTTTTTCGAGTGCAGACTAGAAGACTTGCCGTGTCTTTTGAGACTTTTACCAGGTCTGTAGAGCATACTGGACCAGAGAAATTTCCGTGCAAAGCCATGTGCGTTTAGGTGTGTTTTTTCCGAAAATTCTCGAATCTTAGCGGACGCCAAAGAGTTAATATAGAAATTACAAATTTTAACTTCTTGTTTGAAAAGCAATAGCAATAAAACCAAGTGGAATGTAACAAATTTAATAATTGGGAAATATTTTAGCATAATTCAATGCACCAAAGAGTACTGACGAGGCAAGTGTTTTTCAATCCGGGTTATGCGGAACCTCAGGGTTCAGCGAGTAGCTGTCAGGGGTCTGTCAAAACAGACCTTAAATGCCTAGGATGAAATTCACAACCGCAGAAGTTCTATGCGTTTGTAGCAATTAGACACTTGGATCATTGCTTAGGGTTGCTTGAGAAACGCCAACATTTGCCGAAGGTTGCATTGCAGAAAAAACGTTGAAAAACACTGGAATAGGCTAACCTACGCAACTGAAAACCTGTGTGGTGTATATATATATATCCTATTACACAAAACCCTAAACCTAAAACTGTAAACTTGAAACCCTAAACCTAAAACTAAAGCAAAATCCTCAACTGAAGCTAAAGATTGAAAGCTAAATGCTCGTTTGCACTGAAGATGTGCAAGGAGTTGCTAGACATAATCCTTTGTTTCTTTTATTGCATCGTTGTCAAGTAATAATTTTTGTACAGCTGGTTATGGCAAATCCTGGAAGCAATCAGAAAAAAGGAATAAAAGATTGCACCTGTCAAACTCCTGGCTCATCAATAGAGATGGATGCTAAAATCCTAAACTTGACAATGCAACCTGAGCACCATAAAAAAGCAAACCAGAAACTCGAGCGTAGTGCAGACAACCTCTAACTAAGACCACCACCCTCCCATTGTATGTTCACCCTAGAATGATATAAAAAAAAGTCTGAACTTGCTTGTTGTTTGTGGTGACTAAATTTAACCATGTGCTGAATCACATGGGTGCCAGCTACCTAGCAGTTGACCTTGCATAGCCATCTACCTGACCTAGACACTTCCAACGTGTTTTGCCATGTTCTTTATAATTAGGCTTGTTTCTTGAATTTTCTATTGGCATTCGCAGAAAAAAACGTTTTTTGGCATTTTCTGAAAGCTTGCTTCAGGACTTCGAGCTTAAACTTTTGAATTATTTTCAGACTATTTGCCATTAACACTTCAATCGCCACTTGTCTGGAAACTTGCCCAAGCGCAGAACGCCGGCCCACGGTATATTCGTGGCTGGCGTACGATATACTCGTACGTCACTTCAAATGCCAACTGTTGAGCGCTGGGACGTATGTATGTTTTCCTCTAGAAAGTACGAGCATTTCGTACAAGTCTTTAGTAACCAGAAACATGTGTTTATAATGTTCGCTGACGTACGGTGTGGTCAGGAGAGCATTTCAAAGCAACCGTAGTTTATTTTGCCTGCAACCATGGTGGTTTTGCCTGCAGTCAAGCACGTGTTTTGCTGAGCGCGGAATTAAGATCGGCCTGCTGTAACCTTAAGTAAGATCGGAATAGTTCGGCATCAACCTGCTGTAACCCGAAATAAGATTGGAATAGTTCGGCATATGGTCGGCGTAAGATCGGACTGTTGTACACTGAAATATGTCTCGTCAATTGCATTTCATTTCGAGCGGTTTCTACTGTAGATAAACAATCAATCAAAAATTTTCCTACTGACTTAAAACCTATCGTGTAGAGATTTGATGATTTTTATTTGAGCATAAATATTTTTTTTGGTAGCACGTAACTGCTTCAGCCGTGTTTTCGATGCTGCTTCACAAACATTTGCACGTGGCAGATTTCTAATGAGACGTTAGTGTGAAGCATTTGTGAACGCAAGCCAATGCAGAGTACATAAATAATTACTTTGAAACTTTTTTACTGATTAGAACATAACATGTAGCAATTTGACTATTTTTGCTTGAGCATAAATATTTAGTTTGGCAGCAAGTAAATGCTTCAGACGTTTTTCGGTGCTGCTTCGCAAACATTCGTTCCTGGCAGATTTCGAACCGCCGTTTAGGTAAAGCATTTCTGAACGTATGCCAGCGTGATGTGGATAAAAAAATAATGTAATCATGCAGAGAGTAGTTGACAGTTATAGCTGCTGCAAAATTACTTTATTTTCAACAGCAAGTTAATGCTGGAGCCGTATGTTCGGCGCTGCTTCAAAAATATTCACACTTGGCGATTAGCCCTGCTTTGCAAACATTCGCACTTGGCAGTCTTCAAATGGCCCATTAGTGCAAAGCCTTTCTAGGGCAGGAAAGGCATCGCGAAGAATATCACCTGTTGATTTGGCGAAAAAGCAGTAATTCAGTGATTGCGGCTTGTGAATTTTTTGCTACTTCCCAACAATACATATCAATAGAGATTTAGAGTTCAACAGACAACAATAAAAGATCCTGCCAACATTAGCTTGCATTGCACCCTTGCCCCTCGTCCTTTCTCATCGCAACAACGTCAAGCACCTGAACGTGCGTGCATAGCTTTTTCACAAATCTCAAACCATATTTAGGACCAACTGATGAAAATATTGGAGTTTTTTCCTCTTGTTTCATGCACTACCATCTTGACATGCAGCCGATACAAGGTAATCACAACATGTTCTGTGATATTCACATTTTTTCCGCAACAACAACAACAGCAGCAGAAGCGTTACATTTCAGCATCCAAGAGCTGACAATTACTGAATGCTCAGGCCATGTGCAAGTAAAATTTTGCGTTGTTTTTTTGTGCAAACAAAATTTCATGCGAAATTAAAACTTTGCGTGTTTTTTCGTGCTACAATGTGTATAATAATATTTTTTTGTAGTTCAGTTAGTGCAACGAGCAAGTAACTGCTTCACCTGTGTGTTCGACGCTGTTTGACAAACAATCGTTCTTGGCAGATTTCAAATGACCCTGTCGTGTAAAGCATTTGTGAACGCATGCTACTGCAGTGTGCATAAATACATACTCAGAAACGTTTTCACTGACTTCGAACATAATTATGTAGAGATTTGATGATTTGTGCTGTGGGATAAATATATTTTTCCCTGGCAAGTAACTGCTTCAGCCGTGTGTTCGGCGCTGCTTCACAAACATTCGCACTTGGCAAATTTCAATCCGCCGGTTAGGGTAAAGCATTTGTGAACGCAAACCAATGCAGAGTGCATAAATACATACTAAGAAACGTTTTCACTGACTTCGAACATAATTATGTAGAGATTTGACGATTTTTGCTGTGGGATAAATATATTTTTCCCTGGCATGTAACTGCTTCAGCCGTGTGTTCGGCGCTGCTTCACAAACATTCGCACTTGGCAGATTTCAATCCGCCGGTTAGGGTAAAGCATTTGTGAACGCAAACCAATGCAGAGTGCATAAATACATACTCAGAAACGTTTTCACCGACTTCGAACATAACGATGTAGAGATTTGATGATTTTTGCTTTGGGACAAATATATTTTTCCCCGGCAAGTAACTGCTTCAGCCGTGTCTTCGACGCTGCTTCGCAAACATTCGATCTTGGCAGATTTCAAATGACCCGTTAGTGTAAAGCATTTGTGAACGCATGCCAATGCAGAGTGCGCAAATAATTACTCAAAAATTTTTTACTGAGTGAGAACATATCATGTAGAGATTTGACCTATTTTTGCTTGAGAATAAATATTTTTTTCGGCAGCAAGTAAATGCTTCAGCTGTTTTTTCGACGCTGCTTCACAAACATTTGTTCTTGGCAGATTTCAAATGACCCATTAGTGTAAAGCTTTTCTTCAACACATGCCAGTGTGATGCTGATGAAAAATTTGTGTGAGTTGGAACATCATGTAGTGAGTTGGTGGTTTTAGCTGCTGCAAAATTATTTTGTTTTCATTAGCAAGTAACTCTTGGACCTGCCTGTTCGGCTGTATCAGAAATATTCGCACTTGGCAATACGTGCTGCTTCACAAACATTCACACTTGGCAGTCTTCAAATGACCCGTTAGCGCAAAGCCTTTGCAAGGAAAGAAGGGCATCTCGAAGAATAACACCCGCTGATTTGCAAAAAAGCAGTAATTCAGTGATCGTGGCTTGTGATTTTTTGTTGCTTCCCAACAATACATATCAATGGAGATTTAGAGTTCAACAGAGGACAATAAAAGATCCTGCCAACAATGGCTCACATTGCACCTTGCTGCTTGTTCTTTCCCATCGCAGCAACTCCAAGCACCTGAACGTGCGTGCATAACTTTTTCACAAATCTCAAACCATATTTAGGACCAGCTGATAAAAATGTTGGAACTTTTCCCTCTCGTTTCATGCACTACCATCTTGACATACGGTCGCTAGAAGGTAATACAACATATTCTGCGATATTCAATTTTTTCTGCAACAGCAACAACTGCAGAAGCGTTACATTTCAGCATCCAAGAGCTGGCAGGCAATTGTTGATTGCTCAGGCCACGTTCAAATAAAAATTTTGCCTTGTTTTTTTGTGCAAAGAAAATTTTGTGTGGCTTTTTCATGCAAAAATAAATTTTGTGTGTTTTTTTTATGGTACAATGTGTGTAATAATTTTTTTTTGTAGTTCAGTTAGTGCAACGAAAATATCTATGAAGGTGTTACGTATTGAGACGAAATAGTGCTGTACGTTGCAGTCAAATCGAAACCAAACTGGGTTATTTAGCGATCGGCAAAGCGCAGCTGGACGCAGGTGCATTTTCGGATGGAGTCGAAAAGCAGAAATGCTGTCTAGGACCAGGTGATTTAAAAACTGTCATAACTTTTCTTCTCTACAATTTTTTAATTCCAAACTTGGCAGGATGCTTTTCAACAGCTATAGCAACCGTTTCTGTGATTTTTTACATTTTTCCCATTGTTGGAACAGGCGCAATAAACTTTCAAAGTAAAAAACAGGCAATTCACCCTTGTTTTCGGGTATTTTTTCTCCAAAACAAGTGGAAAAAATTTTTTATTTCCATTTTCATAAACTACACAATATGACTAACGTTTCTGTGAAGAAATTGTGTTTCTATTGTGCTAGGATTTCCATCCAGAGCCTTTTTAAAACAACACCTTGTCTACTCAAGCGCCAGCCCGAGAACCATACCGGCGTTCCAGCATCAGACAGCAGCCACGAATATACTGTGGACCAGCGGTCAATGAGTTAATATTATTATTTGACATGCTTTATGTAGCAATTCAGCATTTTTTGTCCATCTGAACTAGGAGCAAAACAAAATAATTTTTCTGCATTTTTATTTTTCTGGTATTATTTTCCGGAATTGTGGTGTATCCTAAGCCCCAAAAGTAAACCCTATTTATTTGCCCACAGTGGCAAAAGCTCAGCTGCGAATATTTTTCCATTAATCCTTTTTGAACCATATCCAATTTTGTCCATGTGGATATAACACAGCCCTGAGTTCGTCAGGCTGTGCCACTAACTCCTGCGCCTAAATCATAAATCTGAAAAGAAAAGTTGGGATACTTAACTACAAAAACAAAAGGCCTGAAGGTAAGAGTCGAACCAAAAACCATTCAAACAGCCGACATAGACACATTCGCTACACTACCATGATGGCAGGGTTGACATAAATCATGATTTTTTTTTTAAATCGGGATTTATTTGATTTGAATAAGATTTTTATGTTTTTTTTTATTTAATGTGTAAACGGTGGCCACCTCACACTTGTAATTTTTTATTTTAAAGAGTTTGTTTTAATTATATAACTTTTTTGTGCTTTGTTTCTTCTAGTACAGCAACTAGAACTCAGCTGAACTTTCATTCAAACTTACTTTGCCCTTATGCATCACACTGAAAATCAAAATTAGTTCATAACACCAGTACCAGTGCATAAAATGAAATATTTATTGGAATGACAGTACTGAAATTCATTAACATTTATAGCTTGTTAAGAAGCTTCTAGATCAGCAGTTCCCAATCTTGTTCTGATCGCGTACGATTTGTGGGCCCTATATTTTTACTGTGTACCACCTTGAAAACACCTTGTTCCAGGAAAACTCATTCTACCCAATATCATTAGGTCAAAAGTTTGGCAAACCAGACTTGACACGAATGCGGCATGAACAAAATGGCTGTGAGAAATTATAATGGCCATTTTTCGAAACTAATAAGTAGAGCACACTAAAATGCAGAAATTTATTAATAGAACCCTGTAAGTAAAAACAATGTTTTCTATTAGTATAGAAGAACAGAAGGGTCTCGTGTACCACCTTGAAGGCCTTTGTGTACCACAGTTTGGGAACCAGTGTTATAGATAAATACCACGTTGCCAGCATTTTTGGTGCAAAGTCTATTGTTATAAAATTAATTCTTGTAATGTAGCTTTCACTAGTTCACCATATGCAAAAGTATAATTTACATGCATAAAATGGTAAAAACCTATAACATATGTGTTTTTAAGAATCTGAATCAATAATATGATCTAAAACTACTACTTCTACAGTCAACAGCCTACATCAGGCTTTCTCAAATGGAGCGGTTCTTTGGAGGCCACAGAGCAGTTCTCTGGGAGCCAAGAGCACAGGCTTTCACTAGATAGCTTTGGCGTGATGTTGCATAACCCAAGTTTCTTGGTTTATTAAGTATTCGCCAGTTAAACTCAGATTGGGGCCACGACCCAAGTTTGAGAACCACTGGCCTACATATTTGCTGGAATGTAAATGTAACTTTCACTTTATGCCAGGCTTGTAGCCATGGGGCATTCAGGGGCAGTGTCCCTAAATTTGGTTGTACCCAGAAAAGTTCCTTTTCAACATATAATTAAAAAAATATTGCCCTCAATTTATTTTGCGTCCCAAACCTTAAACACCCAGCTACGAGCCTGCTTTATGATAGCTTGCACTTTCAAACATTTGGCATTCTGACAGTTTTGACTTCTGAGTCTGCAAACGTTAGTTCAGTCCACGTATCATTTTTGTAGTTAATTGACATAGAATCTGTGACCTCACAGTTTGCTAATATTGAAAAAACTTTAATTACATTTAACTTGTGACGTCAAAATAATTTTCTTCCTTCTTTAACTCGTTGACTGCCGGCCTACGGTATATTCGTACTTCGATTTCGGCCTAAAAAACAGCTGTTTTCGGTTGCCTTACCAACGCCCTAGCTCCTCCGCCGATTGTGCTAGAGAGCTGTTCAACAGCTCAAACGGATCGACCAGTCTAGTAGATTGCACTCGAAAAAAATTTTTTGGTTGGGGGTGCGGATTGTTTGTGACTGACGTCATAAGTGAAGTATTTTTAGGGTCATTTTGGCTCATGTCACCTGGCCTAGGGCCGAACCACTAGGCCAAAGTGTTTCGCTGAAGTTTTCATTGGAAACTAGACTTGAGTCCGAGTCTTTTGAGCGTTTGATCGACATTCTAGCGTTTCTGGTTCAAAAGTTATGATATAAAATAAACAAATTAATTAACTAATTAGTCAAATATTTTTACTAACTTACATCATAACTTTTGAACCCAAAACCCCAGCAGGTCATCCAAAGTATCAAAAGACTCTGACTGTAGTCTAGTTTCCAGTAAAAACTTCAGCGAAATACTACCACCTAACGGTTGGCGCCCAGGGCCAGGCAAAGTGGGCCAAGGTGGCCTAAAAGTCCTCCACTTATGACGTCACTCACAAAAAACCCGCAGCACCCAAGTAAAAAATTTTTTTTTGAGTGTAATCTACTAGACTGGCCGATCCGTTTGAGCTGTTGAACAGCTCTCTAGCACAATCGGCAGAGGAGCTAGGGCGTTGGTAAGGCAACTGAAAACTGCTTTTTTTTTGCGAAAATCGCCAAAACCACCCAGACTCCAAGGTGTTAATAATAAGTAAAACTGATTATTTACCAATTAAATGTGTCATACAAATCATGGAACGCTTCTAACTGCATATATGATTTTTGCTTGATTTTTTGATTTTATCACTGATTTTAATGAAATTATTTAAATCAATCAACATGACTAGAAATAGCTGGACTTCCATTAAAATTTTTTTGCGCTTATGCAATATCCTTTCATGCAAGTAAGGGCCGAATGCAAGACTTAGGCGTGGGACCCTCTGAGCAGTGTTCTTATTAAGTCATAGTGCTCAGTGAACCGTCCTATGACTTTTGTGATGGAGGTTTTTAGCAAAACAACTATATGAAAATAATAAAAAGGATGGCACATTATTGGAGTTGATCTGTGTGTATGCTACATGATAACACAACAGTTTTTTTATGGGGAGTGGGCATAGCTCATGTGTCCCTCAGCTACCATCATATTTATGACTAATAGCATGCTGCTGTGGACATTAGACAATGTACCGCTACAATTCGTAATCAAGCAGAAAGTTCTAAAGGAAACTCTGCAATGGAGCATCGAGCACAAGTGCAAAGTTATGTCAATCAAACTGAACTAACAAGCGAATTGAACTTGTATTGCAGTTACTTCGCTCTTGTTGAACAACACTTTCGTTCGAAAAACAACTTGGAGAAAGCTGTTAACATGAAGTCAGGGTTTTACCAAGGTTAGATAGAGCCTGGGGCAAGAAGCAAGTTTGGCACCCCCGTGTTCAAACTTGAGCTATTTCAGAAACAAATGTATATACCATATTGAAAGAAGTACTTGTGACATTGTTGGGAATTTTTGATGCCCTGCAGTTATTTGGCATCCCCCGCAGTGATTCGGCCCACCATAGTCATTTGGGAATTGTGCCCCCTTTACCCGCTCATTATGCTGCTGCATGAAGCGATTGCTTATCTTGCTTTCGGTAACCACAATAGCAGACACATTCTTGCATAAAGGTAATGTCGGGTGCGTGATCAACTATCCCATTTATGACGCAGTACACGAAAAAGACTTCACAAGAGAGCAACCCATGCATTTGCCCAACGTTTCCTAAAAGCCCAAGTTTATATAGAACTTACTCATTGTTCAAAAATTTTCTGCTTTTTAAAAAATTAATGAAATGTGCGCAAACCAAATTTCACGCTGACACCAGTGATTGGACACCTTTAGTGAATCCATAGGACAAAAAAATCAAAATTTATTGTTAGGTCAAAATTTCTTGCAGCACAGTTTTTTTTCTCTATCTATATTTTATCAAAGCTATCAGAAGAGTTATTGACATGCTTTTGCAAGTTTATATAGTTGCAATACTGACATAATACTGGATTTTTTACGACATCTGACATAATATTGTTGTTTTGTCCATTACTGGATGACTGAAAGTACACCAGGCATGGTAGAACTTGATGTTGAAGTGTAACATTGCAGAACCTCAGTGGCTTCAGCAGATTTATTGATGCTGGATATTTCTCCTGTGTGTTTGGATTGATTTTCGTCTGTAGCATGGGCGTTGGAAAGATTTTTTCCAGGAAGTGACCAATAGCGAATTTTCGCAAAAAGTTTTTTAGGGGGAGGTGAAAAGTGGTAAAATTGTTTCTAACTTTTGTTAACATTTTCAAAATCCAGGAGGGACAAGGCCTTCCCTGCTCCCCGATTGATGCCCATGGTCTATGGTTTTTGCTTCTGTTATTGTTGGCTCTTTCACTCATTTTTGTTTTTTGCTTCATTTTAAAGAAAAAAAAAATTATTGGTGTGATTTCTAATATATGCTTTTTATTCTACGTTTTATTTGCAAACACAGGAAATTGTTAGATCAAAATAAAGTCAAATTTGTGAATCATAAAGTCACAACTTCCAGTTTTCAGGACAAAAATTGGTTGCCCTACTCATTATGCAATATATGTGGACTTAGAATGCAAACTGTTTTTTTCATGAATTTCAAATATAGTGTACAAAGATTTTTTAACTGCCACATCACAGTTGTAGAAACATTTATCAAATGCAATATACACTATATGCTGTATAATACACATGGTTGATTGATGAAACAAAAGCATATAGCTGCCCAATATAATGATAAACAGGAAGTAGTGTGTTGGGTGACATGAAATTCACTATGTTTCCCTTGTTAACACTTTGGCGTCCGGCTGCTTTCAGGGATTTTCAGAAAAAAACGCCTAAACACACATGGCTTTGCACGGGAATATCTCCGCTCCTCTTCGGGTTATGGACCTGGTCGAAGCGTCAAAAGACACGGCAAGTCTTCTAGTCTGCACTCTTTTGTGGACAAAGGAACCTGGCAGATTTAGGTGCAAAAACTTCAAAAAATTTTCGCTGGTTTGCATGAGATTTTTGGCTTCCACGTAGGACCAACCTTTCATCTTCTGTTGTTTTTGTAAATGTAGTGAATTTAAGTTTATTTTGAGAAAATCATGGAATATCTGGTCTGTATCAGTACCTTCAATATAAGCAAAACTGCAAGTCACTGTTAAAATGCAGATTCCATTTAGAGGTTAGGCCCAAGGCCAGGTAACCTGAGCCAAAATGGCCAAAAACCTACTGCATTCATGAAGTCACCCACAAAAAAAAAAAAAAAATTTTTTTCTTGCAAAATAGAGGACTTGCCAAGTCTTTTGAGGATTATTATAGCTCTCTAGCCCAATGGAGTTGCAAAGTGGCATGAAATTAGCGCTCGATGTGTGATTTCAAAATATGATATACTCATATACTGGCTCCAAACGTGTTGTTTATAAGTGCTATTTTGAGTAAACCCCCAAAAGAGATTTTTTGTAACACTGCCTCAACAGTGTCATAGAGTGGTATGAAGTATAAGCATATTCAACGAACCCACAAGATGTTTTCATATATTGTTTTGGGATGTTTTATACGTCAAGGCTATTGCAGTCCTTGGAACTCTAAACTGGGTTTTATTTTTCACTGAAGCATTTCGGTTATTTTTTGCTGAGACATTTTGGTCACTGGAATATTTCAGTCATTTGTCTCACAGTTGCATTAAAACTCACCACAACAGTGTTTTTTAACCTATATTTTCAGGCATTCTGGCCAAAGTGATTTAATTTTTTTCAATCATTTCAAAAACGTTTTGGTCTATGACCGAAATAAAACCAGACTCAGAATCAAGTGTGCAAGCAAATTCACAAATAACTCTTCTTGTGTAAGCTTACTAGAGTCCTGTGCAGGGTGGGTTAACCCACGTGGGTTGCAGGTACCGGCATTTGTGTGGTGGTTGCAGAAGGAATGCACGAAGTTATGTATGTGAGGCAGACGTGGGAACCTGTGGGTTTTAGTGTTCGTGTGGGTGCAGGTTGAACTCATTGCGGGGTGGGCGCAGATTAAGAAATTCTTTGTGCAGGTAGCTGAATGTTGACTCAGTACATGTGAAAGTGACATGAGCAAAAATTTAATGCTACAGAAAGGTTGTGATACAAACATGTAGAGAAGCTTTTCCAGTTTCAAAGCCTCACTAGGCCAAAAATTATGGCACTGTCTTTGTGAGTGCCACACATTAAATGCCTTACTTTCATCCTTGCAAACCAGAATTAGTATTAAACCAACTGCATTGGTAAAGGACTGTATGGTATACTTTAACACATTCACTGCCGGCGTACGGATATATCGTACTTTGAAATCAGCCTGAAATCAAGTAGTTTTCACATGTCTTAGCAATGGCGTAATTCTTTGGCCAAATGCATCAGAGCTCTTCGAACCCTTGAAAGACTTAGCAAGTCTTCGAATCAGCGATGAAAAAAATTTTTTGGTTTTAGGTTCCGGGTTTTTTTGAGGGACGTCATATATGAGGTTGGTTTTTGGCCATTTTGGTTCATGTTGCCTGGCCTGGAGCACAACTGCCAGACGGACGTATTTTGCTCAAGTTTTCATTGGAAACTAGGCTAGAAGCTGTGTCTTGAGCCTTTGATTGACTTTCTAGTGTTTCTGGTTCAAAAGTTACAGCCTAAAACAACAAAAATTATCTAATTAGTGGATTAATTGCTTATTTTGTTGTTTTTAAGTCATAACTTTTGAACGTGAAACCCCAGCAAGTCATCGAAATTATTAAGAGCCTTGGATCCAAAGAATTTAAAAACTTGAACACAAGAACAAATTCTCATAGTAACATAAGACACAGTAGTAACACAAAAAGCAGCAGCGTCGTTTATAATTGCCACACACAGGTACACGACTTTTCTGTCTGGTTGATTTGGTATGAGCCGTTTCGGTTATGGGACATTTCGGTCGCGACATTTCTGTACATACGGAACTGATGAAATTTGTTAATATAAATGAATATCTAGACAAGATAATCCGTTACCTGGATAATTCAAGACAAATCAAAACTCATTAATTTGCTTTGCCAAAACCACGTTCAAACTCGGGTGCTAAAATGATAAAATACAGTGCAATAGAAATCTTGTCAAAAATTCCTTTAGAAATCAAAAATATAACGTGTTTGGCATTTTTTGCCGATAAGTATAAGAAATATGTATTACTCGGCTACTAGAAACATACTTTGTGTTCTTATTGGTGCACATAAACCAGGTGCATTGATTTAATTTAATGCTGTTACAGTGGAAACTGTCAAATCACGAAGTATCTCTGTTATATTTTAAATCGTTTGGTTTTCGTTGCGTTCACCAAAATTGGTCGCATCAAACCTTTGTATGAAGTAGCGGGATGCTTCTAATGTACAGGTGCAAGCAAACAAACTCATGTGCCTACTGCACTTCACAACGAATTTCCGTTCTCACACATGCATTGATAGCGAATTCTTCTCCACAATGCAAAATCGACGCCTAGTTCCCAACCTATCTCAAACTCGTGACACCATTATAGTGCTGTACCAGTTTACAACTTTGACGCAAGTCTTCTTTTAGCATTCACGAATATTTCTTAACACTTTGAGAGCCGGCCTACGATATATTCGTACTTTGATTTTAGCCTAAAAAACAGCAGTTTTCGGTTGCTTTACCAACGCCCTAGCTCCTCCGCCGATTGCACTAGAGAGCTGTTCAACGGCTCAAACGGATTGGCCAGTCTAGTAGATTGCACTCCACAAAAATTTTTTTGGTTAGGGGTGCGGATTGTTTGTGAGTGACGTCATAAGTGAAGTAGTTTTAGGGTCATCTTGGCTCATGTTGCCTGGCCTAGGACCCAACCGCTAGACCTAGGACCAAACCGCTAGGCCAAAAAGACTTTTACTTGCTGTATTACGCTGTTCCCTTTGCACTAAAGTAGCTTCGTCCTTGGGAGGTCTGCAACCTAAATGACCCCTGGTCTTCTGCAGCCCCCAATCCCTAAAATCGATGTACTTGGAAGTCATCGCAGTAATACATTATATCAGTCATGATAGCATCTTCATGCATGTGTCTTGTACGCTTGTGTTTCATCAAAGTAAATGTATTAGCGCTGTGAGGCGTATACTCTCTATTGTCGCCGCATATGTACGCTCGAATTTTTTCATGAATTTGTGTGTTCCTTGTTACTGTGATGCATGTTTAAAGTCTAGCACATTGTGTGCGGGAATGAAGATGTTACACCAACAAGATGTTACGGCCAACATGTCGATCGCGATCGACCGTGCGATCGCCGAGTCTAAGTTGGTTGATAGCGCCTGATTTTTCGTTGAATTGACAAGATACCTAAAACGAACATTTTTCAATCAATATTCGAGAAAGTAAATCAAAATGACAAACGTTGCATTTTATGACATTTTGTACTTGTGACTTTATTATCAACTGGTTGATCGCATGTTATCAAGACATTTTCTAGTCGAGCCTAGTCGAAGACAAGTTGGCCACCCCTTCACTATGAACTTGCAGGCGAAATGTCACACTAGCTGGTGTTATACCAAATCCCTTCGATATTGCAACGAAGTAACAAAACAGTCTGACAGATGAACGTCACGCTACAGCACATGTGTTATACCAACTCCCTTTCAACTTCTTTTGATGTTGCGACCCTCTGTATATAAGCCTGAACAGCGAATCGTCAAGCCAGTTCGCCAGTTTTGAGCCATGGAGAGCACCGAAACTTCTCAGGGCAAGAAGAAACTCATAGATGCTGGATTCATGTTCACTTTTCATGCTTTTTCTGCAGATAGTACGAAGAGGTTTTAGAGATTGTGATATGCAGTTGCCAGTGCCAACTCCATACGAATGTAAACGACGTCATCATGTTTGCGCTCATTCTTGTTTTAATCATTTTCAAACATACCAAATATGCAACACGAAAAATTGTGTTGACATGTGTGCTAGGCATCGTAGGGGGGCGATAGAAATTTGTTTATCAGAAAAGGGGGCGCTAGCCAAAAAAAGATTGGGAAAAACTGTTTTATCACGACAGCCTCAACTGCAGTCTAACAATGAGTGCAAGTCAGCCAACTGAACTCCTGCTGTGCCGATAATTCAGGAATTCGGAGATTGTTTCGATCAAATCTTGCAATTTTCAACCTGCTCGCACCACTAAGATGTTTATGTTATTGGCGGCTTGTGTTCAGAGATAGCTCGTATCAATTTTTTAGAACATTTTGTGTGCCTTGCGATCAAGAATAGCTCACAATCAAAGAAATAATGTAGTTTACATGTTTTCCGCCGAGGACTTTTTTTTCTGTAGTGCCAGTTAGTTACCAAAGCTGTGGTCTAATTAGCTTAACCTGCAAAGTCACAGCAGGAAGTTGAACAAGCGGTGTCAATTTTAGCACCTCTTCCAAACATAGCAATTGCTTTCCACACAGAACGCAGGCAACAGATATTGAATGAAATAGAGTACATGTCACAGTCGCATTAAACGAATAACGACATGCCACTCAATAATGAGTTTATGAACTAGAGGTAGTTTATGGACCGAACGTTACTTTGATGTTAGGACAACAAACGTTTATGTCAACTAATTTCGTATTTGCACGCAAGCAATCGCTTGTCACTGCACTGCTTTAATATAAACTGAACATTCTATCCACGTAAAGTCAACTTTATCCCAGTGACGTGACATGTTGTTCACAAAGGCAAAAAAACAGTGTTCTAGAACATTCAGTTCAGAGGCAACTGTAGGTCAAACGCGTCACTTGGGCTCAAGATGCCATTTATACCAAGGCCACTGACAGAATCCAACTGTTTGAGGCTTGCTTATTGAAATTTCCATTTGCTTTTATTCTGGCTAGCACAATCATTACTATGTAATGGTAGTTCCACAACAATGAATTAGAAGTTCTCATGAGAACATGTCGATTGTTGTGTAACATATGTTACAGAGCAATTATAATGCCAGTTATTTCTCTGCATACCAGGATCATTCATATTAGCCCATTACTGAACAATATTTTTGTTCATTTGAAATTATTTTCGAATGGGAACTTGTCTATGGACATCAATTGCTTCAGAAAACATTCAATCTGATGTGAATTACATTTAAAAAATGCTTGTTTGTAGAGGGCAGCTAGGGCTTTAACGGATGAGATGAGCCCAAGTAAACGTCTGCGTACCTGGTTCAATCATATTCCTGAATTGACAACATTCATTTGAAATTATTTTTGAATGTGAACTGTTCGTTGGAGTGGAATTCACATTCGATGCTCTATGGCAGCAGTTTTCAATGTAAAAAAAACTCCCAGTGTCAGTTACCCTCTTTACGCTGCACTGTTATCGGATTCGCGTTGGATTGAGAATCCCATAAATCGCTCAGGCACCACCGTGAGTGTCTCACCAAGCTGCTTGAGCGCACTTTGTTTCAACCATACCCGATTCAGCGAATCCAACTAGCAGAGGTAGGTTGTGAATCGGATGATAAGGGATTCGAGTGGAAAAGGGGTTGGGTGGTTTCTATTAAGTCTTGTACAACCTTTTCTATACTTGTTTGAGGCTAAAACCACTACCGTGGAACAGATTAGCCTATTCAAGCTAATCTGTAGCAAAAATGATAGATTAATTTATTTAATAGTTTTGCCTGCAGGCTAACTACACCTAGTTAGGGAAACAATCAGCAAAATTGAATCGTTTGAGCAAACTGGAAGATCATTTGGTAGGTTACAAGACATCAGATATTGGACTGAAGGACTATTACCGTAATACTGATTAACGGGTTTTCATTACACCTTGGTATAGTGGAGTGATTCGTCCTCTGTGCAAAATATGTAGCCTAATATTGGAAGTGGATGACTTTAGTATAGGCTACACTTTGACCTTTGTATCCCAGTTATGTGGCTATGATTTCCTGCGTTCATAATGGAACACATGGAGTAGCATAAAATGTGCAATGAAAGTTTGTGGAATAGGCTACAGTTGCAATTTGGTGAATTGCAGAGGCCTACCTACTGTTCATAGATTACAACTGTACTTACAAAGTGCTGTGAATTCTCATATTTGACACTCTGTTGTATTGTACTGCACAGGACAGACTGGTTAATGATCGTGACTGAAATCGCCACTTACTAACTCCCATTTTCTGCCCTGTAGCAGTTTTCAAATTCTATTAAGACTGCAATTATGATGCGACGTGGTTTTCATGACCTCATCGCCCAGCAATTCTCCACGATTTTCTCTGCTGGCTGTTATTTTTCTGACTGCACTGAATAAAATCATGTCTTGGCGATTCCAACTACACCTACAAAAAGCACCTTTCTGTAGTGAAATCAGCATTCACCTTTTCATTTTCACCTATTCCCCAGCTTTCGCAATACCATAGGCCAATCGCACGAAGAAAATCTTTGAGTCCTTGCAGTGCAAAAATGCTCCAAAATTGAGTTTGCAAGTGCATTCACGAAGGTAAGCTAAGGCGGACGAATCGCTCACGCGTCAATCTGATAACAATGCAGTGTAAAGTGGGTAAGTGTTCCCTCTACGGTGCACAAATGTGCAGTGACAACAGACCACTGGTGTAGTGAAGTCTCATTCTCACACACTAGCAACAGTCCAGATTTAATATTGTATATATATACTGCATAGCCTCTGTAACACTTAAAACACTTTACTGCCTATGTGTTTACATGGTTGCACAGCTGCATGCGCTCTAAAACAAACATTTGCTTAGTGTACATTTTTCTGAGGGAACACTGCCCAGATGGGTGGTGAACCATTTTTGGAGGGGTCGCGAGTAGATTTTTTGTGCACACAGCTGTATTACATTTGGTTTGATCGAGTTTTAGATGGGGGCCGTTGGTATAGTGGGTTGCTACTGTGGATTGCAGACTCGCTGAACAAAAAAGGTTAAACCACTGCTCTGCAAATCTGTTGCTTCAAAAAAACCATTTTACCTGATAAGAATTATGTTAAAAAAATATTTGAATGCCTAATTGCAGAGAGCAGCTCAAGCTCGAACGGATGAGCCTGAGTAAAGCATGAGCGAACGATGTCGAGAGAACGCTTGCTACGAATGATAGTTTTTGATTCGGGTCACCTGCAACACGAATCCAAAAGACCAGACATGGAACGGAAATACTTGAATAGTAACAAAGCCCAACTCATAGACCCCTTGTTAACAACCATAATCAGTGAAATGTGTGGTGCCACAAATATACAAAGCAATCAAGCTGGCATTTTACAATATTATAAATCGTAATCAAAGACTCTGGCTAAGCCCGAGACACCACTATTTCTGTTACTTTGCACAACAGCCAAGAACTTTGTGCCGAGTAAAATACCTTGCCGATAGTGCTTGCCGCCATTGCAAATCGTGAAGGGAGCATGCTTTGAGTGGAATGCCTCGACCTTTGGTAAACTACAGTATGATGATGGAGGGAATGCGCTTTGAAGTAAACGGCTTGACTTTGCATTGATGTAAGATTTCATAGTCTGACCAAAATGTCCCGTGACCGAATCAGCCAGTCCTGTTCCAGCCACACACACATGAAACGCTGAAAGGAACTCAGTCATTACACAACTGGACCACCGTTTTCTTATTCCTCATTGGCATTACGTTCAATGTTTCATTTCATATCTATTTCCTTAAAAGGCCTTAAATATTAAGTGTACATTCAGAACAACACAATTTACTTGCAGTGAAGTTTGTTGTCCACCGAACAGCTCAGTAGCAACACAAGAACAAATTCTCGTAGTAACACGAGAAGCAGCAGCAGAGTTGTTTATAATTGCCACATACAGAAGAAATGTTGAAAGGAACTCATTACACAAGTGGACCACCATGTTCTTATTACTCTTCGTCATTACGATGTTTCGTTTCATATCTGTCTCATTAAATGACCTTAAGTATAAAGTGTAAATTAAATGGTTTGCTTCATGAACACGATGACTTCTGTGAGTTTCTCCTTCATTGCAGTCCTTTGTCCATCCTGATGAGCCTTAGTGCTGAAAATAGATTTTAAACACTTGCTTGTGTTGTGGGAAGCGCTGCTACCAACTCAGCAGACTTCACAATTTCAGAAACTTGTTTTATGGCTTCCTAAGCTTCCAACTTAGATTTTCTATCTGTTTGTTCCACTTGCTTTAATGCGTCACAGAAGTCAGACTTGAAACTTGCTAAGCTTTTATCCACTGAAGCTGAAGTGTTAGATGTTTCCTCTAGCTTACGTTGCTTTGACCTTGCTTCATGGTCTTGTTGGTCCATCAGTTTATCAAAATCAGCTTCATCGCACTTACCCTCTGAATCTATTGGAGTCTGAATCTTGAGAAGATGCAGTAGTGTTCAAGCCCAAAATCCTTACAGCAAGGTCACAAAGCACTGATTTTACTTCATCTTGCTGGGTTTTAGATAACAGCACTCTGTTCAGTGTTCATAGGGTTGACATACACTCCAGCCAGTAGAATTTTACTGTTAAGCAGCTGCACTTCTGTTTGTTTCATTGAGTCACGCATTGTATTTGCAAGCAAACCACATGTTTGAGATAAAGAATGTTCTAATCTTTTCCACTCTTTCCAGAACATTCCAGGTGTGAGATCTTGAAATTTTTTTGTCACCTGAAAGGGAGCTTAACACTTTGAGAGCCGGAGTACGATATATTCGTATTTTGAAATCGGCCTAAAGCCAGCAGTTCTCAGTTGCAGTACCAATGCCATAGCTCCTCCGCTAATTGCACTAGAGAGCTGTTCAAGGGCTCAAACAGATCGGCCAGTCTTCTAGTCAGCACTCGAAAAAAAATTTTATGGTTGAGGGTTGCAAATTTTTTGTGAGTGACGTCATAAGTCAAGTAGGCTTTTGGGCCATTTTTGCTCATGTCACCTGGCCTAGGGCCCAGCTGCTAGGCCAAAGTATTTCGCTGAAGTTTTCATTGGAAACTAGGCTCGAGTCCGAGTCTTTTGAGCTTTTGATCAACTTTCTAGCGTTTCTTGTTCAAAAGTTATGATCTAAAACAAACAAATTAATTAATTATCTAATTAACTAATGAGTCAAATATTTTTATTACTTTAGATCATAACTTTTCAACCCGAAACCCCAGCAAGTCATCCAAAGTATTACAAGACTCGGATTGTAGCCTAGTTTCCAATAAAAACTTCAGCGAAATACTATCATCTAGCAGCTTGGGTCCAGGGTCAGGTGAAGGTGGCCTAAAAGTCCTCCACTTACGATGTCACTCACAAAAAGCCCACACCCCCAAACCAAAAAATTTTTCTTTGAGTGCAAACTACAAGATTTGTCGAGTCTTTTGAGCTTTTGACCAGGTCTATAGCGCTTATCAGACCGGAGAAATTCTTGCGTAAAGCCACATGCGATCAAGCTGTTTTTTGCGAACCGTTTGAATTAACCCAGGTGCAAAAGTGTTAACACTTCAACGTCTGGGTTAATTCAAGCGGTTCGCAAAAAACAGCTGATTTTGCACGTGGCTTTGAGTGGGAATATCTCTGCTCCTGTACTGGTTAGGGACTTGGCCGAAGCGTCAAAAGACGTGGCAAGTCTTGTAGTTTGCACTCAAAAAAAATTTTTTTGCTTGGGGGTTGCAGGTTTTTTGTCAGTGATGTCTTAGGTGGAGGACTTTTAGGCAACCTTGGCCCACTTTGCCTGACCTTGGGCCTCAACCGTTAGGTGGTGGTATTTCGCTGAAGTTTTTATTGGATTCTAGGCTACAATCCGAGTCTTTTGATACTTACGATGACCTGCTAGGGTTTCGGGTTCAAAAGTTATGATCTAAGTTAGTAAAAATGTTTGACTAATTAGTTAATTGGATAATTAATTAATTTGTTTATTTGAGATCATAACTTTTGAACCTTGTTCTTAAAGTTTCCAAATTTCAATAATCGGTTCTATTTGACTGTCTGCCACTATTTGCAATTGCAGCCCTACGCTTATAAATCTGATTAACTTTTACTATGTTAGCTGCAGTGTCATATTGTTTCAAGACATGCAAGCTGGGTGATGTATAAGGCTTAAACTGTATCAGTCTGTCACACTCGGCGATAAACTTCTAAACGTCACACTTCAAAACTTTAAAGCAACCATTTTGGAACCATCTACCGCACTGACTGTATTATGCTCAATAGCTACCGCATTTGCTTGTATATCAGCCGCACCCGACCAAACTTCATCATATGAAAAGCTTGTCTCACTTCAACCGTTTCTGCAAGTTCTACCATGGAAACAGGCTTGGTGGTTTGTAATAGCACATACACAAGCAAATACAACTACGTGACACATGTTTACTAGGGTATGCATGCTCTTCCACAGTTATCCATTATCACTCAAGAGAACCATCTGGGCAATGTCGATTGAGCAGTGACGCGTAAAGCAGTTGTAATTACTGGTAACTGTGTAAAACAGTGACACATAAAGCGGTTGTGGTTACAGGTAACACTAAGCAATGCGAACTGTCCCACAATAATTTTCTGTTTCAATAAAAGTTTTCAAAGAAATTGTACCATTTAAGCAGGTACAAGTGAGGACTCCTTAGGGATGCGGTGTAAAAAATGATTCAATTAAACCTCTGGAGTCGGATAAAAAATCTGACTCCGACTCCCACATTTCTTAGGATTCCGACTCCACCCACAAACCTCCAATGCCGCAACCCTGGAAACTAGGCTAAAATCCAAGTTTTGATACTTTGCATGACTTGTTGGGGTTTCAGATTCAAAAGTTATCAAAATAAAGCCACGTGCTTTTAGGCGTTTTTTTCGAAAATCCCCGAAAGCAGCTGGACGCCAAAGTGTTAAATGGCCTTGTTGGTTGAGTACATGCCACCCAATCTGGTAGACTGGGCTCGATTCCTGGTCAGGTCTTACCAAAAACTTGAAAAACGGTGCTTGTGACCTATCCAGCCTCATTCCCACATTGATGGGTGTATACAGTGGAACAGTCAATGCACAGCTTTGCCATTGATTCACCATTAGTGCAGCATTCACTACAAAAATAGTTGCATGGCCCATGGCACAAGCAAACAGAAATGGACGCTGCAGACCAATCATGAATCTCAGAAACGGAGTACAAAAACTGAGTGTAAACAAAAGTGAACTAACCTGACTCTAATTTTATCAAAATCTACCTAGCGGTTGCTGAGAGACAACTAGCAATTAGACGGTACCCCCATTTTCAGAAGAAATTCAAAATTTTGAAGACCAATATCTGAAACTACTGGTTAGATTTCCATGAAATTTGAAATTTATCCATTCTATGCACAACCTGCCTGCATACTAAATTTGAAGCAAATCGGTGATGGTGTTAATAAACGTAGAAAAAATTTGCATGATTTGGCATGAAATTATCCATTTGCATTGCATTTGCAAGTGATCGTGGCATAAAAAGACGTGTTTGGTTGTCTGGTGCCTACAAAAATATCGGAAATAGCCAGATGTTTCAGTTTATCTAGAATCATCTGTTCAAGTAGCCTTGCCTATTGGAATCTTAGTTTTATGCTTGTATTAAGGCTTTTGTTATCTTCCTTTGTAGGTGCAATCTGCATATGCCTGCTAATGGATAGTGTCCTGCATATATGTCCATATTCTTTGTCATTCAATCTAGTTTTATCTGCTTTTTTGGTTACAGTATGTAAATGTTGCTGTGTAGGTGATTACTGTCATTGCATGCTTGTTGATTTCCTGTAATTTCGTTTTGTTGTTGAGAATTGATTTCAGGATCAGTTTTCAACTTGGATTGTAAAATTACTTATTCTTCATAGCTTTCTCTGTGTATTTTGAATGGTTTGCAATGTACCCAGATCCAAGAGTAAGAGATATGAGTAGCAATGATGTCACCATCTTTAGCTGCTAAACTTTCTTGCTGTTAAAGAGTAAGAAGGCAGAAATCTAAGGAGTTGAGATATTTTTGTAACCAAGCGATTTGTCTTGGAGGCACATGTTTTTCTTGTGAGCAATCATCCATCAAATTGTATCCTTTGTTGAAGTCAGTGTTTTCAGTAGACTTCACTCATTCAATGTCTTGTCCAATACCAATTACCATACATGTAAGCTAGACATTTGGAGGGAATGGCAGTGCAACACAGGCTTAATAATTAGAGCTTAACCAATAAGACTTTATTGAACCAATTCTGCTATTTTTGTATTACTTAAACAACAGTTTGAAGATAATACAACGTATAATAAACCAACACACCAGAAAATGGGAATAACTTCAAGCTGAAGAAATACGTGAAAATGTTTGAATTTTTGCAAAAACAGAGTTAATAATCAAACTGTAATAGGTCTGAAAACACATTTTCAGCATATTCTCAAGCACAGTTTCTTTTCAGCATCTCAATATTGCCAATATATATCAGCGTAATCTTGCTACTATGATACATCGACATCGTTATATCAGCTGATTTGTATCGACATACCATTGTATCAGTCAAGCTCTGTTATATTAGTCTTGAGGTTATTGAGATGTTCCAGACTTTATCCCAGAAAATTTGGTAATTTTCGAAAAACCATCACTTGTGCAGGCATTACCAACCAAATGCAAGAAATTTGCTGATTGTCATATTTTCTAACCAACATGACTAGCAACTTTCTTGCCCAAATCGTCAATTAATTTCACCAGTTTTTTGAGATATACTTTTATCAAAATATGTTATTTTATTATAAAGTTTTACCTGAAAAAGGGGACCTTGTTAAAGCAGCTGTCTGTAGTTTTAGGTAGGAGTGAAGGTGGGTAGCTCCATCCCTTTGTCAAAAGTTGATGGAAAAAGTGGTATCGGTGTGGGTGCTAACCAGTGTATGATATTCATGCCAAAGAAAAAGATATTCTTCTGTCATATTTGCAATTTCGTATATGGGATATCCTAAATGATGGAGGCAAATGTTTTTGGTGTACTTCTACAGATTTCTGTTTTTCATAGTGTTTAACTTCATTTTTATGTGTTTTAACAGCCAAATTAAAAATTTAGCTATGGAAGACACTAGTGGAAGTAGTAGTCCAAGTAGTTCTGAAAGCATAGAAATCGCCGATAATGCCATACCAAAGATTAACGTGAAGTTTGATGGTAGCACTTGGAAAAATATTCATTCGTCAAGTGGGTCTCAGACCGAATGTGCTGGTGGGTCGCAAACTGTGGAAGGATCAGGTTTGTTACATTTTTGCTTCTGTTCAGGGTATTTCGTTCGTATATGCTGAATTTTCATGGATAAGTGAAGTACAGGGTGTCCATAAAGTCCTGCACACATTAAAAATTTTTATATCGCAAAAACCACATAAGGTAGAAACTTTACATTTTCGACAGTGAATTATACTACCATAAAGTTTGTTTGTTATTTTTTACAGGTTATTTTATTGTTCAGATAAGCAAGAATAAGTCATTTTTAATAAAGGCGTAAGTTTGCAACAAAGTATGAAACATGTTGACCATTCAACAAAAAG
>Ga0210059_1003367_pt1 | contig 25525 bp, 12 predicted proteins | sample Ectturendosymbi2_FD_188042 | JGI IMG/M metagenome (GOLD analysis project Ga0210059, IMG submission 188042) | Ecteinascidia turbinata endosymbiont from Florida, USA - Sample 2 (SPAdes) (version 2) | ecosystem: Host-associated > Tunicates > Ascidians > Unclassified | place: Key West, Florida... | reverse complement strand
ATTACACGCCACGATCACTCTATTATTGCTTGTTCGCGCCACATATATGTATGGTGTTGTTCTTCACGCACATCCCGTTCGTGGTGAATCACACAATCAACGCAACACCACCGGAGAGGTTGCAACAGTGCACCAGCTTGCTGTATCCCACCTAATGGTTATGAAAGCTTCATTTCAAGACCATCGCAAATTCCTCTCTGATAATCGCGGGTGTTACAAATACAACCTATCCTTGTTTCCAGTGTCAGCGTAGCCTTGAATCAATATCGTAGATTTTTGTTTTTGCACAGTTTTAAAACTAGATGCGTGAATATGGCGTTGAGATAAATTTTATATGTCTTGAAGCTCAAACTTCGGCTAAGAAGCGATTCAGTTTCAGAGACTTCTTCATTGCGCCATAGCCACTGTTTGGCAACAATAGCATTCCTTCTAGATAGCTATTTGTGATCACATGCATTGTGACGGTTCAATCACAATCATGTGGAGCCTTAACTTTTCATCAATGATTTCCCTTTACCTTGCCGGCGAGTAAAAAATCGATCTTTTCAAGATATTAGACTCCTACCTGCTGTCCATAAGCTCAGTGTTTCAACATTCATCTGATGTTAATTGCCGCCCTATCCTACAGTAAATTATTTGAAATAATTTAACGCAACGAAAAGAGTCAGCATCAAAATCTAACGGAAGTAGCAAGATGCTTTTTATTTTGCAAGTGCTGAGGGAATTGACACTGCCATTACTTACAGATACTGAGATATCTTGCACAGGAGTGGATATTAAAATTTTGGGGCAAGCTCTCATAAAGGGGCCCCAAAACATCGCTATTACGAAAGGTAGATGTGGGATTGTTGCAAACACTCCGTTGGCGTTGCGTTAAATGTGCGATTCACCACGAACGGGATGTGCGCGAAGAAGAACACCATATATATGTGGAGCGAACAAGCAATAATAGAGTGATCGTGGCGCGTGAACTCTATTGTTGCTTGCTGCCACAGTGCGAAGCTTTGCGCACATGCCGCTCGGGCTTTCTGATCGGAACAGGATTACGTGCTGGATAAAAGGGTTAAATTTATTTCACATTTCAATTTATGAACTAAATTCAAGAGCATAAGATACATACGAAAGGAAGAAAAATGTGTTCAGTTTTGCAGCTACACAATTGAAAGCTGCCTCCTACGGCATATTTTCCCATAAGATTTGCTTTATTTTGAAAACATGACTTGCTTCAGAGCGTGTTTAAATGTGACTCTGGAGTGGTACATAACTTTTTTAACTAAACAATGGTGCAAAGCTCTCAATGGGGGGCACGGTATCTCTGAAAGAGGGGCCCGAGGCGACTGCCTCGTTATCCTTCCCTATTATCCATCCCTGAGCTTGCAATCTCGCTTGTTGGCAAAGCGCATGCGACTAAAATGAAACTGAATTTGAATTTTTTCCCATCAGGGCTTCAAATTCCGCAGATAAGTTATTGTATTTTCAAGAAGCCCGTTATTTACACAAATTTAATTACGTGCAGTACTAAGCTATCTTTACTTCCAGCTGGGCGTGGTCAATAGTTTTGTGATACTGGGGTTACTGTTGTGTATACAGTTTAATTCCATCTTATTTCAATGAAGTCAGTTCAATTTAGCATAAGTCTCATCAAACAATATAAACGAAGTAAGTTTAAAGTAACTACAAAGGTTTTACGGAATAGGTTGAACATAGCCAAAAGATCTTACGGATTATCAAAAATCCACACATTTTTCAAACGCGTTGAAAGACTCTTGCGTTTACGGTTATCAACTACATACGTGAATTAATCGCTCAAAATTAGATGACAAGGGGATCATTCCATATATGGATTCTATTGGAATAAGAGCTGATGATGCCTACTTCGTAGGCGAAATACATACTCTGTAAGATTTTAGTGTCTGAATCTTTGCTGGGAAAGGATTTCTTTTCCATATACAACGGGATCCACTTCTTATATGCGCGAATGTTTTGTAGAAGGCCTACTTCGGAAGTTAGTGCCTCAGAGCAAAGTCGCTGCTCGGCTTTGGTTGAACGTGCTGTGTTGGTGCACATCAGAAGCGTGCAAATACAGTATAACAAGCGCGCAGTCGTAATGGCGGCCGCGATGACTTCTTGCTCAAATGTAATACTGGGCATTGAGAGGTTTACTTGCGCTTTTGCAAGACATGTTTTGAGCAAATGATGGCATTGATCCAAAGTAGAAGCTTGGAACTTCACTATCAAAACTTTTAAAACTTGTCAATTCAATGAAAGCAGACTTTTTATTTGTCGGATTAAATATGAACACATGTGTTCAGGAGAAAACGCCAGAAACATGCACGTTTCATGGATGAAGCTTTAAAAACAAGGAGCATTAAAAATATTTAAATGTTGAAACTCGGTTGTTGTTTTTCCCAGCCCTAATGAATTTCTTCCTACGCGCCTGGTTGCACTGTTAGTATTACCAAAAGATTTTGTAGTTTGTTTGATTTGCTCTATGTGGTGATTGTTAGTAGCAGTACATTTTATTCATCGGAACTGACCAATCCACAATTGTTGAGCATAATTGTGTCTATTTCAGCCCATCTCTTGTAATTAATGTGTTTTCATATTAAATACAGTGCTAAGTGCTAGGTATCTAGATATAGCGCCATTGTATACTTGTGTATACTACTAGTTGCTATACCACCACCATGGGCGTAGCCAGGGGGGGGCATGGTCACCAAATTATATAATGTGCCCCCATTTTGCCAATTTTACAAAAAAGGTGTTATTGCGGTTGAGTGAACATGGTGACGTCATCGAAACGCAAACAGTAAGGGTTGTCCCCCAAGTTTTTTAGCAAACTCGGTCCTTGATAGCAGGGGTCCACTAATACTTTTTGGTGCGACCCTGAAATATAGTTCTAAATTCTTGCAACCCAAACATTTCGTGAGCATATAATTTTGTGGAAAATACTTTACATCAAATATCATTTTTAAGACTGCTAGTGACAGTAGCAATTGGAAAACAAAATTGTATGAAACTTAGCACACAATACAGTAAATGATCGCATTTATTCTGCCTAATGAGAATGGTAAATTTAAATTGTTCCGCGACCCACATTTGGGTCGCGACACACTATATGCGGATCCCTGGTCTATAAGATCAAAACCACTGAATCGATTGACCACGAACGGGATGTGCGTTAAGAATAGCACCTTTATGCAAATGGCGCGAACAAGCAACAATAGAGTGAACATGGCGTGTACCTCTACTGATTGGTGGTAACCCGATGCATGTGATGGCTAGCGGAAGAGAAGAGTGATCAGAGCATGTTATCTCTATTGTTGCTTTGCTGCCACAGTGCTGTGAAGGTTTGCGCGCTTGCTGCTTGTGCTCTCTGATCACAAGCGTACCAAGCCAGCAATGAATTTAATAAAGCAACCAACCCGAAAAAAGTTAAAATTCTGCGTTGCAAGTATACACAGCACCTCTTTGTATTCTACTGCGTTAAAACATTTTCCTGTCGGTTCGTGTGAAGGTTTGCCAAAGTTGTCTGATCGAGATAAAACCAGATACAGGAAATACATTACTATACACATGTTTCTGTAGAGACAATCCCCGACTGTCTCGTGCTCTCCGAAACTAACTGCTCGCAGAGTTTCAACTGCATATTGATGTCGTATCTAAAATCATGTGGCAGAGGCCAATGCTGTCGTTTTTATTTTGCAGCTTGCGTTCTGTGATTAGCTTCTGACTCGTCACACGATCACCATCTTCGTGGCAACTTACTGGCGTTCAGCGAATGCGAAGAAGTGAACAATGAACACTAATTGCTGCCACCTGCGCGTGTATTCACAAAAATATAATTACAGTGCGAACGGCAACGTTGTGCGTGAGAACTTAAAAATTAGATCAACCAGGCGACATTGCACAAGGGTGCGAATAGAAGAAAACAATGTAACGCGAAGCTGGCGGGAGAATTTTTACATTGACAATGGAAATTGCACCCGTCATTATTATTTGCAGCGAATCAGAAAAACAAAAACGGCGTCCAAAGCGCCGCACCGAGCATTGCACCGGCAGCCAGTCCCCAATACATGTCTCCCCTGCGGTAGTAATGCGGGTCGTCGGCGTGAATGACCGTCACCACCTCCGTGTTCGGATGAACTGGAAAAAAACACAAGGTTACGATCGCAACACACTTTTTTCGCGAGGCGCACACCCACTGCTACTCACTGTAGTATGGTTGACCAGCGCTGTTGTAAAGAACCTGAACGGGACCGTTGTGCATGGTGGGATTGTAGTACATTGGCTGCTGCACGGTGTATTGTTGTCTGTCTTGGCTCTGGTAAGAAGGTGGAGCGGATTGTGGGGTTGCCGTTGGCTTTTGCACTTGTTGAACACCAACTGCATTGGGTTGCTGAGGATAAGCAGCGGGTTGTTGAGAAGGGTAGTAAGCAGCGGGTTGTTGAGCAGGGTAGTAAGCAGCAGGTTGTTGAGCAGGGTAGTAAGTCGTGGTGGTTACCGTTCTGTACGGGTAGCGAGCTGTGCGAACAGTAGCAGTAGTACATGGGTATTGATTCGTACGGTAAGTGGTGTTAGGACAACGAACCACTTGTTGGGCTGGCCGCGACACAACCAGTTGCTCCAGCATCAGCTTCCATGCACTGCAGCCAAACAAGCGCCGTTAGGTCGTTGTTAACACAAAAGCATAACAACCCTGTGCGCTGTAGTCAATAACAGAAACGAACACCTGAATCCCTTTCTCATGGCCCAGCATTTAATCGCTCGCGCACCATCAAATGTAACACGTCCAGAATTATCAGTCTGAAAAAGCTTATTTCTGTTTTGTAAATTACGTCTATGAATTTGAAGGTATTTGCCAACTGGGCAATTGCGCAACAACTATCTCTCGTCTGTCACCACTCAAGACAAAGTTCACTAAAGTTACATAAAGCGGAATATCACACTTCCATGGTAAAATTGTCTGAGTGGTTTTACTTTTCAACAATAAAAAGCTGCCACAACAATTAAAGACGCATGCTGAGACAGTGACTTTAAAAGTAACCTGGCTTTTACTCGCAGAATGTTCAGCTTCTCAAAATTCCAATATATTTGCCATAAAACCGATCCGAAATGAAATGCTAGTTGGTTGGTATGCCGTAACACAGCTACATTATACAGTAAAATAATGACGTGACCACGTTTTGAAACTAGATTTGCATTCTGAGAAAGTAGTTTTTTTTGGTGCTATAAAACGCAATTTTTAGTAACAGGTCCATCCTAAGCGATGCTTTCGTATTAGTTAAATTGTTCTGCTAGTTGCTTAGCATTGACCGGCGTCATGCGGTGTTGACTTGGGCAAGCGAGGTGTTTTATCCACAAAAATTGACCTTATTGTGACTGGTTGACTTCGTCACGCGTACATGTTGCTACACAAACTACAGCGAACTTACGTTGTAGGAGATTTTTTTGTTGTTTTCCAGAAAAATTTAGCACGCCCACTTCTTTCTTTTGCAAAACACCCTATTACTACTTTAATTATCAGCAGCCCGCTTTGCACAGTATTTTAGGAATTCAAGTTGCTGTAAATGCACTGAGCTTTGAGATACAACAGATGCGTTGAGACACTTAACTGCAATGGATGAAGCGAGGCGTGATTATGTTTATTTGGGATAAGATAAACGCACAATGTACTCAACAGAAAACAAGCCAAACAGCCATGTTTTATAGAACGTGCGGCGATAAATCATATATTGACAATGTTGAAGTCCAGGTATACGTTTGAATGATCGCCAAATTTCAAATTTTCAACTGGACAACATTATGAGGGAAAAGCTACAGCAAGCCTCTTTAAAATGTGACGAGCTATACCAGAAAGTGAGTAGATCTTATCCTGTACATATTTACGTTTATAGCCTAGATCAGGTGTTTCCAACCTGGGGTACATGTGAAACAGTCGTTCCCAACCTTTTTGATGCATTCCTCCCTTTGCTCATTTTTGGCTCCCCTACGGAACGTTCATTTCTCCCCTGTTCGGGTTCGTAGGCTAATATTAGATACAAGTGGAACAATGGTATTTATTGATGACAGTATCTTGATAAATAAGAGTGGGACAAAACATATTTATTGTCAAATGATGGCACTAAAGTTTTTCAACAAAAACGTGTGATTATGAAGTGATATAACTAATTGAAAGCGCCCATGTCAACTTTATGAAGAAACAATGAATCAGTAACAACTATAAAGTGGACATTCCTCCCCTGAACTCATGAAATTCCTCCTCGTTTGGGAGCCACTGATTTAAAAGATTAGCAATAGAAGGGAAAAATATATGTATATATCATTTATTTCCAAATGTAGACAAATCAGTTGTGACATAAAAACGGGAGTCTACCTTTATAGTTCCATTAAAAATTAAGTGTTTTTTATGTTCGTTATTTTGTTCAGCCTTTCTGTCATAAGGGTACATGCTCATCTGTTGAAATGCTGAAGGGGTACATGGTCAGAGAAAGATTGGTAACTCCTGGCCTAGACAAACTTCGGCAAGAAGCAAAATCATCTTGCAGTTCTGCATGAAATCTTTGAATCAAACCGTTTTTATGTACTATACGTACATAGCTTCATCAGCGTTCGTTGACGCAACAACAAGATCGTCCCCGCTCCTGGACACCAATTTGATCAAGCAGCCGTAATTCCTTCCTTCAGGTGGACCAACTGAAAAAATTATTTTTGTAAATGGCTTGAAATATTCGTCAAAGTCTATCGTGTACAGGCAAACTATGTTAGACCACCTTCACATTCAAGCGCTGTTTTAATGCACTTGCAGTCGCCAGGAATGTTAAAATTTCCTTGTCTTTCATGTTTCCTCTCATCTTCAAAGTATGCTAGATTACCATCAGTGAACAGAACAAACCAACTCTTCTTCCAACGCTTCAACACGCTACCTGAAAGTAAGAAGAAATGCCTCTAGAAATGGTACAAAAACACGCAGTGCTCTTTTCGGAGGCGATAAAAACACAATGTCATACTGTTTTGTCATTTAACAAGATAACAACTGGATCGTTGGCAATCGTTACACAGGGCATTTTGTTTGTTGCCTTCCTACTCCATTCGATCATAGCGTAGACACAGGAATGAAAGCTTGGGATCTGGTCGCTGTTCGTCTCAAATAGGTGGCGGATTTTAACTATTCAGTAGTGGAGAGTAATCTGCAGCTGCCGTCAGGTTATTATTTCATATTGCTGACTGCTTTACAATATGGTTGCAAATACCGATTGATTTCTATCTATGTGTTGTTTCGTAACAGACATTTTGTAAAATTATTTTACGTTCTTAGTAACTGATTCCACTTTTCACCAGTACTATCAAATGTTTACCCATTTCTTGCATTTTCTAAAACTCAACAACGAAAATAGCCTGCAACCCTGAAAGCCCACACGCGCAAAATTGCGCCAACGCTTTCGACCATAACTCGCCAGGCGGTTGAGCTAGAGAGCCGTTCATTGAATTGTTCAAACCCTGTAAAGTTTCAGTAAAACTTGCACTTTCGATTTGAAAGAGTTGGGAAGTTTCGGATTTAAGTTTTTTGTTGGTGATGTAATCAATAGGGGTAGTTTTAGGCTTTTATGGCTCAGGCTACCTGACCCAGGGTCTGAATCCCCAGGGGAAATTCTTTGTTTCTTTTAATTGAAATTAGGCGAAAATCCGCATCTGTAGAGACCTTGATTGGCCCTTCTAGCGTTTGTGGTTGACAAGCTAATGCCAAAAATTCGATAAGTAATACCCTATAGAGGGGATTAAATTTCTTTGTTGTTTCAAGGCCATAACTTCCCAACCACAAACGCTAGAAGGCCAATCAAGGGCTATAAAGATGCGGATTTTAGTTTTTTTTAAAAGGAACAAAACATTGGCCCTTGAGATTAGGGCCCGATGAAAGGAGCCAAAAAGGCTTAAACTTTTTGACGTCATCCAATATAAACCTGAAATCCAAAATAACCATTTTTTTTAAATCTTATCTAGAAACCTTCCCGCATCTTTAGAGGGTTTGAACAACTCTCTAGCTCAATCGGCTGGCGAGTTTTGGTTTCTAGCTCAATCGGCTGGCGAGTTTTGGTTTAACAAAGGTTTGCCTTATTTAGGCAAATCACAACTTTCATGTTTTTGTGAAAAATTTGGCTTTTTAGCAATAACTTTTGCCCCATAAACGCTATATAGCCAATCAAGGGCTCCAAAGAATCGTATTATAGCCTAGATCCCCAAAAAAACTTGAGTCAAGAAGTTGGCCCTTTGGGTCGCGGCCCAGGGCCCCATTAAGTGGGTCAAAAACGCCTAAACCTACCTCTTAATGGCGTTACCTACAAAAAAACAAAACTTTCCAAACATATTTTGATCTAATATACAAGACTTTCCGCATCTCTAGAGGGTTTGAACAGCTTTCTAGCTCAATCGGCTGGCGAGTTATGACTTCCCGAACTTGGGCAAATCTCGGGACGGGACTTAAACAAATACTAAACAGCAAAGTGCAAGCAAAGCGACGCAGTACTATTTTGACAATTGATAAGTAGCAAACTTGGTGTCAACATATTTGCGACTTTGCTGACACGCAGCAGCAGATCGAAGCTCAGGCAACACCATTCGTGCTTTTCAGTGCCCGTTCTTTTTTGCAGACATCGACAGTCACTGTAAACCAGTGATTCTCAAAGTGGACCACTGGTGGTCCATCCAGAATTTCTAGTGGTCCATAGAGAGTTCCATAAATCTTTGATAAAACGTTCCTGAAAATTGTAACCTTACTGTACAGTAAATTACGTACGACTGTTCATGAGGTGTCAGGATTGCAAAGTGGTCCGTGGGTCAAAAAAGGTTGAGAACCACTGCTGCAAACAATATCAGAAGTACCCAAATTTAATTTTTTCCCAAAGAAGATTTCGGTTGCCTGATGAATGATTCCATAAAAAGTAGCAGACGGTATATGATGCAATGAAGTAATTTAGGGGAATGTTTTTGCTACCCAAAAGTATTTTTTAAATCGCATTTAGATTTGGGTTTTGCCCACTTTAATCAACATCTTCTGTTCTGAGTTTTTGTGACGTTGTAGTCAGGGCAGTGCAACATTATTTGATATTTCCAGATTTTAAATTCTTTTTAAGTTGAGTTGGTACTTCTTCATTTTATGTTTTAGATAGCATTGGGGCACATCTGACAAAAAAATGGGGCACACTCAACACATTGCCACTATGTCAGTCTAAACAAGGTAAAGCTTGAGGGGTTATATTGGAATGCAGTACAGAATAATTCTAATCTACGAGCATCGTCAGGTTTACTATGTGCTTATAGGCACGTTATATTTGTATGGTACAGCATGAATTTCAGCATACTGCATTGGTTTCATTTAATGTTTGGTAATCATACAAACTTCCAGACGCAACACAAGCGTGCTCACGATCACCAACCAGCGTATAGAATTATCATAACAACGGCCGCAACATTCGACTAATCGTAGAGACGATTATTACATCACACACAGACATAGCATATGGCGTTGAACGTAACGCTCAAGGCACGCCGCCGCACCACGTTTTCAGTGTATTGATCAATGTTGAGTGCGCATGTGTAGAGCATTATCCCTGAGTGTATTGTACTCGGTAAGATGTCTGGAGGGCATTACCTTCCAAATAGGGTGACTGCTTATGGACCAGTCCCAGAAGTCACTGCGTCAGTCCAAAATCCCAGATTTATTCGCAGCCAAGCTATCTAAAATTATGAACTTATTGTTCATAATTGCCTGGATGTGGCGGTTACTAGTCTGGTACCATTGTCAATACATAAATTCGTTTCGCTTCTGCGAAAGTCTGCTGTTGGGTCGTGAATGTGTTCAATTGAAGTAATTTTCACCGATATCTCAGTACTTAGATGACGTCAGGCTAGAGACAAACATATTCGGTTAATCCGGATCTTCACCTAAACTGGATAAAATCGTCGGTCAAATCCAATCCGGATTAACCGAGGTTTACTGTAGTTCTAACCATTTCAATGTTCATAGGCCTTAGCGCGGGTAAATTTACAAAAAAAATTAATATTTCACAAAAACTGATATCATTTTCTTACCTGTTCCGCCGAGAATGGCAATGGGAGCGATGGCATTTTCGCAACCACCAACATAGCTTTGATAGGATTTGCTTTTGCCGTGTGAATGAGCAGCGCGCTCGTTATCGCGGTTGCATGCAAACAGGGTGCCAGGTTGGCACCGAGTTCCTCAAATTGTGCCTTTCAAAAGTGGTTTGGCATGCACGTCATACGCTGGCATATTCTTGGACTAAATTTCTAATGATGTTTCCAGTTTGATGTTTGGCATAGTTTGAAACCTGGCTACTTAGAGCTCAAATTTTAAGATTATTTGGCCTGCTTGGAATTTATTGAAGCTATTTTCCGTAGTCGGTCCATTTGCACCTGGCAATATTTTTATCTGGGTTCTCAGTGACTACATTTTGTAAAAGATATTTTGTGGAATTGTAACAGACTTAAATTTAATCACTTTAAATCTATTATCTACAGTAGCATGGTCCAACTACAGGCCCCGCGGACAAGAATTTTTAAGGCCCGCGAGCAATCTCAGTATTGATTATTGTGTGTGTGTTACAGTAGATAATTTTAGTTAGAACAAGCATATCACCTTTTAAAGAAAAGTATGATATTAACGGCGTTAGACCAAACCAGGGGTGGGCAAACTTGTGCAATAGAAGAGTCATTGGCAGAAAACCAAAAACCCCAGCCAGCTGCAAAATCAGTTTTCAGTGTCAAATACAGTTTGGTAAAGAATGCAAATATTACATAAAATAACTGACCTCAAATAGACCAGGGCTGTGGAGCCAGAACTTAAATTTCAGGCTCTGGATCCAGCTCCAGCCACCAAAATTTTTTGGCTCTGGCTCCAACATCTAGAAGTTTTTGGCTCCGGCTCCACAACAATTTTGTCCATTAAAACATAAAAATATTTGTGTTTATTTTTACAACTCGTTTGCCCCACAAACCATGTCTGTGGAATCGAAACCCAAACTTCAAGTTCCGGCTCACCTATCCAAGAGTTTTTGGCTCCGGCTCTAATCATCCAAAGTTGCAAGTTGCTGAGCTCCAGCTCCACAGCCCTGGTGTAAACTTCGTGGCAACTACCCTTACTGAAAGATTTCGCACTAAAAATGCACTCGATGTTTGTAAGCACATGTGTGTGTGAGAGAACATTTTCTAACAAGAAGCCAAATATAAAAACAGAAATCAAAGTGCAAATGAAATTCTCCAAGTTGCTACCACTAATATGTTGGTATTACAGTAATATAGGAAAGACAGTGTCAGAAACCCCAAACACAGGCACCCCACTGATAGAGATTTGTAATAAATTGCTATTTGTTATTTTGTAATAAATTGCTATTTGTTATTTTGTAATAATTTCAATGGCGCAACTCATTGATCTTCCCTTTTCAATTTTAGATCTTGTAAATCTATTGTTTTATACATCATTACGTTGGAAGTGGCCCGCAAGTTGTCACGTTTTTGTAAAATGGCTTGTAGGTCAAAAGTAGTTGGACCACGCTGAAGCATGGTGCATCTTTGTATTTCAATAACTTGTTTTTATTTTTTCAAACATTAGCATTTTTTTTATAAAAACGAAATGGTACTTTTTGAGATTGTTATTTATTTATTAATTTATATGCAATGATTCTAGGTTTGGTTCTTTAGCAAGATAGCGTTTTTGCCGTTACTCATCTGGGTAATTCAAAACCAACAGCATGCGGCCTGGTCTCTTTTGGCATTTTTGATCCACCTGGACCTGGCATCCTGCATGCAAATGCCTACCATGCATCTGGTGAGATTTCATTGAATCTATTCATGTCACATTTCAATACACTATCATTAAAATGGAACATAGGGCAGCCGATGGCCAACTGCTAAAGCCCTGCAGAGGAGACCTTTCAGTACATAGAATCAGTAAAATGACTATAATTACAAATTTGCTTTCATGTTTTTCATTTTCAGATGTCATTTACTGTTTTCTCAAAACAGATAATTTTTGTTTTTGTAAAAGCTTCAAACTCAACTTCCGTAAGTTCAAACACAACTCAACGTTGCCCAGTTCAACCTGATGAAACTCATGTATAATCAACTCTTCTGTAAACAATTTAAAGTTCAAACAACTTCAGTGGAAATAATAAACATCTCATTGAACTACAACTTTTACTGCTCTCACACTCAAGGACGACAAGCCAAATTTTTTTAAAACATATTCCATAACCCAAAACTTAGAAACAAACTCTTTGCATTGGTGAGTTGTGCCCTATGTCCTGTTCTAGCATGGCATGTCTGGTGTAAATGCTTGCATCCACATTGTGTCCAATCAGCTCATGTGTCCCCAATTTTTTTTATATTTTTGAGTATATCTCCGGACTAAAAGTCCGTATCACAAGTGCTGGTACACAAAGGGGAGCAAATACATACACATAAAATGTTATGCTTGCACTAGAGTAGGCTAATGTTTATGGAGCTTCCACACAGGAGAAATGAGCACTGAAAGGTGGTTAAGTTATAAAGCTGAGATGTGACAGCTGGGGTGCATGCCAAAACATGAAAATATAATAATTGATGAATCTCAAATTTATTTTCAATCTAATTTTCTCTTTGTCGAAATCTCCATTCAAACATCATTTTCATCATGTTACCATTTTTGGAATGACTTTGTTTAGTACTCCTTAAATTTTATGTCATATTGATACACATGCCTGCTGCCCAAGGCATGTCATGATACAGCTCCAGGCGCACCACAAAATTTTCAAAACTTAACGGCTTTATTGAACCTATTTTATATGACTCTTCCAACCAGGACATTTCTATTAACTATGTTTCACTCATTAGCTTTTGTGTTCCACATGAAGAAAACTGAATTGCAAGGTTTGCCATGGTCAAAAACAGGATGGGAACTACTAGACTAGAGCAAAAACAACTAATCAGTGTCCATGCAAAGAATATCAAAATAGGTGATGCAAAGTGCTTTGCATCTGACCACCAGGGATGGTGAAATGATTTTGCTTTCACTTAGTATTTAAGCACCTATCCACCAATTCCTGACAAACCCAAATTGTGTATATGAGTAAGCATGATTCCTACCAGGTGGAATCATGTTTTGGTCACTTCAAGATCCCAAAATACTTGAATTTTGACGGTTTTGAAGTTAATTTGTTTAATGGAAAATTTTTAATTTGGCAGTAAAAAACAATAAAGCAACCACATCTTTCACAGCACTCACTTTGGCGTACAAGCCATCCACTCTTCAATGTTTGTATGGACATCAAGCTGTTTGTGTCGGCTATTTAACAATAAGGCAGAACAATTTCTTTATATGACAATGAATGTCTGCAATTTAAAATGAGCATCAAACATATAAATGCAATACGTACTATTATGGTCAACACTTTGATAAAAGCTACATGAACTAAACCCAGAAAATAACATTTAATATGATTTTTGAATTAATACATTAGAGAAAATGGTTGGTAATATGAAAAAATAAGGCAGTGAGTTTCCAAAAAACTATAAGATCTTCACATCAGCACTCAATCAACAAAAAGATGATGAAGAGCTGTGCTAAACTAGAAAGTGTTTTCTCAATGATTTAAGAAAGCACTTGTAGAAAAAACATTTGAAGCATTACTGAATTCATCCAAAAGCAGCAATTAGGGTTCTGACGCAATTTTGAGTATAAATTTCCAGACTTTTTCAGACTTTGCATATATATATATATGTGCTATCTGAACAACATTTAGGAAACATACACACAGAAGTACTTGATAGACATAACCATTCCAGGCTTCAGGCAACCAAAATAATGAGTCAGTCATTAATATTAATATTGTATCATAGCACTGAATTGGTAAAGAGAATAGAAATTTAACAACTGAAGCCCCAACAAGGGCTTCGATTACGAAGTTGTATAAAACTAGCATAAACTAGATAAACTCTCAAACACTAGCCAGTATCCAGCTTTCTCAGGAAAAACACACAGTACTGAAAGTGTTAAGATATTTAGAGATAACAAAACTAGTGACAAGTATGAACCATCTATCAAAAATTGTCAAGTGAACATGCCATAGTAAAGAATTTCATAGAATACACAGGCAATTGTAAAATCTTATTCTCTTGGCTGGAAACAACACGTGTTTTACTACATGAAATTTGGGAACTCTTTCATTTTAATTACTATTACCAAAATATTGATCACTTGGTGTATTATGCACAAAAGCTTATCTAAATGATATATATAAAACTGAAGTGGAATATCACATAAATTAACACTTTTTTGTGACAAAAACAATGCACAAGATACTGGATGATTTCTATGGTTTTTCTGTACTTTTACAAGTCATGTAAAAAGTTTTGCCACTGGAACACAAACAAGTGCACAAAATGCACAAGCAAAAAACTGTTGCCCTATCTGCCTGCAACACACCAAAAAAATTTCTACAATGAATAGCACCTTTGCACCAAGCTTGTGAGCCTAATGCAGCCATGTTGAATAAAAGGTAGCGTCTATTTTATCTAATGGAGCAAAGCTGTGCTGGGGCTATTTTGCCTTTAGTTGAGCACAATTGGTTGAAGTGGTCACATGATAAGTACAATTTGCAAAGAAGAGACAATGGGTTAGGGTTTAGGTTAAGTGTTTGGCTTTAGCCTACAGTCCATGCAACACAGTTAAGAAACTGTTAACAGCTTGCCAGCACTGAAACCATGACAACACTTGTCTATCGAATTGATAAATTACTGATGTTACATCAACTAAGCAGGTCATTCATTCTGAACTTTTCCCGTGATCAATTTAACCAATTGTGTTCAGATAAATGCAAAATAGCTCCAGCAGTGCTTTTGCTTCATGAGTCAAAATAAACATTGCTTTGAACAAAAACAATACTTCTATGCAATCATTTTTAAAAGTTATTTAAGTAACAATACTTTTTCAAAGCACTTAAAAGCAGTTCAAATTCGCATTTGATATAACATACACAATTTATAAAGTATGAAGTGTCTGAATAACTATCTGGTTTTGCTTTCAAAGGTCTAAATACAGTATTCGGCTTTGGCCCCATATAAAGCTAAGTTTGTGGCATTAGCAACGCAGTGAACCTACTTGAGTGGAAAGTGTCTATTCCTACTGTACGTAGGCTCGTCAGTTCAGCTCTCACCAGGGTTGCTTTGGCTTTGTTAGTAAGAGGAGATGCCACTTTCTATGTTATAAGAATAAATTGTTTTTTCACAATCTTTTCACTTTGTTAAAAAGCTTTGTAAACCTGACATATAGGTTTAGATCAGTGCTCCCCAAACTTGGGGTAAATTATCCCCTGGGGATAATTTGCAATTCTTCGAGGGGTAACGCAGAACCAAAACCACAGTATTGCTCTGCATTATGAGCGATCACTGCGAAATATCGGGGATAGTAAGACATAATCGCTATTATGATTTGGGAAACGCCTCCAGCAAGTTTGGGAACCACTGGTTTAGATTTAGGGTTAAAGTTTTGGATCAGGGTTTAAGGTTTCAGATTACAAATTTTTCTTGATACATTTTTTAGTCTTTCAAAAAGCTAAAACCAGGTATGGTCGTTGGACACTGCCTATAAACAACCTTTCCTGGCTGAAGAACTTCCTGAAACATGCTGAAATTTTCTATGAAAAACTGAAGTACAAACATGAATTAACTTTGCACCCAGTCCCTAGTGTGAACATACTGGAAAAGAAGTGCCTTGAAGCAATCACTTATTCATAGAAAACCCGCAATCTTTCTCAAATAATCTGCTTTTTCTCTTCATAGTTTATATAATGTACATACTATGATACATACAAGGAAAAATATTTAGTTTACCCAAAAGAAACTTTTCAGCCAGATATGTAATTTAAGTTTTTTTAAGGAAGTGACTACGGATATGCCTGGCCTGAAGCAATTCAAATAAAACGGTCAGTTTGTCATTCATATGGCATGGATCTTGTAGCCTGGGGGTTATGCGTTACAGCTGCTATGTCAATGGTTGTCGGTTGACTCTCACCTTGCCGACTACTTTTTTTTCTTCACTTTTTATCAGATTCACATGTTACCTTTACAGGTTAGGGTTAGCCTTACCTTAGGCTTAGCTTAGGGCTAGATTAGGGTTAGCACTAGAATAGGGTTAGGATTATTGTTAGGTTAGGCCTACGGTTAGGGTTATGTTTAGGGTTTATCTTCTACATTTACTTCATTTCTACCAAGCTTACTGCACTCTTGTCATGCGTTACTGTTACGTATCAGGTGGTGTATGAATAAGTTTTCAAATTTCAAGATTCACAGGCGTATCTATAGCCACTGCCTTTTTTAAGGCTCAGGAGTTTCAAGCGGAAGTATCCTGGTAACCATCTACCTACCTACACTATCCTGTGTTCTTAAAAAGTGTGAAGCAATATTGAAAGTATGAAACGTTTATGGATGAAAATGATAAAATTACAAATGAAAAAACACTATCAGAAACGAGGTAACTTAAGAAAGAAAAAAGGAACTAGTTAGTACTGTAGGTGTTTCGTAGGCTAGGGAAAATCAAAATGCCTACCTACTGTGAAAATCACGATACTGCAAACAAAGGTTATATTTTATTTTTGTTATATGCTACATTTCTTTGTGACTCCAATTTGGATTGTTTGTGTACATATTTTTGTCTGATTAGTTTTTGTGTCTCTCCATTATTTTGTCTATGTTGTTTTCGTTCTGTTGTGTCTATTTGTCACACTGTGTCTGTGCATCTTTCCATTGGCTGCAAACAAAGGAGGACCAAGTCAATTAATAGTCAACTGAGAACACACTGTCAACATGTTTCAAACAGTACAGAAATCTCCCGGTTAAGTTTGTAAAAAATATTCAAAAAATCTGGATTCAACTTTTTCACTAATTTATTGGTATTTGCAGTCAGTCAAACATGGCAACGCAACTTGTCATGAAACAAGCAACAATATGGCGCTAAAGTTCACGATTTAAACAAGTCAGGAATGGTCAGCTGATGCATGTTATGCTCTCTTTTGCATTTTGCTTTCAAAATCACCTGCCTTAAAGGCATAACTTATCTTCTATCTCTTTAAACCTCCCAACAAACGCTATAAGTTTTTTTCTTTTTCATCTCCTTAGACATCAGATCAGAACGTTGATGAATAACTTCTCACTTCGCCCAGACTTTTCTATTAGTAACCTCACTAACTTTGTACTGCCGTGCGATGCTTCGTTTGCTTGGATTTTTTGTCTGGCTCAACTTAGATATTACTTCCAATCTCTGTGACTCATTCAAACACTTGGCTTCACCTGACATTATATGTGAATAGTATAATTTAAGTAAACACTATGTGCCTTGCTAAAAAGATTAGTTAGCTTCAGTCAGTGCAACAATCAGTCTCGAAACTTCAACCCTAATGATCAGCAACATGGTTGCCAACCTGTTTTCCCACCAAAAAGCCAGACCTTGTCCCAAAAAAAGTCGAATACCAGTAATAAGGCATATTCACATAAAACATGCACAATCAAACAAAAACTAGATATTAAAACTCATCAGAAATATCAGTATAGTTTTAATAAGATTCCAGCCTTTAGAAGCATTTTCTTTCCCAGTAATTACACTGACTTACATAACATTTGTTTCTTCTAAATAACATCGATGATTTTTAGGACAACGGTAAAATCTTTGCAATGTTCTTTGGACCCTGCATGGTCATAGACTCTCGTCAAAAGAGATTTGTAATGAATATGCAGCTCAGACAATGTTTTGCCACAGCCAAACATTTTCGACTGAAAAATGCCAGAAAAGGCCATATTTTGTCTGGTGTTGCAACCTCTCTGGTGGTGTTGCGTTGATTGTGTGATTCACCATGAACAGGATGTGCGTGAAGAATAACACCATTATATATGTGGCGCGAACAAGCAATAATAGAATGATCTCGTCGGGTGATCTCTATTGTTGCTTGCTGCCACGGTGCAAAGCTCTGCGCACATGCCGCTCGGGATTTCCGATCGCAACAAAATGGTGCTGTGACCAGGATGTGAAGGTCGTGCCAAGTTCAGCCTTCACACAAAGAACGTGCGATCGGTGTGGTTCGTTGTAAAAAGGAGGGAATGTTGTTGCAACCTCTCCGGTGGTGTTGCGTTGATTGTGTGATTCACCACAAACGGGAAGTGCGTGAAGAATAACACCATTATGTATGTGGCACGAACAAGCAATAATAGAGTGATCTCATCAGGTGATCTCTATTGTTGCTTGCTTCCATGGTGCAAAGCTCTGCGCACATGCTGCTCGGAATTTCTGATCGCAACACTGGATTCTTGATTTCCAAAAAAGTCACAGGCGTTCAAAACAAGCCAGAATTTTAAGCAAATTGGTAACCCTGATCAGCAATTCAGCGTCTTCATTTTTGCTGATACATATACAGGCCTTCTACATTATATAATAATACTTTTTAGAGCACAAAATAATTGCTAAGTTCGCACCTACCAACTAAGTTCACACATACTGCTCAGATTCAAGTTGCGAACAAGACTGGGAGATTACTGTACTACACTGACATTGCTTTACGCTTCATACCGAGACTGGTAACTGCTGGGCAGTGTTGCCACTCTGTTGTTACGGAGAAGTACTAGATTTCATGATAAAAAAACACTAGATCACAAAAGCAAACTTACACAGTGAAAATGCCCAGAAAATGCGTTGCAATGCCAACCATAGACATTGTAAACAAGAGACGAAGAAAACGGGAGATACTGATAGCATTAGCAGCAACGCTTGTGTTTGTTTGTACAGGTCACTGAAACTTTTTAACAGATGACCAAGTGACTTCGCAGCAGTTTAACTCAAAACAGATTATATTGTCTTGTGTAATTTAACATTTAATTAGGTACAATTTTTAGCAAAACTACAATTCAATGAATTGCACTAAATGAAAAGGTATCATTTACAGTTACAATTAAACAAAATGGTGCAATTAATTACATTCAGCTCACTCATAAAAAAAACACTAGATAGCCATAACAAAACACTAGCACACTAGATGAAATGAAAAAACACTAGGAATGACACCACTGCTGCTGTGACGCTGCTGCACGATCACGAACACAGTGCCATAACAATAACCCAGGCTATTGCCTCTTACGTCAAAAGTCTCGTGATTTCGCTCATGCAGAACTCACATCAACTCCCATCGGTCACGAGCCGAGTTACATCAGCTTGGCATTTGCGTCAATCACTGGTTGTATGTATTGTTCAAAATGCAGAAACTATCAGAGGCGGCCGGAGTCACTTTTTCCGACTCTCCTCTTCTCTTATTCCAAAATTTTTTAATCCGGGTCCGGAAGTTTTTCAAATTTGAGAATCCGACTCCTGTTAAGACTCCGGCTACAATCATCGATCCAACCGTAATTTACACATGTTTTTATTTAAGAAATGACCACACAGACTACTGCTACTGCTGAAATTGAAAAGTGACTTCGGACACGCATTTCCACAAATTTTTGACTCCGGTCCGAAAGAAAAACGCGGAATCCTGCCGGAGTCGACTCCGGAACCGGTGCCACCTCTAGACACTACCAGAGATGATTACGGAGCCAGAGTCAATGTTTTAAGTTCTATACGGATCAACATCGGGAGTCAATAAAGGTCTGTTCAGGAGCCAGACAAAAAGGGACAATAAAAATTTATGTAGTGATCCTTGTTGCTGTCAAACAGAATGGTATTGATTGAAACGTGCTTTGTTACTAGGTGAGCATTGCCTGTGTCTCTATCAGAGATGATCACCGAGCCGGTAGCTTCGATTTTAGGCTAGAGCAGGAGCCGGAATTGTAACGGAACTCTGGTGTGTCATCCGTTTTTAGAGTAATTTTCCTGAGAACACTGGTATTTTATGACGAAGACTACTCAAGGCAGACCCGAACCTCCAATCAAGAGAATCAGACCCGCGCGTTTGTGATCGACTTTCAGCTCAGTTAACACGTAAAGCAATTATAGTTTTCTTCATAGTTTTACTGATTTTAATTTCATCAGCTTTAGTATGAAATTAACGTCAATGCAACATTACTATGATATTGAGGGGTTACAGCACGAGTTCAATAGTTCTAAACATGGGGAGGAAGTAACCAAAGTCACTAACGTTTTTGTCAGGGATAAAGACAGGTATTAAACCATGGTTCCCACATTCAGATTCCCGTGATAGTGTGACTCGAGTCAGTGACTCGATTCACGATTTTCGGTGATTTGGACTCGACTCGAGTCACGTTGAAAAAAATGGTGACTCGACTCAAGTCACGTTTTTCACAAAATGACTCGACTCAAGTCACAGTCAATGACTCAAAACCCGAGTCAGAGTCAGTTTTACGAAATCTCTGAGTTCCTGATGGACAAACCCAGTTTGCACACAAAGAAATAAGCATTTTTTGCTTCAGTGATGATCAAGATTGGTGGATATTTTCTGTTTTGCCTATCTAGTCGTTCTATGCTGCATTTTAAGGACCAAGTTTCCCCAACTCGCGTAGAGGTAGACCTGAGACTTTGCTTTCACTGAGGGGTCAGCAGGGCACAATATATTGACACCTTATCGTGGTTCAAATGTAGTATTTGCATGGGCGCAATTTGTTGGGGGACACGGGGGACGTGTCACCCCCACTTTTTAGACGGAGGGACATAATATGCCATGTCCCCCCCCAGCCGGAGTCGTTTTTTGAATATTATGTCAAACTTTCTGTTTATGAGCATGACAGGGCCCTAAGTGGCACAACGCATTCAGGTAGTGTCTAGCCTATTCTGCTTCATGAGGCAATACCTGTGTTGGGACTATTTTGCCTTCATTTGAACACAATTGGTTGAAGTGGTCATGCGCAAGAGTGTAGTGCTAAAAAAAAAGAGGTGTGGGAATGCCATTCCCACACCAAATAAAGAGGAATGCTTCACCAAACAGTTTGAATAAAGTGAGCATTTGCCTGCAAGAATTTCTACACTGGATCTTTTTGTTTCACTGCAGACTTTTGACTAGCAGTGCGAATCTGCATGTTGCTAGCACATCTGTGAGATCACAGCCATATTTTAATGTAATCGTTTAGATCTCACATCTTCAAGTACCGTTATTAGTGTAAAAAGGTATGGGAACCCTTTCCCACACCAAAAAAATGTATGGCAACGTCGTTCCCACACGTTCCCACCCCGCTACACCCTGGTCATGTGACAAGTACAATATGCAGAGACAATTGGTTGAGATTTAAGAGTTTATGGTTAGGTTTAGGATCAGGGCTTATGGTCAAGGTGTAGGGTCAATTCTTAAGTTGAGGGATTCTCGAGTTAGGGTTTCTAGAGTTAGTGTTTAGACTAGAGCTAGGGTTTAGCCTACAGTTCACTTAATGCAAACAAGAAGCTGCTAACTTTTTGCCAGCCCTGAAACCATGACAACCATAAACCATGCATGGGACTGAACTGTTACAGATGTCATGTTCAACTAAGCAAAATATGCGTTCCAAGCTTGTCATATGACTACTTCAAACAATCGTGTTCAGTTGAAGGCAAAATAACTCCAGAAGTTATTTTGCCTCATGAGGCAAAATAGACAAAGCACAAAAATGTATGTTGTGCATCATGATATACTTTTGGATAGTTTTCGGATACGGATAGTATGATTTCAACCAAAACAGGATTCGGATCGGATGCGGATATCATTTTTCAAAAACAGGATAGCATCGGATAGTAAAAAACCACTATCCGATCATCTCTGGTGCCTGCAACAAATGGCTCCCAACGTGTTGGTGGCTACAATCCAGAGGTGTACAGGAGTCGGAGTGTCGGAGTGGACACCGGCCGGAGTCTTAACGAATTTCGAAAACAGGAGTGGAGCCGGAGTTGATTTTTTTGAGGAAGGGCTGGAGCCGGAGTCGTTTTTTGAATATGAGGTTAGTTTGCGTATTATTGATTATTATTATTGCAGGTTGTTTTTTTTACAAAGTATGTTATAATGTCAATTTCAAATGTGCAAAACTACTTCACAGGAAGTCCAAAAATTGTATTACAACTTGGATGTAAATATGGGTAGGTTGGTGAGTTTCAAGTGTGTAAAGATTTGGACAATTTATTGTTCATGGTGATGCGTTAAATATCTACTGACCAATAAAATTTAGCTCACATAAAAAATTTGGGTTGTGTCTCAACAACCGCAATACCACATCCAGTTTTCCGTTTCGAAGGACAAAAGTCCGTATCCCGCATCCAGTTTTCTGCCAGATGTAAAACTGGGTTAGAGAAATTCTCACTAGGGTACTGTCCATATGGTCGAGTGGGAAGTGACTAGACAATTGTCGGTTCGAGTCACTCGTTTGTTGTAACTTGTATTTGATTTTTCTTTTGATGTACTTACACAAGATTTTATGTCAAAACTTTTGGACGCCTTCTGATCTACATTGCGAAAAGCAGGCCATGGTTCACAATTAAGCTTTTGAACTCGGGTTAGGTTTCGCATTTAGGGTTAGGGTTTTGTGTTAGTGTTAGCGTTTAGGGTTAGGCTTCAGTGTTAGTGTCTAAGGCTGGGTTTAGGGTTAGTGTTTAGTTTTGAGGGTAAGGGTTTGCGGTTAAGGTTAACGGTTAGGATTTAGGGTTAGGGTATAGGGTTACAATACAAAAATTAATAGCCACTTTAATCTGAGAAGCAACTGACATGTATGATGTAAAGAGGAGCTTACATATTTTGCAGAGCTCAACAATTTCGTTTGATACGGTTTTCTAGTCTTTTTAATGCGAAAACGGGATACGGTCGTTTAGTCACTGCCAAAAGTATAGCATTCACTTTGGAGTTTTAAGCAGGAGACAGAGTCCAAACCTTTAAAAGTTTTTGGAGTCGGAGTATATTCAGCTGAAGCAGGAGTGGAGTCGGAGTCAAAAATTTCAGTCTCTGTACACCTCTGCTGCAATCCACTGTTAACCTACAGTCCTACAGTAACCTGCAGACCCTAAACTGAACCGAAAGTTGCGAAGAAATTCAAAAGAAAATAATAAATTCCAATCCAAATCTGTTTAAGCAAAAATTATAACATCCAAATCCATCAACATATTGAAATTTCGCATGATTTAAATCCAAGTAGAGGAAATATGGGACCATTGGGACACTTTGATAAATTTAAACCTGGAAAAACAGCACCTTCCTGTGATTACTTTCTTCTCATTTTCACATTGTGTAACCGACATCTTGGTTAGATGTTTCACATGTGTTTTCGTCGCAGACAACAATTGTAGTGATGTTTGAATGGGAAAAACGTGGTTTTAATGATTTTTAGTAAAAAAAGTGAGGTCAGCGTCGTTTCAGTTTTGACTGGTAACAAAGAGGTTAAAATGAAAGTCGCATATTTTGGGAGAACGTATGACTACTGAAGACTGCACAGGGCGGATTATGATGTAGTCACTTGAAGAACTTGCAAATGATCAGTCAATATTATCAAGATGGCTGCCTGGGGACCTTTGGGACAGACAGAGTGGGGACCCTTGGGACACCTACTTCACATCCTGGACGACCCATTTTAATAAGCAAAGCTGCTGAATTAACTGCGAAGGTCTTTGCAAGGTCATTTACAATTGAAAAATTTCTTCCTCATTCAGAGTCACTTCCTCTCTTAACCCAGATATGATCACACAATATGTGTTTTTCCATTCAGTGGTGACTGACATTCTACAACAGCCAGAAAAATAACACTCTGATAGATGCGAGCAGATTCACACAGGTGCCTGATTTTGGAGAAATGTCAGAAGCAGAAACGTTCCTAAATTTTATTTCTCTGCACCCAAAAGTGTCCTCTACTGCAATAGGTAGCAACAACAGAAAATTCCAAGTCCACCATATTAACCGACACCCTACAACAAAAGAGACTGTAGTTGCGCCACAAAACAACTTTGTTTTCAAGACGTCGGAAATACTCATCCTCCAGAAGTAAAAGTGAGTATATAATGCTGCTTGATTCAGACAATGAAGATGACGAAGAAATTAATTCTGAAGAGGAAGCCTTTGTTGAAGAAAAATGGTTGGAAAAACATGGTTTCAATTCACTGAACAGGACAGTTTAAACACCCGTTTTTTCGTACGCTGTAGTAAAAGTTTATTGAAAGAAAAAGAGGCACCAAATTTTGTTGCACGTGGAAACTTTGACGTTTGATTCATAATGAGATAAAAAAAAAAGAATTCTAATTTTCAGAAAAAGATGGCATAGCATCAGTCAACTTAGTGATATGGTTGAAGTCTTGCCCCATCGTGCACTTCATGCAATAACCAAACACTTGTCTGGAGTTTTGAAATTTTACTTGACATTTTCACAGATGCAATGCACTTTTCAAACACTGTCATTCTACTGCTTATAAATGTTTTGGATCGAAATTATTGACAAGAAACTCATGCAGGTTAAACCAAGATCCTATCGACCTTTCTTTCCAGTGAAACATGAGAAATGGATCACAAAAAATAATTACGTTTTATCGAATTTTGTACACATTAAATGCATGGTGAATTTGCATTTCATTGATTTCTTAAAATAAAAATCAAGAAACGCGCCATGGTAAGGTTTGGCTACCTGAGACAATCATACTTTGTTCGTGTCCCATTGGTCCCACCCTTTTGTCCCAAACGTCCCCATGGGTGGGGACCAATGGGACATTTTTTAGTGGAAATTTTTAAATGCAAATAAAACTTTCGAAACATGTTTGACGTTTGAACTTTTTTATTATGCACAATAACCCAAATTACAAGAAAAACATCACCTGACTTTGAATGTATCAGCCAGTTTTCCAAAAGAAGCGAAAATTACAAAATTGTCCCATTGGTCCCACATTTCCCCTACCTGTTCATCCCTGGTCATTTTCATGTATTGGGCATGTGAAAACCACACTTTCAATGCAACGCCAACCGAGAAGTTGCAACAACATCCACTCGTTTTTGCAATGAACCGCAACTATAGCACGTTCTTTCTGTGAAGTGTTGTACCTGGCACCAAAGGTGGGCAATAGCGAGCTACCATTCTATTTGAATAAGACAGGGGATAGTGTTGTTGTAGTGTGTGTAGTAACTTAACTTAACACTGCATCAAACAATTTGCAACTTACTGCTGATCTATTGATATTGGATATAAATGACATCAAACATGATAAACGAGGCTACATGGAAAACTTCGAGTTCAAAAGAAGAAAAACTCAAACAACTCTGGGATGGCATCAAACAATTGAAAGAAACAATACTCATTCAGAATGGCAAACTGGACAAGCTAACAAATATCACACAAAATCTTGAGGACAAGCTAAATGGAATACAACAAAAGATGGTTCAATATGAAAAAAAGTTGAATCAGCTTGAAGAAGGAAAAGATAAACTACGCGATGAGATGGTCCAGAAAACAAATTTACTTGTCTTCCAACTTGACAGACAAGAACAATACATTAGAAGAGAAAATATTCTTATTTATGGAGTAGAAGAAAATAAAGAAGACAACGATGATGGGG